>Ga0182018_10001043_pt1 | contig 33393 bp, 31 predicted proteins | sample 812P2MmetaG_FD_120490 | JGI IMG/M metagenome (GOLD analysis project Ga0182018, IMG submission 120490) | Permafrost microbial communities from Stordalen Mire, Sweden - 812P2M metaG | ecosystem: Environmental > Terrestrial > Soil > Wetlands > Permafrost | place: Sweden: Stordalen | collected...
ATCTGTGGATGAGCACCTGCTACCGCCAGCCAAGCGTAACGATCCACTTCACGTGGAAGCAGGACTGGCCCGCGGTGAGACGATTGCTTCCTGTCATTGAAAAGGAACTCTCCCCATTTCAGCCCCGCCCTCACTGGGGCAAGCTGTTCACGCTGTCCCCGGCCGCGTGCCGGTCGAGGTATGAAAGGCTGGAGGAGTTCATCGCATTGGCGACCCGGTACGATCCGAAAGGGAAGTTCCGCAATGACTTCCTGAACACCTACATCTTCGCGGGTTAACCGGGCTGGAGGGGGGTGCGGAACATTGAAGTCGATGCACAAGACCATTCTGGCCATACACGCTCATCCGGACGACGTGGAGATTCTGGCAGCGGGCACTTTGGCCCAACTATCGGCCGCCGGACACCGCGTGGCGATTGTCAGCATGACGCCGGGGGACTGCGGCTCGCGCGATCGCGCCGCGGAACAGACCGCGGCCATACGGCGCAAGGAAGCGGCAGCCGCCGCGGGGCGTATCGGCGCCACATATCGTTGCGCCGAGTTCCGCGATTTGGCCATCTTCAACGATAACGCATCCCGGAGGCGGGTCACCGAGGTGCTCCGCGAGGTGCGGCCTGACGTAGTGGTGACGGCCTCGCCGGTGGATTACATGTGCGATCACGAAGCCACCAGCGCGCTGGTTCGCGACGCCTGCTTCGGCGCGCCCGCTCCAAACTACGCGACATCGGCAGTCTCGCCGGCGCAAGCCCTCTCCGCGGTGCCGCATCTCTACTTCATGGACCCGATCGGCGGCGTAGACCGCGAGAATCGGCCTGTGATAGCGGACTTTTACGTGGATATAGAGCCCCAATTCGAGACCAAGCGAGCCATGCTCTCCGAGCACGCCAGCCAGCGTGAGTGGCTGCTGGCACAGCACGGCATCGACGATTACCTGCTCGCCATGGAGTCCTGGACACGGGAAGCGGGGCGCCGCGCCGGCGTGGTCTTCGCCGAGGGATTCCGGCACTATAAAGGACACCCGTACCCAGCGACACCGCTTCTCGAAGACTTATTAGGGGAGGCCATCCGGCCACCCGCCGGCGCGGGATCCGTGGCTTCACTTGGGTCGGGCGGCAGGCGCCGCGATCTCCTGCTCGATCGCCGCTAGCCGATACCGCTCCACCAGACCATCGGCATCCACCGGCGCCTCGAACTCCTTGCCGCGCAAGTCCGCGGCCAGCCGCCGCAATTGGCGGACATACTCGGCGGCCTTTCTGCGAGCGGCATCGTCGAGTCCGGCGCCGGCATCATCCACTTCCGCAATCCGGTCCTTCTCGAATTGATCCACCGCCGCCGACAGCTTGTTACGCGCCTCCACGGCGGCTGGACCGCGGGCCGCGAAGAACGCCCGATTGTCCGCCAGCAGCAACTCGATATCGCCACGAACCTTGGCGGTGGCCGCTTCCCAGCTCTCCAGTGGCGCATTCGGCGGCTCGGCTGGGCGCCGATAGGCGGTTGGCTTCGCCATACCCGGCGAATCGTAAATCGCGTTGAACACCAGCTTGTAAGTGCCGTGCGATTGTCCACGCCATTGCGGGCGGAAACCGAAAAGGTACACACGCCCATCGCCCTCGAAAACCTCGACGGCCGCGGCCTTTCCCTGGATGCGTTCCGGGTGCAACAAATAACCGCTCGCCAGCGGGTTTCGCTCCTTTGAGTAAGCCGCCAGAATCGCTCCGCGGAAACCGCTTTTGGTATCGAAGGCAGGACCGCGCTCAAACATCACGATCGGCTCGCGCGGCATTCCCCACACCGCGGGATGATGCATGTCGCGAAGCTCCACGCGCAAGAGCGATCCGGAGCAATAGAATTGGTCGTTGTTCAGACCTTCCAGGACATTCGTTACAGGCAGCCCCAAGCTGGCGATCGCCATGAGGGACGCATTATTGAAGGCGATCAGCGTTCCGCCGGCACGAACGAAGCCACGCAATGCATCCACGCCCGTTGCGCCGATGCCGCCGGCGTACTCTCCCGAGATGGTGCCGGGAGCAAAGCCGTCCAGGATCTGCTTGGGGCCGGCATCCGGGATGATGATGGCGTCCAGCCGGTCGCGCAGGTGGCCGGCTTGAATGTCGCCGTTGCGGAGCGTCACGGGCGCGAACCCGTAGTTTTCGAGAATCCAGCGCGTCCATCCCTCGTCGATGTTCCCGGTCCAGGAGCGGTATAGACCCACGCGCGGTTTCTTGGTGGAGACGGCATCTTGCGGCGGCTGCGCCATTGCCAGCGCTTGGACCGAATGTTTATGCGCGATCGCCGCCAGCCGCTCGCGATCCACGCCGGAGACGAGGATGGCGCCCGGCTCCGGCCCGCTGGGCGTGGCGATCTCAGCTTGTGCAAAACTGACTTGGCCGCCGCTCGAGAGAATCTCGTTAACGGCCGCGAACGTGGCATTCGGCTGGTGGCTCAAGACGTATGTCGAACCCGTTCCCTGCACGCCGCCCTGCGGGGGCGTTACCTGTTCGATTCGCTTGAGACTGGCGCGCTGGCTATCCGTCAATGGCTCGGATACAACCACGACCTCCACGCCCATCTGCATCGGCAGCGTCCAACCGGCAACATCATAGGGACGGATGGGCGGCCCGTTCGGAGACTGTCGCAGATCGGGATATTGCTGCGGCTCGAACAGTTCCTTCACCAGCGGGGAGAACGGCTGATCCATGAGGATCACCCAAGCACCCTTGTATTCACGGCTACTGGCGACGAAAGGCTGCTCGGCCCGATGCACCTCGATGCCATCGATCAGCAGCTTTTCCACCAGTGTCGCGGCGGTGGGAAGATCGCGCTGCTCCTGCGGGATCACGTAGGCGAATGGCGGCTCTTTGCGGAACCGCTCGATGTTGTCGCGCGCCGCCTGATAGCGGTTGTAGAGCAGGGTCTCGCGATACTTCGCCGCCGTGTCGAGCACCGCCATGGACGCGCCTTCCATATAGCGTACGGCATCCGCCAGGCGCCACCAGCCGCCTTTCCACGGACTGCTGTAGAACACTTCCGCTGTCAATTGCTGGTGGTCCTTTGGAAACTCATCCACGGTATAGAAGTGCGGCGTGGCGTAATGATACAGCGCGGTCTCGGTGAAGAACGAAATGCTATTGCGGAAAATGTGAGTGAAATCGAGGAATCCGGGATACCAGTTATCGAAGCCCACGCGGTGCACGGCGCCCGGCATCTGGTGTTCGTCCAGGTATGCCGCCATGTTGATGCCCAGCACGTTCAGCCAGCGCGCCATCAAAGGATTGATGTTCGAAGAGATCGGCTCGGTGAACGGCGGAATAAAGATTCGCGTAGGGAACGGCGCCGTCTGGTGGTGGCAATAGAAGATCACCGGATTCCAGTCGAGCTCGGCGCGGGTGACGTCGCGCGACTCGATCATATTGTTCATATAGCCGTCGCGATTGTTGTCGTGACCGACGTATTCCTGGTAGAGATCCGGCAGCGGGCTGACTTCGTAGGGCGTACCGACGTTCTTCCGATACCACGCGACCACTTCATTTTGGCCGTCCGGATTGAGCGTGGGCCACAGCATCAGGATGACGTTGTCGAGAATCGCATCTACCTCCGGATCGCCCTGGGTCGCGACCAGCTTGTAGCCCAGCAAGATGGACTGCTGCGCACCGGCGACCTCGGTGGAGTGCAGCCCGCCGTCGATGTGCACGATGGCCTTGCCTTCGCGCGCCAACGCCTTGGCTTGTTCGTCGTTGAGTCCCCGGCCTTGGGCCAGGCGGCGCGAGATATCCTTATATTTGTCAAGCTGCGCCAGATTCCGCGGCGAGGAGATGATGGCAATCTCCCAATCCAGCCCGCGCGTGGTCTTGCCGACCGGGATCATTTTGATGCGATCGGAGACCGCCGCCAGTTTGTGGAAGTAGTCGCGCGATTCGTCGTAATTGGCAAGGTAGAAATCGTCACCGGGCTTGTGGCCCAGTACGGATTCGGGGGCCGGAATGGTTTGCGCCGCCGCGGCAACCAGTGACAGGATCAAAGCGGGCAGAGTTGACTTCGCGAGCATCCTGATTATGGTAGCTGGGAACTGTGTTCGTGTGACAACCAAATCATTCGGTTCGACATCCATACTTCGATGTTAACCGAATTGTCGCCGGCCGCCAAACTGAATAATAGGCTTGGCACGTTGCCTGCGAGCCAAAGGGGAAGGTAGCTAAATTCGCTAGAGTCACCCGTGATGCCGTGCCATTGCCCCCTATCCGTGTAGATGACGGGCTGATGCTGGGCGGCGGCGACGCATCTGTGACGAACTGGGAATTGGCGTACGGTCGCCATCCAGCGCTTGCTCGTGAATTTTCTTCGCGTCTCCATGATCCAGTTTCCCCTCTCAATGATTTTCGAGGGTTAACTGGCTGTCTCAAAAAATCGCGTCCACTCCCATAATCTGGTTTCTCTCGGATCGCTGGTGGACAAGAGGGTCGTCTCCATCGCGACGGGGACCGAGATCGGCAAGAGATCAAGGCGGACTTTAAGCACGGGGCGGCGAGGAAATCTACGGCGAAGAAAAGAGCCGTTGCGATCTGTGTCTTAATATCGGCGATGCCGCCCTTAGTTGCCGGTGCGTTTGCTATCGTCCGAGAGTCTCCTTACACACATCCGCACCCCATCTGTGGCTTAATATATGTTGGCCCCATTGCCAAAGGAGCAGCAGCGACCCACGCACGTCCGGTATTGGGTGGTGGTGTTCGCGGTGACGCTGGCCGTGGTCACGTATATCGACCGGGTTTGCATCTCGTTCGCGATGCCCGTCATCCGCGCGGACCTGCACCTGTCGCAAGTGCAGATGGGCTACGCTTTCTCCGCTTTTGCGTGGGCCTACGCTCTGTTTGAAATGCCGGGCGGTTTTCTGGGCGACTGGCTGGGCGCGCGCCGCGTATTGCTGCGTATCGTGTTGTGGTGGTCGTTCTTCACGGCGGCCACCGGATGGGCATGGAACTTCGTCTCGCTGGCCGTGACCCGCACCCTGTTCGGCGCGGGGGAAGCCGGCTGCTTCCCCAACCTGACCAAGACCTTCACCACGTGGCTTCCGCATCATGAGCGCGTACGCGCGCAGGGCATCATGTGGTTGAGCGCCCGCTGGGGCGGCGCGTTCACTCCACCGCTGGTATATCTCGCCATCCAGGCGATGTCCTGGCGGCACGCCTTCGAGGTTTTCGGCTGCATCGGGGTGGTGTGGGCCATCCTTTTCTATGCGTGGTATCGCGATCATCCCCGCGACAACCCCAGCCTGAACGAGGCGGAGCGGCAACTCCTGGCGCCGAACGAGGCGCTGGCGACGGGCCACGTGCGCGTTCCCTGGCGGACGTTCGCCGCTTCGCCGCAGGTCTGGTTGCTGTGCGGACAATACTTCTGCTCCTCTTACGGCTGGTATTTCTACATCACCTGGCTGCCTACTTATTTAAAGGAAGCGCGCGGGCTGGAACTGGGCGCCAGCGCCATATTCGGCATCCTGCCGCTGTTTTTAGGCGGGATCGGCTCTCTGGTGAGCGGGTTCGCCGCCGCGCCGCTCACGCGCCTCACCGGCAGCGTATTGAAGACCCGCCGCCTGCTGGCGTATGTTGGATTTAGCGGCGCCAGCTTGATGCTGGTGGTTTCGACGCGCATGCACAATCCCGTGCCCGCCATGATTGCGATGGGACTGGCCAGCTTCAGCAACGACCTGGTGATGCCCGGTTCATGGGGCGCCTGCATGGATGTGGGCGGCAGGTACGCGGGCACGCTATCGGGCGCTATGAATATGATGGGTAACTTGGGCGGAGCCGCCTCTCCTACCATCATCGGATACATGCTCCGGTGGACTCACAACAACTGGGACATGACGTTTTACGTCTCGGCGGCGGTCTATGCGATGGCCGTTTTCTTGTGGCGTTTCCTCGACCCGGTAACGCCGCTGGAGGGCACGGACTAAAGCGCGCCATGGCAATCCGGATGAAAAGTGAGGAACGCCGCGCGGCCATCGTGGAAGCCGCCATCCACCTGTTCGCGGAGAAGGGTTTCCGCGGAACGACCACGCGCGGACTGGCAGCCGCGCTGGGCGTATCGGGACCGGTCCTGTACCAGCACTTCAAGACCAAGCGCGATCTTTACCGCGCGATCATTGAAACCAAGTCCCAGCAAGGAGATCGACAGACTGCCGGGCTAGCGGTACTTCAGGAAGCCGGCGACGACCGCGCCTTCTTCCGCTATCTGGGCAATCGCATATTGGAACGCTACGAGGACGATCCCGACTTCATGCGGCTGCTCTTGTTCAGCGCGCTGGAGGGCCACGAACTGGCGGACCTATTCTTTGAACGGCAGATGCAGGACTACTTCCGCATCGTCGTTAGTTACATTCAGTGCCGCATCGACGCGGGGCAATTCCGGCCGGTGGACCCGCAAATCGCAGCGCGCGGATTCAACGGCATGCTGAGCTACCACGGACTGATGCGCCTGCTGTTCGGCAAGCGCATTACGCAAAGCCGCCGCGAGGAAGTGGTGGAAGAGATGGTCGAGATTTTTCTGCGCGGCGTCTGTAGCCGGTAACGTGGGACAGGCCTTCCAGGCGCGCGCGCACTTTCCCGATGGTGTCGATTGAATCACCGCCGGGGAGAACCTACAAACGATAGAGTCCCCGGGCGCGTATATAGTCGAGTACTGCGGCGGGCACTTCCACACGATCGTCGCCAGCCGCCAGCTTGCGGCGGATTTCGGAAGACGAAACCGGCAGGTCTATGGTTTCCAGGCGGTGTGCGGTGGCCGCCGCCGGGATATCGTAGCGATGGCCCGGCCGGCTGACCACGATGAACTCCACCTCCCGGACCACGTCCTGCCAGCGGCGCCAGCTCTCGATCTCCGCGAAGGCATCCGCGCCGATCACGAAGAACAGCTTGTCGCTGGGGTCGAGGCGCGCGCGCACCTTTTCGATGGTGTCGATCGAATAGCTGCTGGCGGTTCCTTGCTCCAGGCGCGAGGCCTCCAGCTTCGGCTGGTTGCGGCAGGCCAGTTCGACCATCGCGAAGCGGTCGGCATAAGGCGCGTGGGTGACGCCCTGCTTGTGCGGCGGCTTTTCGGCGGGTACCAGCCAGACGCGGTCGAGTTGGAAGCGCCCGGCGGCTTCGCGCGCCACCGCCAGATGCGCATTGTGAATGGGGTCGAAGGTGCCGCCGAAGATCGCCAGTCGCAAGGTGGGCGGACGTCCTTATTTCAAAATCTTGATCCGCACATTGCGGAAGTAGACTTCCATGGGCGGGCCGCGATGCAACTGAAAGGCGATAATGCCTTCCAAGCGCGCCGAATCGTGCAGGTCGGCGGTCACCATGCCGTTGAGCGTCAGCTTGATGTGATCGCCGTCGCAGAGGATTTCGTAGTCGTTCCAATCCTGGAGCTTGACTACTTTCTCGGCTTTTCCCTTCCAGCCGTCCACCAGCGTGCCGCGGCCTTTTTCCTCGTAGATGTTGCCCCAGTAATTGTCCTCGGCGGCGTCGGCCTGGTACCCGCGCACAACCCAGTTGGCCAGCGCCTCGCTGCGAAATTGAATGCCGCTGTTATGGTTGCGCAGCTTCATTTCCGCGCGCAGGATGAAGTTGCCGTACGGCTGCTTGCTAATGAGGAACGAATTATCGTTCATCGCGACGCCCTCGGTGTGGCCCACGATCATGCCGTCGCGCACGCTCCACATGCGCGGATCGCCGTCCCAACCGTCGAGGTTCTTGCCGTTGAACAGCGGCTGGAATCCATCCTGCGCGCAGGCGGCGGCGCAGAAAGCCAGCAATAGCAGCATGCGCTTCATGGCTTAGCTCCTCTCGATCTTGACGGAGTTGATGCGTACTTCCTTGAGCGGCCGGTCCTGTCTGTCGCGCGGCAGTTCGGAGATCTTCTTCGCCACCTCGTAGCCTTCGATCACTTCGCCGAAAATGCTGTGTTTGTTATCGAGCCATGGCGTGGCGGCCACGGTGACGAAGAACTGGCTGCCGTTAGTATTGGGTCCGGCATTGGCCATCGACAGGAAGCCGTGCTTGGTGTGCTTCAAAGTGGGATGAAATTCGTCGGCGAACTTGTAGCCAGGCCCGCCGCGCCCGGTGCCTTCCGGATCGCCGCCCTGAATCATGAAATCGGGGATCACGCGATGGAAGACGGTGCCGTCGTAGAAGGGCTTGCCGGTCTTGGTTCCATCGGCGAGGCTGACGAAGTTCTCCACCGTGCGGGGGGCCTTGTCGGCGAACAGCTTGACTTTGAACTGACCCTCGGTGGTATCGAAGAGGGCGTAGGTTTCGTTGGGCATGTTCGGATTGTAGCAAGGTGGCACGGACTTCAGCCTGTGACTACTCCTTGCCGTGTCGCCGGCGACGGTTGTTACTCGTATCTCAGCGCTTCCACCGGATCGACTTTCGCCGCCCGGCGAGTCGGCACCCAACACGCCAACAGCGCCACGCTGGCGAATAACAACGCCACGCCGATTAACGTGACTGGATCGGTAGGCTGCACTTCAAAGAGGAAGGACCGTAGAACGCGCGACAAGACTAGCGCGGTGGCCATACCCGCCACGACGCCTCCCGCGATGAGCCGAAACCCCTCCGCGAAAATCAGGTTCCGGATATCCCGCTGCTGGGCGCCGACCGCCGAGCGGATGGCAAGTTCGCGCCGGCGGGATGCCACCGACAGCGAGAGCACGCCATAGATGCCGACCAGGGTCAGCACGCTACCCACTAGCGAAAACCCGGCCAACAACTGCATTGCGAAAGTGCGGGATGCCAGCGAATCGCCGCGGATCTGTTGTAGCGTCTTCATGTTTTCGACGGCGACCGTCGGGTCGACGGAGCGCAGTTCGCGTTGGACAGCAGCCATGACCGAACGCGGGTCCGCCGCCGTTCGGATGACCAAATGCTTCGAAAACGCATTTGCCTGCCAGAGCGGAAGATAAATCTCCGGCTCCCCCGCGCGTGTCAGATCGTCGGTGCGGCCATCGGCCACCACTCCCACGATTTCCGTGGGAGGCTCCTTCCGCTCGCCCAGCCAGAGCTTCTTCCCGACAGCAGCGGCGTGGGGAAAGTAACGATCCGCCAGAGCCTGGTTGACCACGGCTACACTGGGCGCGTGGCGGATATCGGTGGAACGGAAGTCGCGTCCATCCAAAATCGGCAGCCCCAGAAGGTTGAAGTAGTCCTCGGTGACGGCCCGCAACGGCAGTGAAATCCGGTCGCTCTCTTTGCTGGCCGCGGGTTGCCCCTCGATGTCGACGGTCGCGGGCCAATTGTTGCCGGTGAGGGGCACGCCCCACGCAAAAGCGGCATGCTGCACGCCCGGAAGCGCGGAGACCCGCTCCAAAGCCCGGCGATGAAAATCTTCCCAGTGCCCCTGTACCGCCGTGACGCTCATGGTCAATATGTGCGAGATGTTGTAACCCGATTGCACATTTGAGATGTTCATCATGGTGCGAATCAGGAGACCGGCGCCCACCAGCAACGCCAGCGTCAGGGCCGTCTGAACCAACGCGACTCCCCGGAGAAGACGGCGTTCCCCGCGCCCCGCGCTGCTTTTCGGTCCGGCGCTTTTGAGCACCTGCATGGGATCCAGCCGGGAGGCGCGCAGCGCGGGAAAGATCCCGGCCAGAAGTGCGGCCAAGACCGCCGCGCCAAGGCCAAAGGCCAGCACCGGCCAGCCTGTAGTGACCGCGTCCAGACGCGGGATGGCGTGTCCGCCAATCACCTTGAACAACTTGACGGCTCCCAACGCCAAGCCCACGCCCAGTGCCCCGCCCAGAAGAGCCAGCAGCAGGCTCTCGGTGGACACTTGCCGGAAAAGCGCTACACGGCCTACCCCGAGGGCGCTGCGCACGGCGTATTCCTGCTGCCGTTGAAGCCCGCGCACCAGCAACAGGGCCGCGGCATTCCCGCACGCGATCAGGAGCACCAGCGCAGCCGCACCCAGCAGCGGCAGCAGGATGCGGCGGCCATCGCGATTTAATTCGGCAGTCAGAGAATGCACCTCCGGGGTGAAGCCTTCAGCATCGTGGTTGACTTGGGCTTGCCGGGCGGCCACGACCTTGAGTTCACCTTGCGCTTGCGGGAGCGTGGTCTGGTCTCGCAGCCGCCCCACTACACTCCAGAAGGGATCTTTCATCTCCGCCGGTTTGGAAGGCGCCGGAATCCAAAAATCAACCACGGCGTTCACGTTGTAGTTCGGCTCCTGCGCAGTTGTCGGCGACGGCAGAAAACGGACGCCGGGGGGCATGATCCCGATTACCGTGGGAGGCGTGTCCTGGCGGCTCATGCGGATCTTCTTACCAATGATGTTCGGATCGCCGTTGAACTTGCGTTGCCACAAGTCGTAGCCGAGGACGATTACGGGCGCCGGCTTGGCTCCGATTTCGGATTCCAGAAACGTGCGCCCCATCACGGGTTGCAGTCCCAGCACGTGGAAATAGTCTCTGGTGACATACATTCCCTCCATGGATACGCTGCCATCGGAAAGGACCAGGAAGTTGAAGGACCAGTCATATGCGGCGATGGCCTCAAACGACTTCACCTCCTTTTGCCACTCCATCCATTGCGCGGCGGACCAACCCCGCGGCTGTGCCATCTGCCGGCCGTCGGCACGAGCCGCCGGAATCAGCACGAGGCGCTGCGGTTGCCGATACGGCGGCGGCGTCAAGAGGACGCCTCGAATCAGGCTGAAAACCGCCGAGGTTGCGCCGATGCCCAGTGCCAGCGTGAGCACGGCAATCAGGGTGAAACCGGGCTGCTTGCGCAGCATGCGCAGGCCCATGCGCAGGTCTTGAAGCATCTGACGATCCTCCGTTACACCCCTTTGACGAATGCAATTCGGGATGGGTTAGCGTGGCGCTAACCTTTCTACAACCCAGACGTCTGTATAATAAGAAGTCTGAGTATGCGTAAAACCGACTCGCTCCAGGGATCGCTTGATCTGCTGGTTTTGAAGATTCTTTCGCGGCGGCCGCACCTCCACGGCTACGCCATCATGACCGCCATCAAAGACGGGTCCGGCGACGTGCTCCGCGCCGAGGAGGGTTCGCTCTATCCGGCCCTGCACCGGATGGAGGAAGCCGGCTGGATTCGCGCCGAATGGATCGTGAAAGACACCGGGCGGCGGGCGCGTATCTATGAATTGACGGCGGCCGGCAAGAGGCAGCTTGACGCCGAAGAATCGCGCTGGCAGGCCGTGACTTCGGCGGTGAATCGCGTTCTGAGGACGGTTTGATATGTCGTTGCGGTCGCGTATCGTAAATGCACTTCGTGGCGATCGTTTGAGCCGCGAGATCGATGAAGAGGTTCAGTCGCACATGGAAGAAGCGGTCGACCAGGGGCGCGATCCCGCCGAAGCACGCCGAGCATTCGGCTCCGCGCTCCAGTACCGCGAAGCGAGCCGCGACGTGAGACTGGTCGCATGGCTCGATTCGCTGCGCGCGGACGCCATCTTCGGCTGGCGGCAGCTCATGAAACGAAAAGTGACCTCCGCCGCGGCGATTTTATCGCTGGCATTGTCGATCGGGGCGTGCACCGGGGCGTTCCGGCTCATCGACGCACTGCTGTTGCGGCCATTACCTGTGGCGGACCCGCAACACCTGTACGCTCTTTCGCGCGAAGGCATTGGTTTCGATGGCAAACCCGCAACGTTCGACGGTTGGGCATATCCGGCATTCCGCGTGATGCGCGCCGCAGTGAAGGATCAAGCCGAGTTGATCGCGATCTCGTACGCGGAACGGATGGATTTGACCTACAAGTCGGACGCCGAGATGGAGAAAGCCTCCGTGCAATACGTCTCGGGCTGGATGTTCGGCACGTTGGGCCTCCGGCCCACGCTGGGGCGGCTGCTCACTGAAAACGACGATCTGCAGCCGCGCACGCATCCGTACGCTGTGCTGTCTTACGACTATTGGACGCTCCGCTTCGCACGCGACCCGCGAGTAATTGGGCGCGCATTCCGCCTGGGCGACGACCTTTACGAGATCGTCGGAGTCGGCCCGCGGCCCTTCACCGGTACCGAGACCGGTACCGTGACCGATATATTCGCGCCCACGATGATGCATCCTGGTGCTGTCCACGACGATTGGGTCTGGCACCGGACGTTGGCGCGGCTGAAGCCAGGTGTGGCTGTCGAGCCGGTTCGCGCCAGGCTCGACGCTACCTCGCGAGCCTTCGAAGAAGAGAGGGCCAAGGGCTTCACTGGCATGAGCAAGCAGGATATTCAGAAAACCCTCGACCATAGACTGTTGCTGGATCACGCAGCCGCGGGCGCCTCCGGCCTGCAGAGCAGCTACCGCGTGTCACTCTTGGCGCTGGGTGTGCTGGTGGCGCTGGTGCTGTTGATTGCGTGTGCCAACGTCGCGAACCTGATGACGGCCCAAGCCGCATCGCGGGCGCGCGAAATGGCGTTGCGCGTCTCCATCGGCGCGGGACGGTGGCGCCTGGTGCAACTGGTCCTGGTGGAGAGCGCTATCCTGGCATGCATCTCAGGCGCGATGGGCGCGGTGTTGGCATGGTGGTCCGCGCCGTTTGTCGTCGGCCTGGTCAATCCGCCGGATAATCCGGCGCGCCTGGCGCTTCCCGCGGACTGGCGGGTGCTGGGATTCGGCCTGGCGTTGACCCTCGGCGTGATGCTGTTGTTCGGCCTGACGGCTGCGTTGCGCGCTTCGGCAGTCAAGCCGGCCATCGCGCTCAAAGGCGGAGAAGACCCGCACACGCGGCGTCACATGATGCATGCATTGATCGCGGCACAGGTGACCTTCTGTTTTGTGGTGTTGTTCGTGGCCGGGCTGTTTTCCGCCACATTTGAACGCTTGTCCCATCGGCCCACCGGCTTCATCGCCGACCGGCTACTCACGCTGGACACGGTGGCGCAACGCGACGAGTCCCCGGTCTTCTGGGACCAGGTGGCCGAACATCTGCGCGGGGTTCCAGGCGTTCAGAGCGTCGCCTTGGCCGGATGGCGGCTGCTCGGCGGCGGCGACTGGAATCGGTTCGTGTCGGTCAATGGCGCGCCTCCGGGCCCGGATCTGGCCTACTTCCTGGCTGTCTCACCCGGTTGGGTAGACACGATGAAGATTCCTTTTATCGACGGCAGAGACTTCCGCCCAAGCGATACCTGGCCGGGCGCGGCGATCGTCAACGAAACATTCGCTAAGCAGTTTTTCAAGGGCGAGAGCCCCCTTGGACAGTCGATCACGAAATACGGCGAGCGTACCTGCAAGGTCGTGGGCGTGGTGCGCGACGCGCCGTATCGCAGCATCCGGGAACCCATTTTGCCGGTGGCCTACGTTCCGTTTCATCGGATCGACGAACACGGCGCGTTGCAGCCACTACGCGACGCCACCTTCATGGTGCGCACGGTCAGTGCGAACCCCATGGCGTTGGCATCCATCCTGCGCCGCGAGGTGCCGCGCGCGCGGTCCGAATTCCGCGTCAGCAGCATCCGCACGCAGGCGGAGTTGGTTCGGGCGCAAACCGTGCGCGAGCGGCTGCTGGCGATGCTCGGGCTGTTTTTTGCAGGGGTCGCACTGTTGCTCGCGGGTATCGGCCTGTATGGCGTGCTGGATTACTCTGTGCTGCAGCGACGGCGCGAAATCGGCATTCGCCTAGCCATCGGCGCGCCAGCCGGCAACATCGCGCGACTGGTAACGGTCGAAGTCTTCGGCATGGTCCTCATGGGGGCGCTGGCGGGCGTCGCGCTGGGTATGGCATCGGTGCGGTATATCGAGACGCTGCTCTATCAGGTGAAGGCCGGAGACCCGGCCATGCTGGCCCTTCCATCGCTGACGATTCTGGCGGCCGCGTTACTGGCCGCGCTCCCGGCGGTCTATCACGCCGTGCGCATCGATCCGGTCGCGATGCTGCGGGCGGACTAAGAAGGGTTTGGTTTTAGCCCTTCGTGATTTAACCCTTGCACTCGCTATTCCGGCATGTCAGGCGGCTTGCAGGCGCCGATCGACACCGAAAAAGCCGCAATGCCGCGCCATCTGCCGCCCGCCCGCCGATCGATGTGGTACGACTTGCTCGCGGCATCCACGCGAAGACGCCAGTCCGCATCCGCCGTCCCGCTCGCGCGCTTCATCTCGATGGGCCGCTCGTCGGTCTGGCGCAGCATCCAGGTCTCGCCCGCATTGGGAGTCTCGTACAACTCGTAACGGCCGGACTCGCCCGTCCGCCCGCGATCGATCACCAGGCTGCCGTTGGTTCGCGAGCTGAACGAGAATTGCAGGATGGCGCCGAATTGCGGCTCCGCGAATATCGGGTGCGCCTGCCACATCTTGCCGCCATCGGTGGTGACTAATAGGAACGGATCGCGCGGTAGGGGATGCTGCACCTCGCCGCCGACCCAGCCGTTCTCGAAATCGATGAATTGGATGCGATCGAGGCCCGCCAAACGCAGGCGTTCATACGGTTCGCGCCACGTCTTGCCGGCATCGTCGCTGGCCAGCAGCACCGAATAAAGCGTGGTCGACGACGAGTGGATATTGCCCGCCACAAAAATCCGATTCCCCACGGCCTCCACGGACGCCAGTTCCAGAAATACGGGGCAGGGATCCTCTATGGTGCAGCTCAACCCGGCCGACCGGATGTCTTCCTCGCCGCAATGGTAATCCACGATCATGGGCTTGCCGGTATTCTGCAGAGGCGGGTTTTCCGTGGGTTGTTCCGCGGGCTTTTCAACCTGCGCCGCCGCGACGGACGCGGCGCAGAGGAAGATCAAGAGCCTCATGCTTCCCGATTGTATCTCATCCCGTGGCGCACGCACTCGTGTATCGCGTCCCCACTCGTGGGGAAGCAGGATTTTCGCTTGCAAATAAGTTGCCTGTATCTTATACTGAAGTTGCGGAAGTTATGAGGTCAGTCGTGGCATCTGCGATGATTCTGTTTCTGGCGAGCGTCGTTTCGCTCTGCCCCGCGATTGCCTGCCCGCCGACTACGCCTCCTCACGCGCAATCCGGCTGTTGCCACAAGTCCCCAACGAAGACCGTCCCGGATTGCCCATATTCGATTCTGCAAAAGAGTAAGACGAACCCGGCGGCCGCGCATGCGAAGTGGATTAGCTCCATTGTCCATACGGAGCACCGCGCCTCGCTGCCTGTTGCCGATCTGACAGTCGAGGTTCCGTCCCGGCTCGTCGATGTGTCTGATCTCTTCCTCCGCAATTGCGTTCTCCTGTTATAAACCGCGCCCAGTTAGCAGGCGTGTCTCCACTCAGTCAAACAATTTACGAAAGGAGAACCATCATGAAAAAGATAGCTATTAGTGTGCTCAGCCTGGCGGCGGTGTTGTTGCTAACCCTGTCGCCCGCGCTGGCGCTGGCCAACTGCGACTGCTGCGACCAACAGTCCTGCTGCGGCCAGGCATGCTGCCATAATCGTCACAAGTAAGGCGGCCATCGGGGCAGGCCGTTGGTTCAGCCAGCGGTCTGCCTCGCCTGTTACCATCAGGATCGGGTCCTAGCCGTGAAAACCATCTTCCACGTGGACATGGACGCGTTCTTCGTGTCCGTCGAAGAGTTATTCGATCCCGCGCTTAAAGGCAAAGCCGTGGTGGTGGGCGGCCGTCCGAACGAGCGCGGCGTGGTGTCCGCTGCGTCGTATGAAGCGCGCAAGTTCGGCGTGCATTCCGCCATGCCGTTGCGCACCGCCGCCCGCCTCTGCCCGCACGCCATCTTCGTGGACGGCCACCCCACCCGCTATCGCGAGTACTCCGCCCGCGTGCGCGAGACCTTGAACCGCTTCTCGCCGCTGGTCGAGATGGCTTCCATCGACGAGGCCTACCTGGATATGACCGGCACCGAACGCCTGCATGGCCCGCCGCTGCGCGCCGCCCACGCTCTACATCAGACCATGAAGGCCGAGACCCAACTCAACTGTTCCATCGGTATCGCCACCGCGCGTCTGGTGGCCAAAGTGGTCTCCGATCAAGCCAAGCCCAATGGCGTGATGTGGGTCATGCCGGGCTCGGAAGCCGCATTTCTGGCGCCGCTGGACGTGCGCAAGATCCCCGGAGTGGGTAAGGTCACCGAAAAGAATCTGCACCTGCTGTCCATCCGCAAGGTCGGCGACCTGGCGCGGCTGGACGACGGTTTCCTCGAAGAGCGCTTCGGCAAGTGGGGACTGGCCTTGGCCGGCAAAGCGCGCGGCATGGATGCGGGCGGCTGGTTCGATACCGAAATCGGCGCGAACTCCGACCCCAAATCGATCAGCCACGAGCATACCTACAACGAAGACACCAGCGATCTCGCGGTGCTGGAGTCCACCCTGGCCCGGCTTTCCGAAATGGTTGGCCGCCGCTTGCGGGAAAACGGCCTGCACGCGCGCACTCTGCAGCTCAAACTGCGCTATTCGGATTTCTCCACCATTACGCGCGCGCATTCCGTCGAGCGGCCCACGCAGATCGATACGGAGATCTTCGACGAAGCGCGCGCGCTGTTCCTGAGGAATTGGAAGCCCGGCGCGCGCGTGCGCCTGCTGGGCGTGCAGGCATCGTCTTTTGAAGAAGTGCACGATCAGTTGGATTTGCTGGACGAAGGCAAGCACGAACGCTGGCAGCAGGCCCTGGCCGCCGCCGACCGGCTGCGCGACAAGTATGGCGAGAGCGCCGTGTCTCTGGCCGCCGGACTGAAGGGCGGCTTCCGCGAGCGTGCGCACGAAGCGCAGACACGCAGACGCGGGGACACGGAGACGCGGTAACGCAGCGACACAGTACACTGGGGGAATGCCAGCGCGCATTCACATTGTCGGCGGAGGTCTGGCCGGCTCCGAAGCCGCCTGGCAGATCGCCGAAGCCGGACTCACGGCCGTGCTCCACGAAATGCGCCCCGTGCGCCAGACGGCGGCGCACCAGACGGATCGGCTCGCGGAACTGGTCTGCAGCAATTCACTCAAGTCCGAGACGGAAGACTCCGCACCTTGGCTGCTGAAGCAGGAATTGCGGCGGTTGGGATCGCTGGTGCTGCAGGCTGCCGCACAGGCCCGCGTTCCAGGCGGTCATGCGCTCACCGTAGACCGCGACGTTTTCTCGGCGGAGGTGACCCGCGCCATCGCCGCGCATCCGCGCATCGAAATCCGCCGTGAGGAAGTCCGCGAGGCGCCGGATGCGGGCATCGCCATCATTGCCACCGGCCCCTTGACCAGCGATGCGCTGGCTGAAGAAATCGGCCGCCTGACCGGCTCCGGCCGCCTGTTCTTCTATGACAGCATCAGCCCGATCGTGGAGGCGGATTCGGTCGATCAAGCCATCGCTTTCCGGGCTTCGCGCTACGGCAAATCGCTCGACGGCACCGCGGATTACCTCAACTGCCCCTTCGACCGTCCGCAGTACGAAGCCTTCGTGGACGCCCTGCTGGCCGCCCAGACCGTCTCCTCCCATATCGCGGACGACGTGCCCTATTTCGAAGCCTGCCTGCCGATCGAGGAACTGGCCCGCCGCGGCCGCGACACGCTGCGCTTCGGTCCCATGAAACCCGTGGGATTGATCGATCCGCGCACGGGCCGCCGTCCCTGGGCCGCCGTGCAGCTCCGCCAGGAAAACCTGCGCGCCGATAGCTTCAACCTGGTCGGCTTCCAGAACCATCTGAAATTCGGCGAGCAGGCCCGCATCCTGCGCATGATTCCGGGAATGGAGCGCGCCGAATTCCTGCGCTTCGGCCAGATTCATCGCAATACTTACATCAATGCGCCGGCGCTGCTCACGCCTACCCTGCAGTTGCGCGCACGACCCGAAATCCTGTTTGCCGGACAGATTTCCGGCGTGGAAGGCTACGTGGAAGCCATCGCCACGGGGCTGATGGCGGGCCTGTGCGCGGTGGAACTTGCATCCGGCGGCCATCCCCGGCCATTCCCCCGGGAGACAGGGCTGGGTTCACTCTGCCATTACATCTCCGGGGCCGATCCACGCAACTATCAACCGGCGAATATCACTTTCGATCTGTTGCCGCAGCTCGATGAATCCACCCGTCAGCGGCTGCGGCACGACAAGCACGCCCGCCACGCGGAAGTCTGCCGGCGGGCCGCCGAAGCCATGGACCAGCATCTGCACGCGCATGTCTGAACTCGAACTCGAAATCGGGCGGTACCTCGAAGAACTGGCGCGCGCGCAACACTCGCCGCACACGCTGGAATCCTACGGCGGCGACTTGCGCCAGTTTCTGGAATACTTCACACCGCCCGAAAGCGAACCGCCGCCGCTCTCCCAATTCGGCGTGCTCGAAATCCGGGAGTGGCTGGCGAACTTGTACAGCCGCCAACTCAGCGCGGTATCTATCCGGCGCAAACTGGCGGCGGTGCGCTCGCTGTTCCGTTTTCTTTCGCGCGAGGGGTTGATCGCCATGAATCCGGCGCGGGTCGTACGCACGCCCAAAGCCCCCAAGACCTTGCCGGATGTGATGACCGCGGAGCAAGTCAACGTACTCATCGACGCGGTAGGCGCGGATAAATTCGAGCGCCCGCATCCGGCCCGCGACCGCGCCATTTTCGAGTTTCTTTACGGCTGCGGCCTGCGCGTGAGCGAACTTGTGGGGCTGAATCTGGAGGATATCGATCGCGCCGAACGCTGGATCCGCGTGCGCGGCAAGGGGAAGAAGGAACGCCAGGTGCCATTCACCTCCCAGGCCGCCGCGGCCCTGGATCGCTACCTGCCGGAGCGCGGCGCCGCGCCCCAGCAGCGCGCCGTCTTCCTGAACCATCGCGGCGGGCGGCTCACCGCGCGCGGAGCCGGCGGCATCGTCAAACTCTACGGCATACTGGTGAACGGCGACTCTTCTATTCACCCGCACGGTTTCCGCCACGCCTACGCCACGCATCTGCTGGCCGACGGCGCCGACCTGCGCGCCATTCAGGAGTTATTGGGTCACGCGCGCCTTTCGACTACGCAGAAGTATACGCAGGTTTCGCTCACCGATCTGATGGAGGTTTATGACCGTGCCCACCCCAAAGCCTGATGAGAAGGCCCCGCCGCGCCGCTTCCGCATACCGCGATCGGCCGCGTTGGGCGTCAGCGCCTGCCTGGTCTTCACGATCTTCGCCGTGGCGCTGGTACGCGTGCTGCCATCGCCCCACACGAGGAACGACGAACTGATCGTCGGCACGCTGGCCACGTTGGCGGCGTTGATCACCATCTTCGCGGGGCTGGTGCTGGGACGGCGGAAGAGGTAGGTAGCACCGGCTTAACCGCCCCACAAGATGGCCCGGCTGAGGTATAAACAGAGAGGCGTCCATGCGCGTATGTCCACTTCCTTCCAGTACGCAATGGCCGGCGCATTGGCGCTGTTATCGGCCATGGGTTGTTCGCGCGCGCGGCCGCTGACTGTCGGCTCGAAGAACTTCACCGAGCAGATCGTCCTGGGCGAGATCGTGGCCCAGCAATTGGAGCGCCGCCTGGGTGGGAAAGTCGACCGCAAGCTGGACTTGGGCGGCACGCTGCTGGCGCAGCAGGCGTTGCGCAACGGGGAAATCGACTTATATCCCGAATACACCGGAACCGCGCTCACCGCGGTGCTGAAGCTGGCGCCCTCGCCGGACGCGGCGGCCGTGCTGGAGCGCGTGCGCGCCGAATATCGCCGGCGCTGGCGCCTGGAGTGGCTCGATCCGTTGGGCTTCGACAACACGTTTGCCATGGTGGTGCGCGGCCCCGACGCGCGCGCCCAGGGAATCGAAACCCTCACGGATGCCGCCCGCCGCAAACAGGGCTGGACCCTGGGTGTGGGCTATGAATTTCTGCAGCGTCCCGACGGATTGCGCGGATTGCTCCACACCTACCGCCTGCCGCTCGCGGGCACCCCCAAGAGTATGGATCTCGGCCTGCTCTATAGCGCGCTCGAGCAGAAGCAGGTAGACATGGCCGCCGCCAATGCCACCGACGGCATGCTATCCGTGCTGGACGTTACGGTGCTGCGCGACGACCGGCACTACTTCCCACCCTATCAGGCAGCCGTGATCGTGCGCGCCGAAGCGCTCGCCGCGCATCCGGGCCTGCGCGCGGCGCTCGACCAGCTCGCCGGCAAACTCTCCGCCGCCGCGATGCGCAATCTGAATCACCAGGTGGATGGCAAGCACCGGCCAGTCGCCGAAGTAGCTCGCGAGTGGCTCGCCACCGTTCGGTGAGAAACTGCACACTAGGTGGCTTGTCACATGCTGCCGCCGGCCTCCGCCTCACTTACACTTAAGTTATAGGAGGTTCGTATGTTGAATCGATTTAGCCGGTTGGTTCTGGCGGGATCTCTAATCCTCTGCGCCGGGTTCGCCGCGCAAAAGGATCACAACGATGCATTCACGGCGGGCGACCCGGCCGAGACCCATATCGCACAACAGGTGCGCCATCAGCTTGTCATGCTGCCCTACTATGGCGTCTTTGACGATCTTGCTTTCAAGGTGAGCAGCGGCACTGTTACGCTGTTGGGCGCGGTGACGCGGCCAAGCTTGAAGTCGGATGCGGAAAACGTCGTGAAGCGCATTGAGGGCGTCACCCAGGTCGTTAACGAGATCAAAGTGCTGCCGCCCTCGCCGATGGACGATCAGATCCGCCGCGCGGTATATCGCGCGATCTATGGCGACCCGGCGTTATCCACCCGCTACGGATTCCGCGCGGTGCCTTCCATTCACATCATCGTCGAAAACGGCCATGTCACCTTGGAGGGCGTGGTGGCGAATGAGATGGACAAGAACCTGTGCAATGTTCGCGCTAACGGCGTGCGGAACGTTTTTTCCGTGACGAATAACTTGCAGGTGGAAGGTTCGTAGCGGATTTGGCCCAGTCTTCCGCCCATTTGTGCAGCGGCAGCAGGGCCGCGAGCAACCGGGCGCCTGGCGCCGTCAACCCGTAGTCCGCACGCTCATCCTGCTCGACGATGCGGGCGCGCACAAGATCCCTCAGGCGCTGGCTCAGCACGCTGGGCGACATCCCTTCGCAACGCGCCTGCAAGGCGCGAAAGCCCAGGCACTCCCCGCGCAGTTCCCATAAGATGCGCAGAATCCAGCGCCGCCCCAGCAGGTCGAGCAGCGCCATAATGGGGCGGCCCGTGCGGGAACCACGCACGCTTTTGCCGGGCAATGGTGTCGTCATATTTCACGTCTCTTCCGCTTGCGCTTCGATTTTCGAAGCGCTATCCTAAGTGCTTCTAATTTCGTAGCAAGGAGACAGTATACCGCATGACCACGCCGCGCATTGCCCCGCTGGACCCGCCTTACGATCCGGAGATCGCCGAAGCCCTGGCAAAATGGATGCCACCGGGGTCCAAGATCGAACCTCTAAAACTGTTTCGCACCCTGGTGCGTAGTCCCGAGATCGCTTCCCGCCTGCGCGTACTGGGCGGCGGGATTCTCGGTCCGCGCAGCCTGATCGCGCCCCGCGAGCGCGAAATCGTGATCCACCGCACGGCTGCGTTGTGCGGCTGCGAGTACGAGTGGGGAGTTCACGCGACGGTCTACGGTGAAGCCGTGGGACTCACGCCGGAAGCGCTGCGCGCCACGGCGAACGGCGCCGCCAACGACCCCGTCTGGACGGAACGCGACGCGCTGCTGGTGCGGCTGGCGGATGAATTGCATGCCACTGCGCACGTCTCCGATCAACTTTGGACCGCGCTATCGGCTCACTGGGATGTTCCGCAACTGATCGAGTTGCTGATTGTCGCCGGCGCCTACCGGTTAATCGCCTACGTGGCCAACGGCGCACAAGTTGCGTTGGAAGAATGGGCCGCGCGACTCCCCTAATCCAGATCGATGTCCCGCAACGGCGGCGGCAGATCCGGATTCTCCTTGGCCTGTTTCAACAACTCGTCGAATTTCTTTTCGAGCACCTTGCCGTGCGATTTCTCCGCTTCGAACTGTTTCCGGAAAACCTCGTCCCGCCGCCCCGCCTCACCCTTCAGCTTGGCTACGGCCGCCGCCAAATCTTCGATGGGAGGTGGCTTCTCCGGAACGGCGTGCGCGATCACGGCCCGCGTCTCGGGATCGATTTTCAGAACCGCGTTGCAGCAGGGACACTCGACCTCGAACAGACCTTGCGACATAGTGCCCATCGTAGCACTGAAATTCCAAGCATCGACGCTGAACCGCCTGCCCCACCAGCGGAACAGGAACAGAATCGCGAGAAAACTCCGCCCCTGCCGCCACCTGTACTATTGGCACAATCTCATCCCGCGGATACCGCCAACATGTTCCGCGAGCCGCTGGCCGGCCAATTGGCGCTCTTCGCTCGCCTGATCGAACCGCATCTGCCGCGCCTCGATGCGGCTCTGCGGCGCTACCTTAAAGGCGCCCCGCCTGCAGGGTCCTGCGATGCGCGGCAACTCAAGGCGCTGTCGCTGATCGCTTCAGGCGCGGCAGCCCGTTTGGCGTCCGCCGGCCGGCCGGCCGCCGATTTCTTCGAGCAGGTAGCCTACAACAGCCGGCGCCTGGCCAAGCTGAACGTCCCGCCGATGGAGGTCGTGGATGCGCTACGCGAATACGACCGCGAGCTCGATGGCCTGCTGGCCAAGCGTTACCCACGGCAGCATGCGGCGCTCCAAGGCGTACGGCAGCAACTGCACTTCCGAACTCTATTGGCCGTCAATAACGCTTATTACCAGGTGCGCGAGGCCGAGACGCAAGCCTTTTATGGCCTGCTCCGCGCCGAGATGGAGGGTACCGGCCTGGACGATCTGCTGCACCGCTTCATCGTGATCTTGACCCGCACGTTCCGCGCGCAGGCCGGCCGGATTATACCCTTCTGGGATCGTCCCCCCATGGGTTCGCGCATGCTGAAGCGGCTGGCGCGGCCCTGCTACATCGCCGCCGACAGTCGCGATGAGGAGTTGGTGTTGGATCGGGGCATGCGCGGCGTCTTTCAATCCTACTGGTCCATTCCGTTTTCCTCGGGCGGACACTTGACCGGACTCATCCAATTCGGCTTTCCCACGCCCTACCGCTGGCTGCCGCGCGAGTTGGACCTGCTGCACGCGTTCGCGGAGCGCTGCCTGCGCGGCGCGGAGCGCGCCCGCCTGATCCAGGATCTGGCGGCGCGCGAGGAGCAGGTGCGCTCCCTGGCGGGCCACCTTCTGCAGGCCGAAGAGGAGGAACGCCGGCGGCTCAGCAGGGAACTGCACGACGAGACCGGCCAATCCCTGCTGTTCCTGCGCCTGCACCTGGAAATGCTCGAAAAGAGCGCGCCGGCCGATCTGCAGCCGAAGCTGGCCGAGGCGCGCGGCGTCACCGAGCGGATCATCGCGGAGATCCGGCGCATCATCGCGGCGCTTCACCCTACGGTAGTTGAGGAATTGGGCCTGCCGGCCGCCATCCGCCACCTGAGCGCGCGCTTTCGGAAGCTTTATCCCATTCAGTTGCGGCTCAGGCTAACCCCTTATAGCGCCGGCCTCCCGCGCGAGACCGAAACCGCCATTTACCGGGTGGTGCAGGAGTGCTACCAGAATATCGGCAAATATTCTGGAGCTTCCCGGGTAAACCTTCTACTGAGATCCACCGATACATTATTAGAACTGAATGTCGAGGATAATGGCATCGGATTCGAAGTGGATTGCGCGGTAGCTCAGCCGAAGTCGTTCGGGTTGAAGGGCATGCGCGAGCGGGTCGCCCTCTTGGGCGGCAGCTTGGAGATCCGCAGCAGTCCCGGACATGGCGCGACCATTGCCGTGCGATTGCCGATTCCCCTTAGCGATTCTCAGTTCCAGTAGGTGGGGCAGGCATTCAGCCTGCCAGTGAGACGACTATGGCAATTCGAACGCTTTTAACCGACGATCACACCTTGTTTCGGCAGGGTATTAAAACACTGCTTTCCGCTACACCGGACCTGGAGGTGGTAGGCGAAGCCGCCAACGCGGCGGATGCAATCGCGCAAGCCGCGCAACTCCGGCCCGATGTGGTGCTGATGGACGTCAGCATGCCGGGGCTCAGCAGCTTCGAAGCCACCCGCCAGATCCGCAAGGGCCGGCCTGAGACCAAGGTGCTGTTCCTGACCATGTACGACGATGAAGACTACCTGGCGGAGTCCATGGAGGCGGGGGCCAGCGGCTACCTTTTGAAGGACAGTCCGGCGGAGCAACTGGTGTCGGCCATCGGGGAAGTACACCGCGGCGGCAGTTATCTGAGTCCGCGTATGCTTTCGCACCTGGTGGACGATTTCCGCAGCCGGGTGCGGTCCGCCACGCGCCAGCCGCGGCTTAATACCCTCACGCGGCGCGAGTTGGAGATCCTCAAGTTCCTGGCGGAAGGCAATTCGGTCAAAGAGATAGCCTGCACGCTGAATCTGAGCGTCAAGACCATCGAGGCGCACAAGTTCAACCTGATGCGCAAGCTTGGTATTCATAACAAGGCGCAATTGGTGCAGTACGCCATTCAGAAGAAGATCATCCGCCTGGATGGATAGGGCAGGCGAAAATTCCACAGGCTAACGCCTGTACTACCGGCTGACGCCTGAGGTATCTCAGAATTTGCATGTGTTTAGCGATTTTTCCCCTATATTGAGGGAGTGTCCCGATGGTTGCTCCTGATATGCGCGTGCGCGCCATGCCTGCCCATGCCTGCAATGATGGCGGCGGACGGCTACGTTGGCAGCACAGTATGTAAGACTTGTCACGCGGACGTCTGGTTTAACTTCTATAAGAATCCGCATTACAAAAGCATCGCCAGCGGCGACCAGCCGCCCGAGCGCACCGGATGCGAAGGCTGCCACGGGCCGGGCAAGGCGCATGTGGAAGCGCGCGGCGGCAAGACCACTATCCCACGCGCGTTTTCCCTGATGGAGCCTAAAGCTGTCCTGGATACCTGCCTGAACTGCCACGCGCGCGATTTTTCGAAGGCCAATATCCGCCGTTCGGAGCATTCGCTGGCGGACGTGGTTTGCACCAACTGTCACTCGATTCACAAATCGCCGGCCGCGCAATTCCTGCTGGCGAAAAAACAGACCGACCTATGCTACGGGTGCCACGCGGATGTGCGCGCGCAGTTTTCCATGCCCTTCAAACACCGCGTAAACGAGGGCTTCATGGCTTGCACGGATTGCCACAATCCCCACGGGACGTTCGCGCCCACCTGGGGCATGGCGGATGGTTCGAGCATGGTGACCCGCGCGGAGGGCAATCAGGAGCCCTGCCTGAAATGCCACGCGGACAAGCGCGGGCCGTTCGCCTACGAGCATCCGCCGGTGCGGGTGGAGGGATGCGGGGTGTGCCATATGCCGCATGGCTCGACCAACGCAAAGCTGCTGGCGCGGCCGGTGGTGTTCACGCTGTGCCTGCGATGCCATAACGGCGCGGACAGTTTCGGCACGCGCAACAACGGCATTACGGCGCTGTCCAATACGCATAACATGCTGGACCCGCGCTATCAGCGCTGCACGCTCTGTCACGTGCGCATTCACGGGTCGAACAGCGACGCTTACTTCTTCCGTTAGGAGACGGCCATGCGGAACACGGTTCCAACGCTGCTGTGTTGCGAGAGTGGGGCAGCCCATCCGCCAAGATTCTCTAAGTCGGTAGTTCTAATCGGATGGATTCTGCTAGCGCACGCGGCATTGGCGCAGCAGGTGGTGGCGCCTACGCCCGACCAGGCCGGCTCCCCGCGCGGCGAGAACACGGGCGACTACAACGTGATGGAGTCTTTCGAAACCGGCTACCGTTTCGCGGTGGTGGATGGCAGCGTGGGAACCTATCGCAGCGACGTGAATTATGGCAATGGCATACGGCTGCTCAGTAGCGATCTCAGCGTGAACTCGCGCGACGGCCATGGGCGCTGGTTCGACCAGATTGTGCTGACCACCATCGGCCTGGGCAACGATCCGTATCAGTCGGTGAATCTGCGCGTCGAAAAGAACAAGCTATATCGCTATGACATGCTATGGCGGCTGGACGATTACTTCAATCCCGGCCTGCCTGTGGCTGGGGGTCTGCACCTGATGGACACCACCCGCCATATGCAAGACCACAACCTGACGCTGCTGCCGCAGTCGAAGATTCAATTTCACCTGGGCTACAGCCGCAACACGCAGGACGGGCCGGCGCTTTCCACCGTGCAGTTGTGTTTCGATGGCAGCATCTATTGCGGCACCGCGGGCAACGAGTTCCCGGTTTTCGAGAACGTGCGCACCGAGCAGGACGAATTCCGCCTGGGCGCCGATGTGGAGCTGGCCGGGTTTAAGCTGACGCTGTTGCACTCGTGGGTGTTCCTCAAGGACGACAGCGGCTATCGGGAAAACGGCCTGGAGGCGGGAGACAATCCGTCGACGGGAGTGACTCTCTCGCAGTTTCAGCGCACGGCGCCGTATCGCGGCACGAGCCCGTACTGGCTGGGGAACCTCAACAGAAGCGGCAAGACCCTGGCGGTGAACGGCCGCGTGACCTACGTGGAGGGAAAGGGCAACTTTATCCTGGATGAAAATGCGTTCGGCGTCACACCCTTGGGCGCGCAGAACCAGCAGGTGGCAGTGGGCGGCGACGCGTCGCGTCCGTCGCTGACCGGCGATCTCTCCATCAGCGTCTTTCCCACTGCCAGCGTCACGCTGGTGAACAACACGTCCATCGGCAGCACTCGCATCGACGGCACATCGGACTACGAGCAGTTCAACCTGGCGACCGAAACAGCCGACTTCGTTTCCTTCCGGTACCTGGGGCTGCGCACCATCGCCAACGCCACGGATCTGCACTATCGTGTTAAGCGCTGGCTTTCCTTGTACGGCGGCTATCACTACTCCGACCGCCGGATCGAGGATATCGAAGACTACGCGATTCCGGGGCCGCTCAGCGGCGCGATGTACGAGCAAGTGAACGTTTTGCAGGAAGGGCTGTTGGGCGTCCGGATCAAGCCCTTGAAGGCCATGACCGTCAACCTGGAAAGCGAGGCCGGCCATGCGAACCAGCCGTTCACTCCGGTAAGCCTGCGTAACTACATCGCGCTGGGCGGGCGCTTCGAATACCGCGTCAAGAAGGTGACCCTGGGCGCGGTCTACAAAGAGAATTACAATAATAATTCAGTTACTCTGAGCAGTTACAGCTCACACGCGCGGACCTACAGCGCGAATGCATCGTGGGCGCCGCGCGACTGGTTCACCGTGGACGCCAGCTACTCGAAGCTGCACCTGGATTCGCTCTCCGGCATCGCGTTCTTCGCCGGGCTTGCCGCGGTTTCTCCCTTGACCAGCAATCAGATTTACATCAGCAACATTCATGCGGCCAACCTCGTGGCGCGCTTCGTGGTGGCCAAGCGCGTGGATCTTTACGTGGGCTACACGATCACGCTGGATACGGGCGATGGCCGGAACTCCGCCGCGCCGGCCGGCGCCACCGATCCCACGACCCTGATCTTTGCCCCGGTGCAGACCTTCCCGTTGAGCTACCAAGCGCCGCTGGCGCGGGTTTCCATCCGTCTGCGCGAGAAGCTGCGCTGGAACGCGGGGTGGCAGTATTACAACTATCACGAGGAATTCGGCCTCGAATCCTTTTACCAGGGCTATCACGCGAACACCGGCTATACCAGCGTGACGTGGGCGTTCTAGTTAGCTATGGCCGCCGTGTGAGCCATTGCAACGTCATGCCCGCTTTCGCTTCGCCGCAAAATCGAACGCATGGCGCGCCATGTCCACCCGGCTGCCGCGGAAGGCCACGCCCTCGGTCTGAAGCCGCACGCGCTGCTCCAGGCCCGCATGCCCCGGCAACCGGATGTGTCCCCCGGCGCCCAGCACGCGATGCCAGGGGATGCCGCCCTTGGCATTGTGCAAGGCCCACGCGACTTGCCGGGCCGCGCCAGGGTAGCCCGCCGCCCGCGCTACGTCACCGTAGGTTGCTACGCGGCCCTTCGGAATTGTGGATATGGTGCGGCGCAATTGCTCTAGCATCGTTTCTATTAGTTTACGCGCGATCCGCTGGTTGGAAAACCGTCATCGGGTGCGTCCTGGTCTTATCGGCGTTCATCGGCAGCCAATATGGTTTTTCCGTCAACCAACGATTACGCTCCAGCGCAACCAAACCATAGGGAGATTCCCGCGACCGGCTGAGGCCTGTCCTACCTGGGCGGATGGTTCAACTTGTCGAGCGCTTCATCCACCCACATCTGTTCCATATAGGGCCCGTTTTGCCGTCGCAGCCGTATGCTGGCAGCCTGATCGACCAGCCAGGTTTGGCCCAGGATTACTTCCGGCAGCACCTGCTCCACGTAGGACTTGCTCACCAGGACCGGGAAGTTCCACTTGCGCTCCTTCATGAACTGTTCCGCGATGGCCGGGTTTTCGTCCATGCTCAGGCCGATGGCCTGCACGTCGGGCCGGTCCTTCACGGCGTCATAGAGCTTCTGCATCACCGGCAGTTCCTGCCGGCATGGCACGCACCAAGTGGCCCACAAGAACACGAAAGTGGTCTTACCCTTGAAATCGGCCAGGGTCCAGATCCGGCCAGTGGCATCCGGCACATGCATTTCCGGTAAGGCACGGTTCACAGCGTCCCATGGCATTACCCCCCAGCCGCGCGGCGGGTCGGGCTTGCCGGCCGGCCAGGGCTGCACCTTCGACCACACGGTCCAGGCCTCGTCTGTCCCGCCGAGTTCCTTGAAAAGAGTGCGCGCGATGTTCACCGGCCCGGCATATTCCCGCACGTAAACGGGATTGGTAATCAACTGGTGATAATAAGCCAGCGCATCCAGCTTGCGGTCCTCGCCTTGCGCCAGGCGGCCCATCAAGAGCACATACCGGCCCTCCTTATGCGGAAAATTCATGGGGTCCTGGTCGTAGTACTTCGGGTAGTCCGTGTCGAGCCATTTGCGCATCTGACTTAACGTCGAACGGCCCAGATCGAAATCTTTCAACTTAATGGCCGCTTCTGTGAGTGTGACGAGGATGGCGAAGCGAAATTTTGCCCGGTTGGCTTGGTCCAAATCGGCGGCAATGGTCCCCTGAATCAGATCGCTTTGAGGCGGCGGATCGGTTTCGGACCAATCCAGCAATTCACGCAGCATGTCCACCGCTTCCTTCACCATGACGTCCGCGGCGACCCAATCCTGGGCGATCAGGTGCGTGAGCAAGTGCTGGTCTCGACTGAAGCCGGTGCGGGCCAATCCATCCGCGACCTGCTTCCAGTCTTCGGAGGAATGGCTTCGGGTGAATACCAGGGCATCCCGCCGCTGCTGCCAGGCGAACTGATCATCCGGCCATTTCTTGATCCAGTCGGCCGAGACCTTGTACAGCGCCTCGGCGCGCGCCTTGTATTCCGCCTGTCCGCCGGCATTCGGATGCTCTTTCTCCCAAGCTTGGTAAGCCTCGAATGCCGGATCGCGCGGGCGCGCCGCCGCGATGCGTGCGTCGGTACGCTGCTCGCCATCCCGCTGGCCGCTCAGCCGGTAGCCATCGCTCAACACGTTAAGGACGGCTGCGTCGCCGTCCTGCGACAGCGGCTCGATGCGCTTCAAATCCTCCGCGACGGCCTTCTTCGCGCGCTCCAGTTCGGCTGGCGGCGCCAAGCGGAACTCGGCGGCCCACAGTGTGGAGTAGTAGCGCAACGGCCACGGACTGGTGGCATTTTGAAGCTGTGACCGCAGCGCGCCGGCCAGTTCACGCAAGGCGCGCTGGTCTTCGATCACGTTCAGGTGCGCGAAGGCTTCCAAGTTGGCCGGGCAGGTTTGATGAAAAGCGCGCAGGTTTTCGGCCAATTTGGCCGAATCGTGGAAGGCGGCGCTGGAGTATATCTCAGTCAGTGCCAGATAAGTCCAGGGAAGTTTGGGCTCCTGGGCGATCGTCTTCTGGAGGAACTGGACGGCCGATGGGGTATCTTTCCCCACCAGCGCCCGTGCGTAAAGGTACATGTAGCGCGGGTCGTCCGGGTGCTTGACCAGTTTTTCCTGAAACCCAGCCGCGAGCGTGCCGGTCTGCGGTTTAGGTTGCAGTTCGACGATCCACCGGTTCAGAAAAAGATCGTCTGGGAACTGTGCCATGGACTCCCGAATCTTGGCGATCTTGCCGTTCCGATCGGAGTCGCTCAGGTTTATACCGGTATGCCAGTAGGGCGAAAGTGTCTGGATGGCTGCAGGGGGATCGCACGCGTCGACGGGCATCTGGGCACGCGCGGCGACCGCCAGCACGGCCAGGGCAAGAATGCGCATGCGTCACCTCAGTTGAGATTGACGCCAGCCCTCGCCGCGGCGTGCAGTAACCCTCCTTAGGCAGCGTGCAGGACTTCATGAGAAACTTTTTCCGATTTTTTTGTTGACAGTATTGCAACATACGCGCTATTTTGGAATTGGTAGTTGCATTGCATGGATCCTCGGTAGGCGAGGCGTCCGCGCGGCAAACAAGCCACTGCCCTAAAGCGTCCAAAGATGCTGGCAGTCAGGGTAGACCAGGAATTCCCGGGTTAAGGGTTTTTCTAAGGTGGCTGAGGTCCTCGGATCTCTCACGGCGCGCGGTGCTGAAGCTTGGACCCGTTGGGGAATCCGTCAGCGATCGTTTTGCGATAGTTGGCCATTTCTCTGCGCCGGGGGAAATGGCTTTTTCATTTCCCGCCAGCTTCTCTCGCCTCCAGAAAGGTATATGGAACCTAAAGACGATCGCCCTCCTAGTACGGACGGGCAAATCGTGGAAGAAACGGTTGTGATCCGGTAGCGGTACCCTCCTCTATCGCCTCGCCCGCGCTTCTTCCACACGGTGGTGAACGCGGGGTGGAGGCGGCAGTTTCCCTCTCCCTCAAGACCAATTGATCCGGTAGCTCGCCGCGGTATTTTGCGTTCCGGTTTTGCCGGTGCGCACGATTCCGGCAGGCGTCTGCTGAGTCGCGCATGCTGAGTCGCGCACATCGGTAAGCGGTGTGCGCTTCGGCGGCACAAAGAAAGGGGGGAAGGCGATGACGAACAAGACATTGATCATGCCCGCGGCCGTCTCCACAGCCGGGTCCGCGGGCATGTCCACAGCCACCGTGGAAGCCGAAGCGGCGCCGGTGCGCGGGCGCGTGGTGAAATCCAAAATCACGCGCGATCTGCTGACGTTTCTGATGGTCTTCGGCCCCGGTCTGATCGTCATGGTCGCGGACAACGACGCAGGCGCGGTATCCACCTATAGCCAGGCCGGCGCGCAATACGGCACTCATCTGCTCTGGATCGTTCTGCTTTTATTGCCGGTCTGTTACTTCATACAGGAAATGGTGGTGCGGTTGGGCATCGCGACGGGAAAAGGCCATGCGGCCATGATCTACCAACGCTTCGGCAAGTGGTGGGGACTGTTCTCGCTGGTCGATCTGGAATTGGTCAACTTTCTGACCCTGGTCACCGAGTTTGCGGCGATCGACCTGGCACTGAACAGGATGGGGGTGGACCCCCGCTACGGCGTGCCGCTGGCGGCAGCCGGACTGGCCTTGCTGGTGATGACCGGCAGCTACCGCCGGTGGGAGCGTATTGTCGTATTTCTGTGCCTGCTGGATTTCGCCTGGTTCGCCATCGCATTCCGGCTGGGGCCGCCGCTGGGCCAGATCGTCAAGCACGCGCTGGTGCCGTCCATGCCCGCGGGCGGGATCACGCCGGATCTCATGTTCCTGGTGATCGCGATTGTGGGCACCACCATCGCGCCCTGGCAGTTGTTCTTTCAGCAAAGCTGTATCGCCGACAAGCGCCTGCGCTTTGCGGACGTGAAGTGGGCGCGGCTGGACACGTTCCTGGGCGCTTGCGTTACCATCACCGCCGCCGTGTGCATGATGATCGCCGGGGCGGCTTCGCAGGCACACGGTTTCCATTTCAGCGATCCGGCGCAAATGGCCGCCGATATCGGCACATTCGCCGGACCGGTGATGCGCGATCTGATCCTGCTGATGATGATCAACGCGGCCGTGCTGGGCACCACGGCGATCTCGCTTTCGAGCGCCTGGGCTTACGGCGAAGTGCGGGGTTGGCCGCACAGCCTGCAGTTGCCGTGGCGCGAGGCGCGAGGATTTTACGCGCTCTATCTGATTTGTGTAGCCGCGGCGGCGGGCATCGTCCTGATTCCGCGCGCGCCGCTGCAACTGATCATTCTGGGCGTACAGGTGCTGGCCGGCGTGATCCTGCCGTCGGCGATCATTTTCCTGCAGCTTCTGCTGAACGATAAAGAACTCCTGGGCGAGTACGCGAACAAGCCCTGGAATAACTGGGTGAACTGGACCATCGTCATTGTCCTGTTCATTTTGTCCCTGATCCTGGCGGCGCAGGTGACGGCGCCAAATCTGTTCCCGTCCGCCGTAGGCGGCCCAACCACTTAAATGGAGGAAACGAAAACATGAAAACAAAAAAGGGCCATTACGTAGTGGTTCATCCGCTGGATGACGTGCCCGAAATCAAGGTGGATACGGAGGCGCTGGGCCCCATGGCGATGACGCGTAGCGTGCGGTTCTCGCTGCTGAGCCTGCGCGCCTACCTGATTCTGATGGTCCTGCTGGTGGTGTATCACGTGGTGATGCTGGCAAGGTAGCGGGGTGGGCGTCCACGCTTGCAAGCGGGTCTCCGGACCCGCATGGAAAGAGAGGAGGTGAGACCAATGCGGATGAAAACCATAGACGCGGTGCGTTGCGCGGGACGCTGGATTCAGCGGTTTCTGGACGTGCGTTTCCCCGTCGACGTAGCTTGCGGGCGCCGCACCCAATGAAGGCGTGCGCATAAGTCATGATGCGAGCGCGTTATGCCGGCGAGCTGGAAGCGGTTCGCCAGAATCTGATCGCGATGGGCGAGACCACCAGTGCGGTTCTCGCCGAAGCGCTCCGCGCGGTGGCGGATCCGAGTCCCGGTTGCGCGGACAGAGCCGGCGAACTCGAAGCGCGGATCGATTGTCAACACCGGCTCATCCACGACCAGTGCCTGAGCCTGATCACGCTGCAGGCGCCGGTCGCGCGCGACGCGCGGCTGGTCACCGGAGCTTTGGACGCCATCGTCGATCTGGAGTTGATCGGCGACTATGCCTACGAAATGGTGGGATTGGCATCGGCGAAGCAATTCCGCCCGCCGTCTCAGATCCTGGTCCGGATTTCCGAAATCGGCGCAAAGATCGGGGAAATCCTGTCGGCCGCCATCGACAGTTGGCGCAATGCGGATCGCGGACTGGCGCTTTCGGCGCGGCCTCGCGAGGCGGCTATCCGCGCCGAGTGTCAGGCCCTGGCCGATAAGGTGTCTCATTTGACGTCCGCGCCCGGTAACGTGACGGCTTACGTGAATCTTCTGCTCATTTGCCGCCATCTGGAGCGCATCATGCGGCACGCCGTGTGCGTAGCCGAACAGGCCGCCGAGGCCGCACCTCCGGCCCCGGCGGGATAATGGCCGCCAAGAGGCGGCTGGTGCGAATTACTGCTGGGTGAGAGTGGTTACTGGAATCGCGGTGATCTGCGGGTAGTACATGAACAGTGTCAGTGGGCCCGGAGCCGCCTCACACTGCAGGGTGACTGCGGTTGAGCTGGGTAAGCTAGC
>Ga0182018_10001044_pt1 | contig 33386 bp, 34 predicted proteins | sample 812P2MmetaG_FD_120490 | JGI IMG/M metagenome (GOLD analysis project Ga0182018, IMG submission 120490) | Permafrost microbial communities from Stordalen Mire, Sweden - 812P2M metaG | ecosystem: Environmental > Terrestrial > Soil > Wetlands > Permafrost | place: Sweden: Stordalen | collected...
CGTCGCACCGCGGCCAGTTTTACCTCGCGCGTAAACGTTCGTCTTGAAATTCCCATGAGTCAAAATTTCCGTTCTCTGTATTTTGACTCTTAACTGTGTGTCTCAATTTGGGGGACAAGTCCAATTGATCCCTACGCCGCGCTGCGCGTGTTGCGCGGCGCGGCATCGTCCCTGCAAGCGGATTTTACGGCTGGAAACCTGGATTCGAACCAAGTGCCGCCCACCTTCCACTCGGCATGGCTGCTATATCCTGCAAAAGCGTAGGCGAGATTGCGCCTTGGGCTATTGGCCCAAATCCAGACCAGTCGCTCGGGATCGGATACAGGCAGAGGCCTCCGCAGGGCGGCGTTGACAACACTGAAAACCGCTGTATTGCCGCCGATGCCCAGGGCCAGTGCGATGATCGCCAGCACAGTCTCGCGCGGGTTACGGGCGAGCATCCGTAGTCCGAATCGGCTGTCTTGCAGAATGTTACCGCGATTAAGTATAGTTCACCCCCATTTCGCTCTGCTCCCGGACCGCACCGCTGCGTCAGGATTGGATACGCGCTTCGGTCGCGCTCCACCTGGACCGGTAGTCTACGTGCGAAAGTGATTACACGAACTCGGTCGGGGAGGATTACCCGCCTGTAGTCGTTTACCGACGTAGAGGATCTGCTGATCTGCGCCTGGTTGGCCCAAACGGTGGAGGCGCGCCAAATCCAGCAGTCGCTTCGCCAACTCCAATTCCGAATCCTGCCCCTTTCCGAAGCCATCGGTGCGGCAGCCGTCGCCCTCATCGAACAGCACGCTCTCGCCCACGGCATCCAACTAGCCGATGCTCCGATCGCAGCCACAGCTATGGAGTCTGGTCTTCCCCTTTGCACGCGAAACGCTAAACACTTCCGTCCCATCCGCGGCCTGTCCCGTGTAGCTTTTCGTCCATAGCGCGAAGGATTTCGACGATTGCCCGCGTATTTCCTCGACCCGTCGCGCCGAGAGGAGTCTCCGAACTCCGGGTGTCGTGGAATTTGACTTGAGCTGTGGGACCGCTTGCTCACGCGCGCGGCTCGGAAAAACGCAGTGTGCCGATACCGAGCCACGACCGTGAGGGAGTGGTCCCGGACGCGAATCGAGCTCACGACTTCAGGAGTTCGGAGTCTCGACCCCGCAGACTGATGAAGTCCGCGCCACGCCGGGGCTAATAGTCGGAACCGCCGGAGTCGTCGTCGTAGCAGACGCCAATACTATGGAGGAATTTTCGGTCGGCCGCGGCAGCTGATGGCGGATTCGCCTTCGCCGGCGGCGCGCCGAAGCAATCGCTCAAACAATCCGCGAGCGGCCTTACGGTGCAGACTTTCTTACGGCAGCGCGAACAGCGCCAGTGGATTACCAGTTCACGGCCGGCCGAGAAGCCCACTCCTAAGATCTGCTTCGCTTCTCCGCCACAATCGCACAACAGAGGGAATCTGCGGTATTCCATTCGCGCGTCCTCGATTGATTCTTCACCTAAGCGCGGCTCCGCACAAGAAGGATTGGTTAACCATGATCGGATAACTCCCGATAGCGCGTCTTATGCCTTGACAGAGAAGAATCCGCGCACATTCTCCCACAGCAGTTGGGGAAAACTCTTGTCCAGATAGGAGCGGATGGAGACGTAGCACTCGTCGCAGGCGTTTTGGCGCGTGAACTCGCCGATCATTCGGCCGCGCGCTTCCAGCGGGAACCGTTGGAACTGCATCGAGCAGGGTTGCAGGGCGCCGTCCGCCGTCACCACCAGGAAGCGATGCCCGGCTTTACAACCGGGCGTCCCGGAGTTCTCGAAGTACCGGCGCGTCGCGTCCAGCGTGCTTCGGCTGTTTACAATCCAGTTACTGCCATCGCGCCGCGCTTCCACACGGTCCAGCTGCTGGTTGAGGGCAGCGAGTTGCTCGGGCGTCGACGGGAGAAAATCGCGGCACCCGGTACGGCGCGCCGAATAGGCGCTGTAGCAGAGATTGACGCCCCATTCCCGCGCCTTGTCGGCAATGGCGTCGATCTCCGGCAGATTCTCGGTGGTGATGCACGAGTTGAGCACGATATCGTCGTAGCCGAGCCGTGCCACGCGCGGCACCAGGTCTTCCAGATGGCGGTATAGGCCCGGATAACAGCGGAAGTCGTCATGCCGCTCGTCGGGGAAATCCAGGCTGACGGAGAATTGATCCACGCCCGCCTCATGCAGTTGCCGGTAGAGCTCCGCGGTCATCAGCGACCAGCTGGAAACCAGGATCGTGTAGGGCAGGCGGGAGCCGTTTTTGATCGTCCGCACGATCTCCAACAGGTCGGGGCGGAGCAGCGGTTCGCCGCCCGAGACTTGCACCACGCACGGCCGCAACGCTTCCATGTAGCGGCGATACTCGGGCGGCCGCAGATTGCGCGATTCCTCGCGCGCGCCGCCGTGATCGCAATGGAGACAGTTGCAGGTGCAGGAGTCCGTCACTTCGAACGACACTACGATGGGGCGGTCGGCCAGCCAGTTGAGGGACCCGCGCCCGATAATCTGCAGGGATTGTTGAAAAGGAACTTTGCGCATAAGTTCAGACCCCGCCGCAGCGGCAGGGATCGCAAGCCGTCCTGGTGCAGGGGCGGACTGGCGGAGTCTGCGGCGAAATCAAGGCGGCGATACTCCCGTCGCATTCGGTGCACTCGCGGGAATCGCCGGTAAGCCGCCGTTCCAGCAGGTCGATCACGGGACGGAGCTGCCGGTGCCCCAACCCCGCGGCCGATTGCAGCCAGGTGTAGGCGTCGACATCGTCGATTACCGTCCCTTGGCCGAGGAGGCTCATCACTCCCAGGTTGGCGATGGCGTAACTGTCACCGCCGCCCGCCGCCATCCGGTACCAACTCGCGGCCCGTTCGAAATCCAGCGCCACTCCGCGGCCCGTGTGATAAGCCAGCCCGACAAGCGATTGCGCGCGCAGACACCCGGCCCGGGCGGCGCACAGGAGGTTCAGGAAGGCGTCGGCATCGTTGGAACCGGCGAGCGCACGGTTCAGGTCGGTCATGGGCTGACTGGCGGTCGAAGTCATCGGGTAATCGGATTCACAACTATTTTATACGATTACGACCCGGTTTTAACGGACCACCCGATCGGGCCTAGGCTTATGGAGCAATTCCGACCCGGCGGGAGTTACGCGCACCGCCGATAGGCCATTGCAGTGCTCGATCGCCACCAATCCGCTATCGCTGGCGTCTTCCCAAACGGGAAGCTTGGGACAGGACGTGCGCCATGCGTCCATCGTCTCTTCATATGATCGATCGCGGCGGGACAGCCACTCCAGGAGATCCAGGATAAGAACTTCGACAATTTGGCTCACAATTGTTAGTTATTCTATCCGACCCGCCCCGGGACACGGCGAAACAAGGCTATGGCGAATCGATGAAAACGCCCTGGGGGTCGCTTCTGAGGGCGCGATTGAAATCGTTCAGGTAGTCTCGCAGGTTGGCCATCTCCTGCTGGGCGCGACTGCGCAGGTCGTCCAACCGATTGCCGGAGCAGCCGGCAATTTCTTCGGAGACAGAGAGTTCGGTGAGTTCGGTCGCCTGTATGGCCGTACGGCGGGCCGCGATGGCGGCGATCATTTGACGGTCGTATTCCTGCAGGTCGATGTGTTGTGCGCGAATCGTTTGTGCCTGGGTTACAAAGGTCTGCTCCTGAATAGCCAAACTTGCCGAAAGGGCGTTACACGCCGCGGCATTCGCCGCGTCGTTGCGTTTGGGGCTGCTACACGCTCCCAGACCAATCGCCAGTGCTGCCACCGCGTAGGCTGCAGGTAGGGTTCTCACTATGGGCAGAAGTGCAATCTTACGGTATCTAATTCGCGATTGCCAGACTGCCGTTAGGTATCAGGGGTTAATGTAGCCGGCTACCCTCGGGTATAGTCCCGATTCAACTGCCGGGCGCAGTCAGCGGCTCACGCCGCGGCGCGCGGAGCCGAGCCGCCAGCCGAGCGCCTCGCTGTCGAACCAGCGGATGTGGAGATCGGACCAGCGGCTTTCCCCGGGGCCGGTGGCGCGTGCGGTGTCTCCGGCCTCGATCAATACCGCGCACGGCGCTTCCCCGAACCTTGCGAGACGCGATGCGAGCCAGGAATCGCGGGCGAGCGGCTGCGCCAATACGATGGGCGCGTCGGAAGGCACGGCGAGTTGTGCGTGGAATACGGGGTCTGGCTGCACGATGGCGTCGGCTAGGCCGTAGGCTTGACGATATCGCGCCAGGGAGTCGTCGAGATTGCGTACCGCGAGGACGACCCGCGCGATACCGCGAAAATCGCGATTGCCGGGCACGCCCCGCGGAAAGGCGCGCGATTCGCGAGGGGTGAGGTCCTGAATCAGAAAGGGGAAAAAGCTGCCGGCTGCACCCGCGCCGGAAATGGCGATCTTCCATTCGAGGCGGACACCATCGGGCCGCTGGCGGCCATTGGCGACGGGAGGCGATACCTCGATGCCGGCGGAGCGCAGACGGCGAACTTCGGAATCGAGATCGCCGGTGCAGACGGTCCGGCGTTGCCGGTCAGAAAGCTGGCCCAGGGGTGATGCTCCACGACATCCGGCGCGGCGTTTGCCTGCGGGGCGATCAACTCCAGGTAAGAACCATCCGGGAAGCTGACCAGCGCCATCTCGGTGGCGCCGTCGCGATGCGCGCCGCCGTAAATAGTCTCGATTCCGATGGCGGCAAGAGCGGCCTGCATGCGGCGAAGGTCAGTGCCGGCCACAGTGACGTGGTCGAGAGGCAGCATTTCAGGAGACTGCGGGCGCGCGGCGCGGCCACAGTGCGACGGCGCCGCGGTAGGCCAGCAGCATCGCCACCAGCGATCCGTAGAGAAGGGGCAGGCGAATGTCGGACTTCACCAACCAATAATAATGGATCGCGACGGCGACGCCGGTGACGTATACCAGCCTGTGCAGAAACTGCCAGCGTCGGCCGCCGAGGCGGCGGATCCAGCCTTTGGTGGAAGTAATCGCGAGCGGCAACATACAGAGGTAGCCCGCCAGGCCGGCGACGATGAAGCGGCGCTTGGTAAAATCGCCGAGGATTTCGTGCGTGTCGAAGTTCTTGTCGAGGCCGAACCAGGTGGCGAAGTGGAGGGTTGCGTAGAAGAAGGCGAAGAGGCCCAGCATGCGGCGGAAGCGAATCAGGTCGGGCTGATGGAGCAGTTTGCGGACCGGCGTGATGGCGAGCGTCGCGACCACGAAGCGGATGGCCCAATCGCCGGTGAAGTGGGTGATGAACTCGATGGGGTTAGGTGTGAGATCGTCGGCGTGGTAGCGCCACAAGAGCCGGGCGAACGGCGCCAGGCACACGAGAAACATCGGGATCTTCATCCAGCGGCTGCGCAGCATCGCTTAGTAGAACTTCTTCAGGTCCATGCCGGTGTAAAGGTTGGCGACCTGGTCGGCATATCCGTTGAAGGGCAGGGTGGGGCGCCGGCGAAGCTCGCCCAGGCGTCGCTCGGTGGCCTGGCTCCAGCGTGGATGGTCGACTGCGGGATTGACATTGGAGTAGAAGCCGTACTCGTGCGCGTTGGTGATGTTCCAGGTGGAGGGCGGCTGCTTATCGACCAGGCGGATTTTCACCAGCGATTTCGCGCTCTTGAATCCGTACTTCCACGGTACGGTGAGGCGAACCGGCGCGCCGTCCTGGGGCGGTAGAGTCTCGCCGTACATCCCTAAGGTGAGCATGGTCAGGGGGTGCATGGCTTCATCGATGCGCAGTCCTTCGACGTAGGGCAACTCGATGCCGGCGTACTTCGCGCGTGGCATCTGGCCGAGATCGTAGTAGGTCTGGAAGGCGACGAATTTGGCCTTGGCGGTGGGTTCGACTTGCTTGAGCAGCGCGCTGAGGGAATAGCCGGCCCACGGCACCACGATCGACCAGCCTTCCACGCAGCGATGGCGGTAAATGCGTTCTTCGAGCGGGGCGACGTGCATCAGATCGTCGATACTGTACTTGCGCGGTTTGGCGACTTCGCCTTCCACGGAGACGGTCCACGGGCTGGTTTTGAAATTCTTGGCGTACTCGGCGGGCTCGTCCTTGCTGGTGCCGAACTCGTAGTAGTTGTTGTAGTGGGTGACGTCGTTGTAGGTGTTCTCTTTTTCCGGCGTGCTGAGCGGGCTTTTGGCGAGGGCGAGAAGCTTGGTGCCGGCGCGCGCGCGGGCGGACGGGGACAGCAATTCACGCGCGCCCAGGAAGGCGGCGGGAATTCCGGCGAAGAATTTGCGCCGGTTGAAATAGAGGGCCTTGGGGGTGACCTCCGAGTACCGAATATCGACAGGTTTCTTGATCAGCATCGCTAATTACCTTTACTATATCGCCCGAGAGGGCAGGCCACTGTTAATAATACGATTCGTCCGCGACCCTGCAAAAGTTACGGTCAGACGTGGGGCATGCTTCAGCTTGCCCAGGCGAGCTCCGCTCGCCTCTGGAGTTTGGACAAGCTGAAGCATGTCCCACGTAACGAGGTACGAGTTTTACGCCGCGGGCGGATTTGAGGGGCTGGCGTTATGGGCGGTGAGACCTTGTCTGGCGCGATCATGGATTTCACCGATGTTTGAGCCGGTGAGCGCGGTGGCCACGGCGCCCCCCAGCAGCAGGGGCAGCGTAAGCGCTCCGAAGAGGATGATGGAAAATGTTCTGGCGTCGTTATCGCCGAGGTCGAACAGCTTCATGGCCATCACGCAGGCCATATTGCCGAGTCCGATGTTGCCGGGGGCGTTCGGCACTACCGTGGCCAGCCGCACGATAGTGAGCACGCCGCAGGCTACCCAGAAAGAGTAGTCGAGCAGGTATGCGCGCATCAGCATGTAGACAGTGAGGTATTGGAGCAGCAGATACACCAGGCTGATGAGCGCGGTGCGGGCGAGGGTCCGGCGATTGCCCATCAGGTGCAGGCCCTCCACTGCGTGGCGCAGCGCGGCGGCCCACTTGCTTTCGCGAATGACCGTGTGGGCGTGCTGCTTGTGCTTCACGATCCAGGCCAGCGTCACGGCGCAGATCAGCAGCAGCCCACCGAGCAATTGCACCAGGATGGTAAGGTCCTCGGGAATTTTCTTCACGAATATGGTGGTGATCAGGAAAGCGGACAGCATCCAGAAGCCGTCGATCACTCGCTCGAGGGCGGCGGAAGCGAAGGCCACCGATAGATTTAGGCCGTTCCAATGGGCCAGCAGATAGCAGCGGATCAGCTCGCCCACGCGCAACGGCAGCACTTCGTTGGCGAACAGGCCGATATAAATCGATTGCACGGTGCGCAGGAGGGGCAGCTTGGCCACCGGCTCCAGCAGCGTGTTCCAGCGGATGGCGTGCACGAAGTAGACCGAAAGATCGCAGAGCACGGCCGCCGAAACCCACCACCAGTCGAGCGAACGTATGGCGGGAATGAGCTGGTTGAACTGGTATCCGTGGAGCACCCAGAAAAGACACGCGGCCGAGAGACAATAGCCCATGGCCTGCGGGGCCCACGATGGCAATTTGCGGCGCGGCGCCTCAGCAGTCATGCGGACCAGTTTCCGGAGCTCACAGTTCATCATATCGTGGCACAGTTACACTAACTGTGATGAGACCACTACGTCGTGTGGGAGTTCTGGGCGCCGGAACCATGGGATCTCGTATCGCCGCTCACTTTGCCAATGCCGGATTCGCGGTGGATCTGCTCGATATCGTGGTTCCCGGCCAGCCGAAGCGTCATGCGGCGGCTCTGGCGGGTCTGGAGGCGGCCGGCAAACAGCGGCCCGTGGCTTTCTTCACAGATGCTACGGCGAAGCTGATCGCGCCCGGCAACTTCGAGGACGACCTGGAACGGTTGGGCGAGTGCGACTGGATCGTCGAGGCGGTGGCGGAGAATCTCGAGATCAAGCGCGGACTGCTGGCGCGCGTAGCGTACGTGCGCCAGCCAGGCACGATTGTCTCTACCAACACCAGCGGCATCCCGCTGGCGAGCATCGTGGCCGGCTTCCACGAAGAGTTCGCGGGGCACTTTCTGGGCACGCACTTTTTCAATCCACCGCGGTATTTGCACCTGGTGGAAGTGATCCGCTGGGCGGGCACCGACCCCGCGGTGGCCGACTGGGTGGCCGGCTTCTGCGATCTGCATTTGGGCAAGGGTGTGGTGGAGTGCAAAGACACGCCCAACTTCATCGCCAATCGCCTTGGGTGCTTCTTCGGCGCGACCATCCACAAGTTGACCGCCGAGGGCGGGTACACGGTGGAGGAAGTGGACGCGATCACCGGTCCGCTGATGGGGCTGCCGAAGAGCGCCAGCTTCCGGCTGGTCGACATTATCGGGCTCGACGTTTGGGTGCACGTGCTGCGCAATCTATACGAGCTGGCGCCCAACGATCCGGCGCGCGAACTCTATCACGTGCCGCCGGTCATGGCGGCGATGATGGAGCGCGGCTGGCTGGGCGAGAAGCGCGGGCAGGGGTTTTATAAGCGCGTGGGTCCTTCCAAGGAAATCCACGCCATCGATCTGCAGACCCTGGAGTATCATCCCGCGCAGAAGGTACGATTCCCCGCGGCGGAGGCGGTTCGCGGCCTGGAGGATCTGGGCGAGCGGCTGCGTGCGCTGGTGGCCGGCGACGATCGCGTGGGCAATTTTCTGTGGCCGCTGCTGCGCGATTTCTTTTTGTACTCGGTGCAAATGGTGCCGGAGATTTCCGGCCGGATCGTGGAGATCGATCGCGCCATGCGCTGGGGCTTCGCCTTCGAATTGGGCCCGTTCGAGCTGTGGGACGCGCTCGGGGTGGAGCAGACCGTGGCGCGGATGCGCAGCGAAGGCTACGCGGCGCCGGAGCGCGTGGAGCGCATGCTGGCGTCGGGAGCGCGGTCGTTCTATGAGGCGGCGGATCGCGACGGACAGCCCGTCACGCGATATTTCGATATTCAGCGCGGAGGGTGGCAGGAGCTCGAGGAGCGGCCGGGCGTATTGGTGCTGGGCGACATCAAGCGGGCGCGCGGTGTGGTGAGGGAGAGCGCCGGGGCGTCGCTGGTGGATCTCGGCGATGGCGTGCTCTGCCTCGAGTTCCACAGCAAGATGAATGTGCTGGGTGAGGATGCCGTCCGGATGCTGCGCGCCGCGATCGAGGAGACCGGGCACGGATTCGACGCGCTGGCGATCGCCAACCAGGGCGACCATTTCAGCGCCGGCGCGAATCTGATGACGCTCCTGATGGCGGCGCAGGACGAGGAGTGGGACGAACTGGACGCCGCGGTGCGGCGCTTCCAGGAGTCCAACATGATGCTGAAGTACGCGCCGGTCCCGGTGGTGGCCGCGCCGTTCGGGATGGCGCTAGGAGGGGGATGCGAAGTAGTGCTGCATGCGGCGCGCGTACAGGCGTCGGCCGAGACTTATATGGGTCTGGTGGAGACGGGCGTGGGGCTGATTCCGGCGGGCGGCGGCTGCAAGGAGATGCTCCTTCGACTGGGGAACGCCAAGGCTGCGTTCGATCTGATCGGCTACGCCAAGATGTCGGGCAGCGCGGCGCATGCCCGCGAACTCGGTTTGCTGCGCGCCGAGGACGGCATCGGCATGAATGCCGAGCGGCTGGTGGCGGACGCCAAGGCCGCGGCGCTGGCGCTGCGAGCGAGCTACGCGCCGGGAGTGCCGCGGCAGGAGATCGCGGTGGAAGGCGATGCCGGCTACGCGCTGCTGAAAATGGGACTGTACCTGGCGCATGAAGGCGGGTACATCTCGGACTACGACGTGGTAGTGGGCGAGAAGCTGGCGTACGTGTTGAGCGGCGGGCGGGGCGTGGGGCCGCGGACGGTTTCCGAACAGCAATTGCTCGATCTGGAGCGCGAGGCCTTCTTGAGTTTGTGCGGACAGAAGAAGACGCAGGAGCGCATCCAGTACACGCTCAAAACCGGCAAGCCGCTACGCAACTAACGGAGGGGATATGGCTGAAGCTCTCATAATCGATTGTCTGCGCACGCCGGTGGGCAAGGCTCCGCGCGGCGCGTTGCGGCATACGCGCCCCGACGATCTGGCGGCCGTCGTGATCCGCGCGCTGTTGGAGCGATATCCGCAAGTGAAGGACGATATCGAAGACGTAATTCTGGGCTGCGCCATGCCCGAGGGCGAAGCAGGCAACAATATGGCGCGCGGGGCGCTGCTGCGGGCCGGATTGCCCGATAGCGTGCCGGGGATGACGATCAATCGCTTCTGCAGTTCGGGATTGCAGGCCATCGCGCTGGCGGCGGAGCGCATTCGCGCGGGGTCGGCGCACGTGATCATCGCCGGCGGAAGCGAATCGATGAGCATGACACCGCGCGGCGGGCTCAAACCGGCGCCCAATCCCTGGTTCGTGGACCATCGTCCCGAGGTCTATATGACCATGGGACTGACGGCCGAGCGCGTAGTGCGGAAGTACGGCATTTCACGCGAGGATGCGGACGAGTTCGCGCTGCGGAGCCATCGTAAGGCCATCGCGGCGCAGGATGCCGGTCGATTCGCGGATGAAATTGTGGCGGTGGACGGCCTGGACAAGGATGAGGGTCCGCGCGCCGATACCAATATCGAGGCGTTGGCGAAGCTCAGGCCGGTGTTTCACGCGAAGGGAACGGTGACGGCCGGGAATTCATCGCAGAACAGCGATGGCGCGGCGGCGGCACTGGTGGTAACGGACACGTACGCCCGAAAGCTGGGGCTGAAGCCGAAGGCGCGATTCGTCAGTTTCGCGACGGCGGGTGTGCCTCCGGAAATCATGGGGATCGGACCGGTGGTGGCGATCCCGAAGGCGCTGGCGTTAGCGGGGCTGACGCTCGACCAGATCGGCGTGATCGAGCTGAATGAGGCTTTCGCCGCGCAGGCGCTGGCGGTGATCCGGGCGGGGAAGCTCGACGCGGATCGCGTCAATCCGAACGGCGGCGCGATCGCACTGGGGCATCCGCTGGGGTGCACGGGAGCGAAGTTGGCGGCGACGATTCTGCGCGAGATGGAACGGCGCGGGGCGCGGTACGGCATGGTGACGATGTGCGTCGGCGGCGGGCAAGGCGCGGCGGGGATCTTCGAGCGGGTGTAGTCTCGTATAATCGGAGTAACGGTGCACGAACACATCGAACAACGCGAAGGTGTCTACTACATTCGAGCGACCCGCATCACGCTCGACTCGATCGTGTACGCGTTTCGCGAAGGCTGCTCTGCCGAGGCCATCCGCGAGGACTTCGAGGGTATTTCGTTAGCCCAGGGCTACGGCGCTATCGCGTTTTATCTGGATCATCAAGCCGAGCTGGACGTCTACCTGGCGCTGCGCGGAGCGGAGTGGGCCGAATTGGAACGGCAGGGAAATCCTCCGAGCCCGGATTTGCGAGCTCGCATTGAGCGCGCCCGCGAAAACATGTCCTTACCACGGTAGTGAAGATTCGATACCAGGCCGACAACGATCTCAGAAAAGCAATCGTTCGTGGTGCGGTCCGGCGCGAACCACTATTGGATTTCAGCAGTGCGCAGGCTGCGCGATTCGATGGAGTTTCCGACGCGGATGTGCTGGCCTTTGCAGCAGACGAAGAGCGGATTCCGGTCTCGCATGATTTTCACACCATGCCGAAGCATTTCCGGGAGTTTATACGTGTCCGGCCCAGTCCGGGAGTCCTCCTGATCAGGCAAGACCTGCCGGTCGCCGGGCGATCGACATCCTGCTACCGATTTGGGAGGTGTCCGGGCCGAACGAGTGGACGAACCGAGTGTGCGTCGTGCCAAGCCTGGTCACGTTTGCAGTTGGCCCGTCTGCCTAATCGCCGCGCCGGCTAGGACCGAATAGCGTCTTCCACGGCCCTGGGATTCTTGGCAATCACGGCGAGGAGAGTCCGCGCCGGGCCTTCCGGGCGTCTGTGACCTTGCTCCCAATTCTGAATCGAGTCCAGCGAGAAACCGAAGCGCGCCGCGAACTGCGTTTGGCTCAATTTCATCTTGCCGCGCAACTTCCGGACGTCGATCTGGGGTACAGGTACATATGTGACTCGCGCGCGAACGGGCTTACCGGACACCCAGTCGCGCGCCTGCTGCGCGCTTCGCAGGATTTTCTCCGCGAAGTCGGAATCTTTTGCGGTCTTTTGCCGGCTCGTACGGGTCATTTTGGTTTTCTCCACCCGGATCGGATGGCGTTGAGTTGCCGGTTGAGCGTCCTCTTCTGGTTCGGACTCAGATCGGCCTGAACATTCTTGGCGAAAATTGCCATCAGGAAAAGCGGAACATCGAGGTTATGAAAATAGTAGATCACTCTCGATCCGGCCCATTCCCGGTATGAGATCACCCTCCTCGGGATTATGCGCGATATACAAGATGAGGGCGTCGTGATCAGCTTCGGACAGAACATCGCTTACATCCGCCAGGAACTCCTCGGTCTCCACAACCGCGATCATTTCCTAATGCCAGTATACGTCATTGACGCATAGCATGCCGGGACGGGATTTCCTAGATCCCCGCCTTCGCCCGCCGCGCCATCTCTTCCAGCGACTGATCGGTCTTCGGCTGGTAGCCCGCGAGCGGCCTGAGCCTTTCGTGAATCGCATCCAGCAGCCAGCTCACTTGCGGGAAGAATAGTGACTCCAATTCCGCCGCCGGCGTGATCCAATTGCGTGCGCCCACGACTGCCGGCGGGCCGTCGAGATCGTCGAAGCAGAGTTGTGTGAGCGTGGCGGCGACGGTCTGCATCACCGATCCGCGATCGACGGCGTCGCATGCCAGTAGCACCTTGCCAGTCTTCTTCACGCTCTCGACCAGCGGCGCGTAATTCAACGGATTGACGGCCCGCAGGTCGATCACTTCGGCCGAAATCCCGTACTTCGATTGCAGTTCATCGGCAGCGGCGATGGCCGTATAAAGCGTGGGCCCGAGCGTGACGATCGTGAGGTCCGTCCCGCAGCGCTTCACCGACGGCTCGCCGAGTTCGACCTCGTAATACCCTTCCGGCACGCCCGATTCGACGAACATCTCGCCGAAATCGTAGACGCGCTGGCTCTCGAAAAAGATCACCGGATCGGTGCCGGCGAGCGCGGCGTTCATCATGCCCTTGGCGTCGTAGGGCGTCACCGGATATACTACCTTCAGTCCCGGAATGTGGTGCACCAGCGCGCTCCAATCCTGCGAATGTTGCGCGCCGTATTTGGACCCCACCGAGATACGCAGCACTACGGGCATGGTCAGCGTGCCGGCCGACATCGCCTGCCATTTCGAAAGTTGATTGAAGATCTCGTCGCCCGCGCGGCCCATGAAATCGGCGTACATCAACTCCGCTACCACGCGCCCGCCTTCGATGGCATATCCGACAGCCGCGCCGGCGATGGCCGCTTCCGAAATCGGCGAATTGAAGAGGCGATGATACGGCAGCGCCTCGGTGAGCCCTCGATAGACCGCGAAAGCGCCGCCCCAATCGCGATTCTCTTCGCCGAACGCGATCATCGTGGGGTCAATGGCGAAGCGGTAGAGCATAGCTTCGAAGATGCCGTCGCGGACGTTGAACGCTTTGATCTTCGGGGTGGGCTTGCCCTCGAATTGGGGCGTGCGGATCTTGCCGCGAATCTGCTGCACGCGTGGGTTCTCGGCGAGATCCTGGCGGAACTCGGGCACGCGATCGTCGAAGCGCTCCACGCGCTGATTGGAGAACATCACCTCGCCCACGAGCTCCGACGTGGACGACACGCGCGGACTGGCGTCCAGCGAAGTCGCCAGTTTGAACATGTCGAAAATGGTGGCTTGGATGTGGGCCCGCACGCTTTCCAGCGTTTCCTCCGTGAGCGCGCCACTCGTGAGCAGCTTCTGCCGGAACGCGGGGATGGAATCGGCCTGCTGCCAGCCCTCGATCTCCTCTTTCGACCGGTAGCTCGACGCGTCCGACGGCGAATGTCCGCTGAAGCGGTACGTGACGGTGTCGAGCAGCACCGGGCCGCAGCCCTCCGCCAGAATCTGCTTCTTGCGGCGAAAAGCGTCGATGACGGGCAGCGGGTCGTAGCCGTTGACACGCTCGGCATGCATCTGTTCGGGGTTTACGCCCGCGCCGATGCGTGCGATGAACTGCACGCCCATGGTCTCGCCCACCGGCTGCCCGCCCATGCCGTAAAAATTGTTCATGCAGTTGAACACGATGGGCAGTCCGCCGCCGAGCGATTTGTCCCACAGCTGGCGATATTGATCCATGGCCGAGAAGGTGATGCCTTCCCACACCGGGCCGCATCCGAACGACGCATCGCCGATGTTGGCGACCACGATTCCGGGTTTGCGATTGACTCTCTTGTAGAGCGCCGCGCCCGGCGCCATCGACCCCGAGCCGCCTACGATGGCGTTGTTCGGATAGATGCCGAACGGCGTGAAGAAGGCGTGCATCGATCCACCGAGTCCGCGATTGAACCCCGTTTCGCGCGCGAAAATCTCGCTATATGCGCCGTAGACGAAGAAGCGCTCGGCGAGCCCGTGAACGTCGCCACCGTAGCCCTTCTCGACCGGCCGGAGAATGACGCCGTCGCGGTACCCTTCCATGATTTCGAGCAATTGCTCGTCGCTCAATTGACGGATGGCGGAGAATGCCTTGGCCAGAATCTCGCCGTGGCTGCGATGCGAGCCGAAAATGTGGTCTTCGGGCATGAGCGCGAACGCCATCCCGACGGCTGCCGCTTCCTGTCCGATGGAAAGATGCGCGGGCCCGGCGTGCTGGTACGAAAATCCCTGGCAGACACCCTTGGTCTTGATCTCCTGCAGGATGGTTTCAAACTCGCGGATGGCGCACATGTCCTGCCAGATATGCAATAGGTCCGCGGCGGAAAACATCTCCAGCTCTTCCGCGATAGTGCGCCGGTACGCATTGACAGGGATCTCGGTAAAGCGGATGGTCCCGCTGGCGAGCACTTCCTGCGGCGCGATCAGAATCGATTTTGGCATTCCGCTTCCACACCCTCAATTTTGGTTTTCAGAACTTGCAGGAATCGCGCACCGGGCGCGCCGTCGATGGCCTGATGATCGCACGTGAGCGAAAACCCGATGGAATCGATGAACTCCGCGCGGCCGTCCCTGCGCACCGCTTTCAGTTGAATGGCGTTGACACCGAGAATCGCCACCTGCGGCGGATTGAGCAGCGGCGTGAAGGATTCGATGCCCAGATTGCCGAGATTGCTAAGGGTGAATGTTGCGCCCGTGAGATCGTCGACGGCGATGGTTCCCGCGACAGCGCGATCCGTCAGCTCGCGCATGCGCGCGGCGAGGGCGGACAGAGTCATCTCATGCGCGCTACGAATCACCGGTACCAGCAATCCCTTTGGGGTATCGCAGGCGAACCCGAGATGCACCGCGGCGTGCTCCTGAATCTTGCCGTCGATGAACTCAGCATTGAGCGAGGGGAACTCGGTGAGCGCACGGATGGCGCAGAACGTCACCAGGTGATTGACGTTGATATTCGACGTTCCCGACGATGCTTTCAGGCGAGCGCGCATGACGAGCAACCCAGCTGCGTCGGCCGACGAATTCAGGGTGTACTGAGCGGTGGTGGCCAGCGATTCGCGCATGCGGCGCGCGATGGTGTCGCGCAGGTGCGACCGTTTCGCGCCACGCGGCCGCGCTTCGTACAGCTTGCGAATATCTTCTTCGAGAATGCGCCCGCCGGGGCCGGACCCCACCACGGAACTGGGATGGAAATCGTGGACCTCGGCGAATCGGCGCGCTCGCGGACTCATGCGGACCGCGCCGTTGGCGATCGGCGCCGCCGCGGCAGCCACAACGGGAACCGGAGTTGCAAGCGCCGTCGCCGGCACCGCAGCGCTCACCGCGCCCGGACGAAAGGCGTCGGCATTTTCGCCGGCGTCGCCGACCACGAAGAAATTGGTGAACACCGGAACCACCGCGCCTTCCTCAAAGAACGTCGCGAGCAGCTTTCCGCCCACGGGCGCGGTCACTTCGAATGTAGTCTTATCGGTCTCGATCTCCGCCACCACGTCGCCCGCCGCGACCGCGTCTCCGGGACGCTTTAACCATCGGCCGACGATGCACTCTTCCACCGAATTACCGAGCTTGGGAACTTCCACCGGTGTGGCCATCTACCGGTAGCTCTCCATCAGCTTCCACCCCACCTCGCAGAATTGGCAGAGCGTTCGCTGCGTGGCGCCGAACGAGACGAACTCCGCAGGCGTCATGCCGTCCGGCTCATAGGCGCGGACGAACTCGGGCATTTGGCATAGACGCTCGATTACATCGGGAGCTACTGGGCGATCGATTCGCTGTTCCCGCGGCAGGTCGCCGGTAACGAAGACTTCCTGGAACGCGGGGGCGATCGACATGATCAGATCGGCGCCGGCGATTTCGGTGAGATGGTAATCCCCGCGCAGTGCCGCCACCAGGAGTACAGCTTCATAACCGCGCTCGCGATAGAGAGAGTAAGCGCGTTTGGTGACCGCGAGACCGGCCTGCCGGATGTCGCTCTCGCTCACCGCGGCCTGATTGTCGTGCGCCACTTCGCGGAGGAAATCGTCGAGCCGCCCGATCATGATCACCGCGTAACACTTTCCGGGGATCACGCCGTTGGCTTGGGCGCGCGCGATTCCAGCGCGATGCCGGTCGGCGATGGCGATGACTTGCGGCACGGTGAAACTCACCGTAGCGGTGACCGTAATGCCTTCCGCCACGCAATCCTCAAGGACATCGAGGCCGGCGCTAGTGGCGGGCAGTTTCACCGCGATGTTGGGCGCCCAATGGTGGAAGCGGCGCGCCATGGCGAGCATGCAATCGCGATCGCCAGCGCGCAGCGGATTGACCTGCGCGCAGACGAATCCCGATTGGCCCTTCGTGGCCTCGAATTCCGGCAGCAATTTCTCCGTAGTGCGCAGTACCGCGATCTGCATGAGGGCTTCGGCCTTCAGTTCGGGCGCGAGCTTCTGCGCGAGTACCGCGTCGATGGTGGGCGCCCAAAGCTCGCGATCTTTCACCAGCGCGATGTTTGACAGGAACGGGTTCGTGGTCACACCGATGGCTCCGCGCTCGAGTCCCAACTGTAGTTCGGCGGCCTCGGCGGAGTCGTGCCACCATTGTGTCTTGGTGTTCGTGAGGACCCAATCCAGGTAGGTATTATTGGCCATGATTTCCTCGCCAACGGTTATTCTACCGCGCGTGGATACGGCTATAATCTCTGCATGTCTCAAATTGGATTTGTCGGTCTCGGCATCATGGGCAAGCCGATGGCAAAGAATTTGCTCAAAGCGGGACACACGCTGGTGGTGTTCGATGTGGTGCCGGGGCCTGTCGCGGAACTAGTGGAAGCGGGCGCCGCGCGCGGCGATTCGTGCGCCGACACTGCTGCCCGAACCGATGTGATCATCACCATGCTGCCCGACGGCCCGGAAGTCGAGGCCGCGGTGCTCGGCCCCGGCGGCGTATTGCAAGGCGCGCTCCCGGAGTCGACGGTGATCGATATGAGCTCCATCAGTCCGATGGTGTCCCAGAAAATTGGCGCGGCGTGCGCGGCCAAGGGGGTGGACTTCCTGGATGCCCCGGTGAGCGGCGGCGAACCGAAGGCCATCGACGGAACGCTGGCGATCATGGTGGGCGGCAAGCCCGCGGTATTCGAGAAGGTGCAGCCGATCCTGGCCAAGATGGGATCCAGCGTGACCCTGACCGGCGATGTCGGCGCGGGCAATGTCACCAAATTGGCGAATCAAATTATGGTGGCGTGCAATATCGCCGCCATGGGCGAGGCGCTCGTGCTGGCGACGCGCGCCGGCCTCGATCCGGAAGTGGTCTTCAATGCCGTGAAGGGCGGACTGGCCGGCAGCACGGTGCTGAATGCCAAGGCGCCGATGGTGATCGCCCGGAATTTCAAGCCGGGCTTCCGCATCAAGCTCCATCAGAAAGACCTGCGCAACGCGCTGCTGGCGGCTGAGTCGATGAAGGTGTCGCTGCCATTCACCGCGATGGCGCAGCAGATTCTGATGGCGCTCATGAATGAGGGCAAAGGCGACCTGGATCACTCCGCGATTGTTACGTTCATTGAAGGCATGGCGGGGATTGAAGTGAAGAAGCCGGCGTGAAAATCCGGTTCATCACAAAGACACAGAGGCACGGAGAAAACCAAACAGAAGCGTTTTGCTTCATGGGGGTAGTCGCCGCGTCGTCCTGAGGTTCGGGCACAGAGGTGACGGAGACCACGGAGGAATATTTGCCTCGGGGGAGGCGCTGACGCCAAAGCACGACCATATTTCCTCATAACAGCGCAGCCAGGCTGATGGTTGCCCGGTAGCGAGGCTGTAACAGTTTTACTAGGCATCCTCCTAGTTCCACTTGGTCCGGCCGAAGCTTATCATCAAGAAGAAATAAGCCGGATGAATGGAAATCGGAGGCAGGGCGGCGCCTTGCGGATCGCCGAATTAACCGATATCCAAGGCACTGCCCCGTCAGAGCCTGCGGGTAACACCGTTTGAACCCGTGGAGCAGGGTGCCCGGGAGTGCCGACCCACGCCGTCAATTACTAGCCACGTTTGCTTCACTTCTTCCTATTGCCCCCGCTTCACGCGGAGGTTGCTGGTCCAGTATGTCGAGGTTCATTATGAGGCCGTGGCGGAGTGCCGTCCGGCAGACAGTCCCCGAGTGCGCCGCGATTCATCGGCAGGAACGGACACATTCGATGGACGAAACGCTGAGCGACGAGGCAGGATCTCCTTACCGGAACGGCGGTCGGGCCCGTGTCCCTTGCCAGCGCAGCCTTCGGTCAGCCGTAAACAAGCTGCTTAGATTACCATCTTGGTCCATTCTGAGGCCGCCCCTCCCGGTTGCCCGATGTCCTCAAATCAATCGGCACGCGCACGATGGGCAATTTGAACCTGCTTTGTTGCAAAGTGCAGCAGTCTGTACTCGCCGGTACATTCAACTTCTCAGCCGGGGTTTGGAAGCCTTGCTCCGCTTGCATATGTCAAGGAGTCGCCACATAATCGTTTTGGTGCTCAAGGTCTTAATTATCTTTCGTGCATTTTATTGTGGCGCGCAAGTCGGCGGCTCCGCGGTCTGGAACCACACCCGGATCGCTATAAAGCGCGAGGCCGAATGCAAGCAAAACCTTGAGCTTGCCATGAACCCTGCAACCACAGGGCTTCAAAGGAGGTGAATCATGCCAAGGCGAGGAAGGAGAATGGGCTCGGATGCGACGGTCGTCCAAGAGCCGTCGAAAACCGTTTCAAGCGACACTGCAAGGATGATGCCCGAAAGGACCACCCTAGGTGAATCCGTCAAGACCGCCGCAACCGTTAGCCCAACGGATAGCGAAATCGCCGCAGTCGCGTATCGATTGTGGCTCAACAACGGCTGTCCGGCTGGATCGGATCGGGAAGACTGGTCCCGGGCAGAAGCGATGCTCAAAGACGCACTGGTCGCGAAGTGCGAAGGTCCGTCGAGAGGTGCATCGATCCCCCGCAGCGATACTCGCACCGAGTCCGAAATGCTGGTCGCGTTCCGATGGGGGGTACATGGACATTGGGAGGTATGGGAGAGCGAATGTGGCGGCGCCCGCTGGATCTGGGATGAGGCCACTGCAGGCGTTGGAGTTTCGAATCGAGCAGCCTGAACGGCCGCCTGGGGTAACTGCGGTCGAACAAAACTCCTACCGGCGCGCGGCCAGGGATTCTCAATCCCAAACTCGCGCTCCGCGCGGCAAATTCTGCCGTATGGACGGCAGGAACTGCACCTCCAAGTGTGAACTTCCCACGCTTCCAGTTTGCGTTCACACAGCTTCTATTTCGGTCCCAAATCTGCTCCACGGAAAGCCCGATGGATGAAGCCGGACCGAAGGCTCTCCAAGTGGCGCTATCGGCCTAAAAAATGCTGTATTTGGCGCGTCCCGCGAAATGCGGTGAACAGATTGGAGGCGCTAACATGCGCATTGACCTTTACACAAAGACGATCCTCACGCTCATCGCTCTGCTTCTTGCGGTGTTCGCATTCAAACCAATTCTGCAACCCCAAGGCGCAATGGCGCAGGGAAACTACGCCGGTATCCAATTCTCGTATAGCGGGGGTAACCACGCGTTCTTCAATGCCACCACTGGCGACGTTTGGGAGTATGGCGACCATGGCAACTTTCGCAACCACTACAAAGTCCGTGAACTAGGTAAGGATCACGGGCGTTAAAAAGCGATGGGCCGGGAACTCCGGTGACCGGCCCGTAATTGTTCCGTTGCGAGACGAACGCCATCGCCAACCTCTTCGCGAAGAGAGTCAACCGGAGCGAACGCAAATGCAACTCGGCCACGCGCTCCTCAAGATTGTTTTCGGATGATTGCCGACATCCGGATTACGGCGCTAGTCCACTGATCCGGGGCGATTCCGCAAAGACATGGCCGCTCCGGAAGAGATTGGTCCCTCTCGTGCCCATCAGGACGAGAGTTGAAACTCGGCGATTGCCGACACCGATGAATAATCGGCGAAAGGAGACCTGAAATGCGCATTCGCGTTATTTGGTCGTTGTTTTTGTTCGCAGGAATAGTATTCTTATTGACCCCGTCTTTCGCGCAAGTGGGCGTGCCTGCTACCGCGGCGCCCACAGTCGCGCCCCCTGAGCTACCCGCCTACGAGCAACCCATCTGCCCCGGCGACGGTTATATTTGGACCCCAGGATATTGGGCCTGGGACGGTGAGTATTACTGGGTACCGGGCACATGGGTCATGGCTCCCGAAGCCGGGTACCTGTGGACTCCAGGTTATTGGGGTTGGGGCGGCGCCGGATTTATGTTCAATGAAGGCTACTGGGGCCTGTCGGTGGGTTTCTACGGTGGGATCGACTATGGCTTCGGATACTTCGGTAATGGTTATGAAGGCGGCCGCTGGGAGAACGGGCATTTCTTCTACAACACGGCGGTAAACCGCGTGGACGCCAACGCCATCCACAACGTTTACAACACGAAGGTGAACGAGAGGGTCAACCGTGTCAGCTACAACGGCGGCAACGGCGGGATCAACGCACGCGGCACTTCTGAGGAAGAGGCTGCTGCTCGCGGCAAACATATTGGGCCTGTGTCCGCGCAGACTCAACATGCCTGGTCTGCCCACAATAACCCCCAGCAAAAACTTTCTGCGAACCACGGCGCGCCGCCAGTTACTGCGACTGCTCGCCCCAACACTGCAGTCCATCCTAAGGAGCTGCCGCCCGTCCAACGCCCCGCTGCTCCTAAGACGGGGAACGCGAAGCTGGACCAGAAATACCAGAAGGAGCAGGACAACGTGGTGGCGAAGCAGAACCAGGATCGGCAGAAACTCCAGCAGAAGCAGGACACGGAACATCAGCAGCTGACGAAACAGAAGGCTGCTCCAGCGAGAGTGCAGCAGGTTGAGCAACAACATCAGCAGCAGACGCAGCAAATGCATCAAGGGCACACGCAGCAGATGCAACAGATGCAGCAGAGACAGTCGGCTGCCGGCGGAGCTCGCGGCGGCGGCGGACGCCGGTAATGGAAGTCCCCGTTTCGACGCGAACGCTAAGAGGTTGAGCTGGCAGCCGATGTCTATTTTTCCGCGCACGAAACTATGAGCGCTTGCCGGAATGGATCTCTCGAACTCGGAGGGGTCCCACGGCCAACGCGCTCCTGGCAAGCAACCATCTCGCGCTTCACTTCGACGGCCTTCTCCTCGCCAGCGTCTAGCGAGGTGAGGTGCGCGATGCTGCAGATCGCGCGAATAGAATCGATGCATGTACACGTTGCGCGCCGAGCAAGGCCTGCACGTTCCAACGCGGGGTGTGATCCAGCTTCAGTTCCATTGTTTTTGTCCTTTCAGGTATTACGGGGTGGAATAGCGGGGGGATGTGGCCACCCCGGCTACCCGTCGTCCTCTGCTATCGCTGTGGCTCCCCGGTAACTTCGTTTAAGTCCCTTGTTTTCAGCGGCAGCTATCAATGCTTAAGGCGAATTAAAAGCGAACCAAGACGCCCGCGCCGACGTATAATCTCACCTCTGCGCCCTCTGCGCTCTCCGGTGTTTTTGTTTGTCTTCTCTCAGCGCCTCTGTGTCTCGGCGGTGAATCTTGTTGTTCGACAGTTACCTCGCCCAATGAACGCCGACGCCCGTCGGCGCTGGAGATCTGTGGTGAATCGGAAGCTCAAAGCGCCGACGGCACTATCGACATTTCCGTGATCACCGCACGCGCCGGGAGCTTGGCGCACGCCAACACCGCTTCCGCCACGTGCTCCGGTACCAACGCCTGCGCCAGCATTTCGGCGGACGGCTTGACCGGGCGCTTTTCCAGGATCTCGGTATCCACCAGCCCCGGATTGACCACCGTGGTGCGGATGCCGTTTTCCTTTTCTTCCAGGCGGACGGCGTGCGAGAGCCCGATCATGCCGCGCTTGCTCGCCTGGTAGGCCGCGCCCGAAACGTCGGGCGTGTGGCCGGAGATCGAAGAGATATAGATGATGTGCCCGGCGCGCGCATCGCGCATCGCCGGCAAAAACGCCTGCGTGGCGTAGTAGGCGCCGTTCAGGTTGGTGGCGATGAGTTCGTTCCACACCGCCGGAGTCAGGCGCTTCATGGCGCGGTCGGGAGTATTGGTCCCGGTAGCGTAAACCACAATCTGAGTCGCGCCGAACTTTTCGCGAGCCGCCGCTGCCAGCGCATCCATCTGCGCGGGATCGGTGGCGTCCGCCACGAATGTCGCAACGGTGTGGCCCTCGGCGGCCATCTCCTTCTGCCACTGCTCCAGGCGATCCTTGCGGCGCGCGGAGGCCATCACTTTCGCTCCTTCCCGCGCCATCAGTACCGCCGTCGCGCGTCCGATCCCACTCGACGCGCCCACTACCACTACTACTTGGTCCTTCAGAGATATGGGCATTTTACAAAGAGGATAACATTGCTTGGAGAGAGGCGATATACTGCCCCCAGGAAGAGGAGCTCATTTCATGTCCAAAAAATCCTTCGCAATTTTTGCCATATTGGCCCTGACGGCGTTGCCCGCGCTCGCCAAACCCGATTTCACCGGCGATTGGAAGTTGAATACCTCCAAGAGCACCTTCGGCGACGTTCCCGGTCCCGATTCCATGACCATCAAGATCGCTCATGCCGAGCCGAAACTGGATACCGTCTCCAAGCAGTCGGGCCAGATGGGCGAAATCGAAATGAAAGGCAGCTACACTACCGACGGCAAGGAGTGCACCAACGAGGGGTTCCAAGGCTCTCCTATTAAGAGCACGGTGAAATGGGATGGCGATAAACTGGCCCTCGAGTCAAAGGGCCAATTCGGCGACATGGATTTTACCTTGACGCAAAAATGGACGCTCTCGGACGACGGAAAAACTCTTACCGTGGCGCAGCACATTGCCATGCAGATGGGTGAGTTCGATCAGACTCTCGTTTTCGAGAAGCAGTGAAGATTCCCCAGATGCGATGGGTGGTCGCGGCGTTGCTATTTCTCGCCACCGCGATCAATTATGCCGACCGTCTGGCGCTCTCGGTGATTTCCACCGACTTGCGCCGGGCGTTCTCCATGACGGAGGGCGACTATTCGCAAGTGGTCGCCGTCTTCCTCATCGCATACGCAGTGATGTACGCCTTCTCGGGCTACATTGTCGACCGGCTGGGCACGCGCCGTGGGTTTGCGGTCTTCATTTTCGTATGGTCGTGCGCGGCCATGCTGCACGGTTTCGCGGTTGGCAAATGGTCGCTGGCGGCCTGCCGCGCGCTCTTGGGGCTGGGCGAACCGGGGAATTGGCCGGCGGCGGCTCGCGCGGTGGCGGAATGGTTTCCGGCGCGGCTGCGAGCGCTCGGCATCGGCATCTTCAACGCCGGCACCATGCTCGGCTCGGCCGCGGCCCCGCCTGTCGTCAGCTTCCTCACGCTCAGTTACGGCTGGCGATACTCCTTCTACTTCACCGGAGCGGTCGGATTCGTTTGGCTCGCAGCCTGGCTGATTTTGTATCAGCCTCCGCATCTCAATCGCTGGCTGCGCGCCTCCGAGTACGATGCCATGAAGCACGAGGTGCAGACGCCGGCGGAGACCCGGCCGGTGAAGGCCGGCGGTCTGAGCTGGTGGGAAGTGTTCAAGACTCGCGAGTGCTTCACGCTCACACTGGCGCGCTTCTTCACCGACCCTGTGATCTACTTCGTCATCTTCTGGCTGCCCGAGTATCTCCGCAAAGAGCGCCATTTCGACCTCGCCATGGTCGGACAATATGCTTCCGTGCCCTTTGTGGCCGGCGGTATCGCTTATCTGTTCGGCGGCTGGCTCTCCGGAAGGTTGATGCGCGCCGGCTGGCGGCTGCCCAGGGCGCGCAAGTTCGTGATGATCCTGGGAGCGGCGATCATGCCGGTGGCGATCCTCGCGCCCTTGGCGCCGACGGCCGCGCTCGCCATCGCAGCGATCTGCTTCGTCACCATGGGCCACGCGTTTTGGATCTCCAACATGCAGGCCTTGCCCACCGATATCTGCCGCGCCGGCGAAATCGGTACCGTGATGGGGATTTCCGGAATGGGCGGTACCGTCGGTGGCGTCCTGGCGAATTTCGGCACGGCGTGGGTGGTGCAGCATTTCACCTACGCGCCGATATTCGCGATGGCTGGCTTGATGCATCCTCTCGGCGTGGGAATCGTTTGCTGGCTGCTGCCGGACCGCCGATTCGGCGAGCGAATCGGCGTCCGGTACTGACGTCTGCGCGCGCGAGGGAGTGCATCATGGCCCAAAGGGCCAGAGCGAGCTCCGCTCGCTTGGACAAGCTAAAGCTTATCCCACAAAATCGCCGGTGTTTCTGCTGTGGGGTAAGCTTTAGCTTGCCCAGCCGGGCGACAGCCCGGTGCGGGCCACCAAAACCGAGCCTTCACACCTGTGCGTACATGAGCGATCCGGGCGTGGTGAGCGTTTCGCCCGTTTCGAGCAGCGTCTTCAGACCCGAGAGGATCATCGGCCAGCCGCCAAACAGCTGGCTGTTGGCTCCCTCGCGCAGTTGATCGTGGGTGACTGTGAGTTGGCAGGAATCGGCCACCTGCTTGATCTCCCACGTCACGCGCGAAGTCCCCTCGCTCTTCACATCGTCGCCCCAGAGTGCGCGAAAGCTCTGCACCAGTCGGCGCGGCGGATCGACTTCCAGATTTTCGCCCTCCAGAATGGGATGTCCGTGGCCGAGCCCCCGATAGCTCGATCCCGCCGTCCAGTCTGAACTGACCACTACGCCGAAATTGTATTTACGGCGCAGGTCAGGGTCGGTAATCGCCTGCCAGAGTCGCTCCGGCGTTGTCTTGATGTAAATTTCGAACACTTTTTCCATGGTCCTCTCCTCTAGTTCTTCTTTGATCTCGCTCAATGCCGCGGCCCAGGGCGCGGCGTACTTGCTTACCCAGCGGTCGTGTATGCGCCTGATGGGTACCGCGTTCAGAAAGTGCAACTTCTCGCGTCCCCGCCGTTTGGTGACCACCAGGCCGGCCTTCTCCAGCACCTTCAAGTGCTTCATGACGCCGAAACGCGTCATCGCCACGCGCTTCTCCAACGCGCCGAGCGTCTGCCCGTCTTCTTTGAATAATTTGTCGAGTAGACGCCGGCGTGTCGGATCCGCAAGTGCGCGGAACACATCGTCCATGGCTCGATAATAGGTGACCAAATGGTCACATGTCAAGAGAAATTCGATGCACCTTAAGACGAACCCGTAACATCGAACACCGCAGAGCTAAATCATGGAATTAGAGACCCTGCAATATCCCATCGGGCGCTTCTCGTGGAATGGCGGGAGCGATGCGCAGATAAGAGATGAGTGGCTGCGCGTCATTGAAGGGACGCCGGCCGAATTGCGCCGCATCACCGCCGGTCTTTCCGAAGACCAACTAAATACGCCGTATCGCCCCGGCGGCTGGACCGTCCGGCAAGTGGTGCATCACTACGCTGACGATCACATGAATTCCTACATTCGGTTTAAACTGGCCCTCACGGAGGATGTACCCACCATCAAGCCGTACAGCGAACCTTCGTGGGGCGAGTTGCCCGACGCGCGCTTGGGACCCATCGACTCCTCGCTCGCCCTCTTGACCGCGCTGCATCAGCGCTGGATTGCAGCTTGGCGGGCGCTCGCGCCGGCGGACTGGCAGCGCACGTTTGTGCATCCGAAAAGTGGAAGCTCGGTGTCTCTCGAACGCCTCGCAGCGCTGTACGCGTGGCACGGGCGCCATCACGTAGCGCAGATTCGTGCGCTCCGCCTGCGCAGCGGCTGGCCTGAGGATTAAACCTTCACTACGCTGCGCAGTGCCGCGTCCCACGGCGCGCGATACGGACGCAGGCACATGGCCGCCGCCTCTTTATCGCCGATCACCTGTTCCTTCTCGGGATCCCAGCGAATCGAGCGGCCCAATTTCAGCGACATATTGGCCAGATGGCAGGCGATGGACACGCGATGGCCATCTTCCACTTCGCACAGCGGGCGTTTGCGGCTGCGCATGCAGTCGAGCCAATCGCGCTCGTTCATCGCCATGGTGTCTTCGCCGCCGGTGCCATAGCGTGCGTCCGACGAAACTCCGCCCGTCTGCGGCTCGATCCACGGCGTTGGCTTGGTTTCGCTATAAACCGGTCCGCCGATCGGGTGCCCCTGGAAGCGCGGGATGTCGTTGACCGGATCGATCTTCTGTTCCGGCGCGACCTGGTAGCCGCCAGCCATGGTCATCGACCCTTTGGTGCCCAGGTACACCTGTCCCGGATCGCCGCGCGACGCGTTGGCTTCGCGAATGGCGCAGTTCATGGTGAAGCCGGGGAAGACCCAGGAAGCGTCCTGCAGATCCGGCGTTTCGCCGTCGTCTTCGAGCGCGTACCGTCCGCCCGTCGATGTGACCATCGTCGGACCTTTCACATTCATGATCCACAGCACCTGATCGATAATGTGTGCCCCCAGATTGGTCATCTGGCCGCCCGAGTAGTCCCAGAACCAGCGGAAATGGTAGAGGCCGCGATGCGCCGTGTACGGCTTCTTGGGCGCCGGCCCGAGCCACATATCATAATCGAACCCATTCGGCGGGTCGGAAACCGGCGTCTTACCGAACCCCGGATAGATATTGCGGAACGAAGCCATTCGCACCGAGTGGATCTTGCCAAGCGCGCCCGATTCCGCCACTTTCTTGGCCGCCGCCACCCCTTTGCCCTGCCGCCGCTGCGTCCCCACGGTGACGATGCGATTGTACTTACGCGCCGCCTGGATCATCCACTTGCCCTCATCGAGGAACAACGTCATGGGCTTTTCGACGTATACATCCTTGCCCGCCTCGCAGGCCAGAATGGTCAGCAGCGCATGCCAGTGGTCCGGCGTGGCCACCACGACGCCCTGAATATCCTTGTTCTCGTACATCTTGCGGAAATCGGAATAGCCCTTGGCGTTGGGGTTGCCGACAAGTTGCAGGGCCTCGTCGACGCGCGGCTTGTAGGCATCGCAAACGCCCACGATATCGACGTCGGGGAATTTCTTGAAATCCACGACGTGTTGTTTGCCGATCAGCCCGTACCCGATGAATCCGACTCCGATACGATCGTTGGCGCCGAGAATTCGCTGGTAGGACGCGGCCGTCAGCGCAGCCGTCCCTAAGAAAGTTCGCCGCGTGGTGTCTGGCATGGCAATAGTTCCTCCACGAACAGGATAAACAGTACCTAAATACAGTAATCTTCCAAGCCGAGTATAACCCCTTGCACAGCGCGTTTGCGGAGAGTATTTTGGACAGAAGGAGCACAGGATGCTGGCCGAATTAATAGAAGATGCCAAACGCAAGATTCAGACGCTGATCTCGCGCAAACCCGAAGAGGACGATCCCGATGCGCCTTTCGCCATGGTGGCAACGCCGCTCAAGCCCCGCCCACCGCTGAATCGGTCGTCCATTGCCGTCCAGCCGGAACCGTAACTTGGCGCCGCCCTCCGGTCGCGGCTCGGTATCGGCACACTTGCGTTTCCAAAGGGCCAGAGCGAGCTCCGCTCGCTTGGACAAGCTTATCCCACAAAATCCCCGGCCTCGACGCTTCCCCACAGGCCCCGGAGCTTGATATATGCTATTGCCGGGGGGACCATGTACCGTTCCAAACGACTCCTTGCCTGCCTGCTGACCGCTGCTGCGCTGCCGCTTCTGGCGCAGGAAGACATGCCGCCGGCCGCCGGAGGCGGTGGGCGAGGGCCGGCCGGCGGCCGCGGCAATACGCGCGAGTTTCTCGGACTCGGGCCCGCGCCCGATGCGGCTGCCGCGGCCCGCGGCGAGAAACTTTACGCACCCACGTGCGGATTCTGCCACGGCGATAAGGCCCGCGGCGCCGAAGGCCCCAACCTGGTCCGCTCCGAAGTAGTGCTGCACGACGAAAAGGGCGAGCTCATCGGTCCCGTGATCTCGCAGGGCCGCCCCGATCGGGGGATGCCCGCGTTCGCCCAGTTCACCAGGGACCAACTCTACGAGATCGCCGAGTTCCTTCACATGCAGGTGGAACTGGTGGCGAATCGCGGCATTTATAAGCATCTCAACGTGGTCACCGGCGACGCCAAGGCCGGCGAGGACTACTTCAATGGCGCCGGCGGCTGCAAGAGCTGCCATTCTCCCACTGGCGATCTGGCCCATATCGGTTCGCGCTACCAGCCCGAACAGTTGCAAACACGCTTCATCTGGCCTGGACCGAGCATGTTCGGCGGAGGCCGGGGACCTGCGAGCCCGCAAAAGGTGACCGTCATTCTATCTTCCGGCGAGGTCATCGCCGGCACGCTCAAACGCCAGGACGATTTCGATATCTCGATGTACGATGCGCAGGGCAATTACCACTCCTGGCCGCGTGACTCCGTGAAAGTGCAGCTCGAAGACAAGCTGGCCGGGCATCGCGACTTACTCCCCAAATATACCGATCGCGACATGCATAACCTCACGGCTTACCTGGTAACCTTGAAATGACCCGTTACTTCGTTGCTCTTTCCTTGGCCGCCAGCCTGCTTACGGCACAAAGCCTCGACCCCAAGTTACTCCTCAAGCCGCCGGCGGACGCCTGGCCGACTTACAACGGCGATTACTCCGGCAAGCGCTTTAGCCCGCTTAGTCAGATTGATTCCGGTAACATCGATAAACTCACGCTGGCCTGGATGTATCGTATTAGCAATATCGGTCCGCAGCGCGGCGTCGGCAATCCCGAGATCAAATCGACGCCCCTGATGGTCAACGGCATCCTCTACTTCACCGTTCCCGACCATGTATGGGCGCTCGATGCCCGCACCGGCGCGGAGCTCTGGCATTTCGGTTGGGAAGATCACGGCGGCCACCTGGTGGGCAATCGCGGACTGGGCATGTACGGCGATTGGCTCTACTTCATGACGCCCGACTGCTGGTTCCTCTCGCTCAACGCCAAAGACGGCAAGGAGCGCTGGCGCCAGAAAGTCGCCGACGAGAAAATTCAGTACTTCTGCACCATGTCGCCGCTGGTGGTGAAGAATCACGTTCTGGTCGGCGTGGGCGGCGACGCCATGGACGTCCCCGGCTTCCTGGAATCGCGCGATCCCGAGACGGGCGACCTGCAATGGCGCTGGAATACCACTCCGCGCAAAGGGGAGCCCGGCGCCGAAACCTGGCCCAATTCGCAAGCCATGGAGCACGGCGGCGGCATGACCTGGATGCCCGGCACTTACGATCCCGAGCTGAACCTCATTTACTGGGGAACCGGCAATCCCAATCCCGTATTCGCCGGCCAGGGCCGTCCCGGCGCCAATCTTTGGACCGCCTCCATCGTTGCCCTCAATGCCGACACCGGCAAGCTGGTCTGGTATCACCAGCCCTCGCCGCACGATACCCACGATTGGGACAACACGGAAACCTGCATCCTGTTCGACGGCCTCTTCCACGGCCAGCCGCGCAAGATGCTGGCGCAGGCGGCACGCAATGGCATCTTCACGCTGCTCGACCGTACTAACGGCGAGAGCCTCGTCACCAAAGGCTATGTCGGCGTCAATTGGATGAAAGGCATCGACGCCAAGGGCCAACCTATTCCCGACCCGGCTAAGGAACCCAAGGTAGACGGCTCGCTGGTAAATATTCCCGGTGGCGGCGGAACTAACTGGCCGCCTCCCAGTTTCGATCCCGACACGGGACTCTTCTATGTGAACGCCAAGCAGGGTTACAGCGTGACTTACTTAACGGACGACGATCCAGAGCCGCAAGGTTACGGCGGGGGCGGCGGAGGCGGTATGTCCGAGCCGCTTCTCGAAGCTATCGACTATAAGACGGGCGATGTTGCCTGGAAGCACGTGTATCCCAGCGGCGGATTCGGCAATGCCTTCCCCGGCATCCTGACCACCGCCGGCAAACTGCTTTTCACCGGCGATCCGTCAGGCAACCTGATCGCTTACAATCCCGCCGATGGAAAGGCGCTCTGGCACTTGCGCCTCAACTCCATGGTGAGCAACGGACCGTCCACGTTCCTGCTGAACGGCAAGCAATACCTGGTCGTGGGCGCAGGCGACACGCTTTGGGCATTCAAACTTGCGGGAAAATGAGGCAGATACTGTGATTACCAGAAGACAGATGTTGGCGGCGGCCGGGTCCGCCACCGCCATATGGACACTCGATCGTGCGTCAGCTCAGAACGCCCAGTTGCGAAATATGGGTGGCGCCCCGGCCGGTTTCGGAGCGCGCTCCACAGGTGGCCGGGGGCGCGGTGCGGGCGGCGGACGCGGTCGGGCCTTCGATTTTCTCGGCTATTTTCACGGCCTCGGCTTCGGCGTGGCCGAAGGCGCCCGCCCGGCGTCCAACGATCCTGCCGACGTGAAGGCGTTCCGCGAGCGCGTGGAGCAGTACAACATGCGCGTCATCATGGACGTCGGCTTTCCGCGCGACGAGAGCGGCGTCGAGGCTTTCGACGCCAGTGTCAAAATGGCGAAGGCCGCCGGCGCGATCTCGTTGCACGCCGCCATGACGGCGCGGCGCTACGAGGAATTCAACGACTTCGCCAGCTTCAAGGCCAGCTTCGAGCGCAACCAGAAGTCCATCGCGCTGGCCGAGCCCATCCTGCGCAAGCACCAAATGCGCCTGGGGCTCGAGAATCATAAAGGCTGGCGCTCGGCGGAGCAGGCCGCCTGGCTCAAGCGCATCGGCAGCGAATGGGTGGGCGTGCATTTCGATTTCGGAAACAACATCTCGCTCTGCGAAGACCCCCAGGAAACGCTCGAAAATCTCCTGCCCTACACCTTCGCCTGCCACATCAAAGATATGGCTGTCGAGCCGTACGAGGATGGATTCCTGCTCTCCGAAGTGCCGCTCGGCGAGGGTTTCCTCGATATCAAAGGCATGGTCGCCACTCTTCAGAAGAGAGATCCCAACATGGCTTTCGATCTCGAAATGATCGTGCGCGAGCCGCTGAAAATTCCCGTCTTCACCGACAAATATTGGGTCACCTTCGATGATCGGTATAGCCCGCTTCCTGGCCGCGATCTGGCCCACACTTTGGAATTAGTGCACCAAAATAAGCCCAAAGTTGCTGTGCCGCACACCGCCGGCATTACGCCGGAAGCTTTCTTGAAGCTGGAAGACGAATGCGTCGCCCGCTCCATCGATTGGGCGAGGAAGAATTTGAACTTGTAGAAAAAGAATATTGGCCACAGATGAACACAGATAAACACAGATAAAACCAAGCCATCTTATCTGTGTTCATCTGTGGCTAAATCTTGTTTTTAGCCCTTTCATGCACACCATCGGCATAGGCGAAATTCTCTGGGACCTCATCGGCGATGCCGAGTATCTCGGTGGCGCCGTCCTGAATTTCTCGGTCCAATTGTTCCGCCTGGGGCATCGCGTGTCGTTCGTCAGCGGCGTCGGCGACGATGCGCGCGGCGCTCGCGCCTTAAAGCAGGCCCGCGATCTCGGTCTCCCCACGCGATTCATCCGCACCGTCCCGGATCACCCGACCGGCATCGTCACCGTTACCGTGGACGCCGGCGGGCAGCCGTCTTACGTGATCCACCGGCCCGCGGCATACGATTTCGCCAGTCTCGACGAGGCGGACTTCGTGGCCCTCGCCTCGCCGCCGCCCGATTGGATCGCCTTCGGCACGCTCTTCTCCATGCATCCCCAAGCACGACAGTTGCTGCGCACCGTGATCCAGCGCTTCCCCCACGCGCGCTGCTTTTACGACATCAATCTGCGCCGCGATTCCTACACACCCGAGCTCGTCGCCGGCCTGTGCGAGGTCGCCCATGTAGTGAAGCTCAACGACGTGGAAGTGGGGATGGTGGGCCGGATGTTCGGCACTCCCGAGACTACGCTGGAGTCGTTCTGCCGCAGCTACGCGGCGCGATTCGGCTGGCAAGCTGTCTGCGTGACACGGGGCAGCGAAGGGTGCGCCCTCCTGCTCGGCGGAGAATACCTCGAACTCCCGGGCTACCGCGTCACTGTGGCCGACACGGTGGGCGCAGGGGACGCCTTCGCCGCCGCGCTCCTCCACGGTATTCACGCCGGATTGCCGGCGCACGAGGTCGGCGATTTCGCCAACCGCCTGGGCGCGCTGGTGGCTAGCCGCGCTGGCGGTGTCCCGCACTGGTCGCCCGAAGAATTGCAAGAACTCTCTTCTCAAGCCTGAGCCGATTGGATATAATGAGTGCTTAAAGTCCTGAATAGGAGTCCCAACATGGCGAATGGTGTCAATCGAAGGAGTCTCTTCCAACTGGCGGGAGCGGCCGCGCTCCTGCGAACCAGCGTGGCAGGCGCGCAGCAGGCGACCCCGCCAGCGCCGGTCCGCCGGCCGATGAATTTCGGCGGACATCCGGAATCGTTCCCCGTTCCCGATTTCCGCTCCACGGTCGCCCTCGCGCATGGCGACGAGCGCCGCAAGAACGTTTACACGGCGCTGAAATCGATCGACAAGCAAATGCAGGCGAAGATGAAGGGCAAGAAGTACGTGGTGATCAAACCCAACTTCGTCAACACCACTAACCAGCTCGCCGCCAGCCACGCCGACTCCATGCGCGGCATTCTGGACTATCTTTCCGAGAGCTTCAAAGGCCCGGTGGTCATCGCCGAATCCTCCGCCGGCGATACCAAAGACGGCTACGACAATTTCAAGTACCGCGCGCTGACCTCCGAGTATCGCCGTCAACAGCTCAAGCTTATCGATCTCAACGACGAAGCCAAGTTCGAGCGCGTCGCCCTCCTCGATAGCGACCTGCACATCGTGCCCTGCCGCATCGCCGCCCGCCTGGTGGACCCCGAAGCTTTCGTCATCTCGGCGTGCATGTTGAAGACGCACAACACCGTCATCGCGTCGCTATCCATCAAGAATATGGTGCTCGGCGCGCCTCTTCACCAGGCCACGGGCGAGAATCCCCGCTGGAGTGACAAGCGCAAATATCACGTCGGTCTGCGCCAGACTCACTACAATATGATGGTCACGGCGCAGCGGCTGAACTGGGGCGCCTCGCTGATCGACGGCTACGAGGGCATGGAAGGCAACGGCC
>Ga0182018_10001045_pt1 | contig 33264 bp, 30 predicted proteins | sample 812P2MmetaG_FD_120490 | JGI IMG/M metagenome (GOLD analysis project Ga0182018, IMG submission 120490) | Permafrost microbial communities from Stordalen Mire, Sweden - 812P2M metaG | ecosystem: Environmental > Terrestrial > Soil > Wetlands > Permafrost | place: Sweden: Stordalen | collected...
CCCATTTGGAATTCGCCGGACGGAATCCACACATAAGGCATGCCCGAATTGTCGCGCTTCGTACCCGGTTGCAGTTCGGGCTTCGACCTCGCGTCGTCAGGCTTGCGCTCGCAGCCAGACCTTCCAACAAGGCCGGATAGAAACAGCACCGTAATTCCAAGCTGGTATTCTCTTGAGATGAATATGGCTCGTTGGCCTCCGGGTTCTAGAGCAGAATATCACAGGCCACCAGCTCTTGAGCCGATAATCCGGCGCTATGTGCACCTCTCGCGCGCTGTTGGAACGATCCGCTTCCCTCAAAATAGCCGTACATAACCTCCTTTATGTTCGATTATCCGCACAAGTAATTGAAAATAGATGCTTTACATTCTGCTGATCTGGTCGGTTGTCCGCGCGCGTATTCTTTTGGCTGGTCTGTCGCTCGCACTGTGGCCGGCGGGTGGTCCCGAACCCGGCGTACTGAGCACCAGGTCCTCCCGGGCCGCCCAGTGCAGAGGGCAGTGTATCTGCCCAGTCTCGGGACCCACCGCCGCGCCCGGCAGCGAATTGACAACATGCATCGGGAATCCCCCGCACGACGGTGAGATACTGAAAGGCGTGCCAACCATACTGATGGTGGGGCCATACCGCATCTATTTTTACAGCCATGAGCCAAACGAGCCTCCCCATGTGCATGTGGATCGAGACGATCAGTCGGCGAAGTTCTGGCTGGACCCGGTTGCGCTAGCCAGAAACCTTGGCTTCGGTCCGGTGGAGCTTCGGCGAGTCCACCGGCTAGTGGCGGAGAATCGCACTTTCTTGTTGGAGAAATGGAATGAACGCTTCCCATCCTAATTCCGGCGAACGGGTACGAGACGTACACGTCACTGAAGACACGCTGGCGGTGGACCTCGCAGACGGGCGCACAATCATCGTTCCCCTGACGTGGTATCCCCGGCTTTTGAGCGCCACCGCGGAACAGCGCTCACGCTGGAAGGTAAGCGGAGCAGGCTATGGGATTCACTGGCCGGACATTGATGAAGACTTGAGCACGGAAGGCCTGCTCCGCGGCGCGCCTGCCGCCGCGGAACCCGCTCGTCTTGGCCACTAGGCGCGTCGCCGATCAGCCACTCGGAAGCCGCTCAGACCGGCTGGCCTACAATAGCTCCTGCCTGGTCGCCAAGGATTTACCGACGACTCCGAAGCGCCATCGACTGCTCCGGGCGGATGACGGCGCATGCTTCCATTGCAGGTACTGGACCCAACCAGTGCACATTGTTGCGTAGCGGCTGCATCCGTTCGGGTTTTCTCAGCCACATCCCAGCGAAAAACGCAGGGCCTCGCAAACCTCCTGCATGCGCGCCGCGCTCAAGTTGCCGACGCATCGTCCCAATCGCGCCTGCGATACACTCACCGCATTGTGCAAATTGACGGCGCAGTGGCCCTTCATGCCGTCGTCGATATCCAGAATCACTTCGGAGGGCACGCCGCGCACGGTCGATGTGATGGGCGCAACGGTTACGGTGGCCAGATGACCAATCGCGCCGGCACGTGTCAGGATTAGAACCGGCCGTGGTTTGTCCGGAGGTGGAAACCGGCACAGGCGGACCTCGCCTCTGTTCAGGGTCGAGGCCACGACGCAGCGTCCTCCCATGTGCGAAATTCTTCCTCCCGTTGCGGGTGGGCCAGATACCCCCGGCGATCCCGATCTTCCAATTCCAGCTCGTGCAAGTACTTGAGATGCCGATCGAGAGCCTGCCGGATCAACGCCGATCGATTCAGCTCGTATCGCTTCGCCGCCAAGTCGGTGGCTTTCAGGAGCTTCTTGTCCAAGACTACTTGTATGGTCTCCATTGAGTACTCTCTTCCACAGTATACTCCACACCGCAGTTTCCGATCCAGGCCAGCGGCGCTCCGATTGGATCACGAGGATCCAACGCCCGCGGCCTACTCGCCCGCCAGTTGCTTTTCCGCCGAGGCGGCCTGCTGGACGGCGATCATGCGGCGCGCATGGACGCGGATCTCCGGCAGTTGCGTCCGGAAAATGCCGGCCGCCGCCAGACAGATCACTCCGCCGATGGCCACCGTGGTGGGTGCGCCCAACCGGTCCGCGACGATTCCCGCCAGCAGACCGCCAAAGGGGGCCATCCCCATGATCATCATCGAGTAGACCGACATCACGCGGCCGCGCAGATGGTCGGGCACCATGCTCTGGATCAGGGTGTTCGAAGAGCCCATTTGCAGCATCAGCGAGAAGCCCACCGGCACGAGGATGACGGCGGAAAACCAGAATGTCCGCGAGAGCGCGAAGACAATCAGGCCGGCGCCGAAGGCCATGGAGGCAGCGGCGATCCAGACGGTCAGTCCTTTCAGGGTTTGACGGCTGGCCAGCAATAGCGCGGCCGCCAGCGCGCCGATTCCCGCACAGCCGGTCAACCAGCCCAGCGCCTTGGGGCCTCCGTGGAGAATGCGGTCGGCAAACACCGGCATCAACACGGTAAACGGCATGCCGGTCATGGCGGCGATGCCCAGCAGAATCAGAAGCGCGTGGATCGGCCGGTTGCGGATTACGAAGCGAAAGCCCTCGACGATGTTGGCCAGGGGAGATCCGCCGTCCGTCACGCGCTGGTGCGGCTCGACGCGCATCAACAGCAGTCCCACGATCACGGCGATGTAGCTGACGCCGTTGGCGAAGAAGCACCAGCCCTCGCCGATCACCGCGACCAGGATGCCGGCGATGGCCGGGCCCACCACGCGGGAGGCATTGAACATGGAGGAGTTCAGGGCGATGGCGTTCATCAGGTCGGCCCGGGCCACCATGTCCACGATGAAGGACTGGCGCGCCGGTATGTCGAAGGCGTTGACCATCCCCAGCAGCGCGGCGAGCACGAAGATATGCCAGATCCGGACGGTCCCGGTAAGCGTGAGGGACGCCAGCGCCAGGGCGAGCAGCATGGAGGCGGTCTGGGTGGCGATGACCACGCGACGGCGGCTATATTGGTCGGCCACGATGCCGCCCAGGGGGGAGAAGAGGAAGATGGGGATCTGGCTGCAGAAGCTGATTCCGCCGAGCAGGACCATGGAACCTGTGAGCCGGTAGACCAGCCACGCCTGGGCCAGGTTCTGCATCCAGGTGCCGATCAGCGAAATGAGCTGCCCCGAAAAGAAGAGCTGGAAATTGCGGTATTGAAGGGCCCGCAGGGTGGCGGGAAGTCTCGTCACTTCCTCTATTCTAGCGGGCCGGAGACGCGGGCAAATTCATGCGGGCGAGAAAAGCCGCGAAACGCGGATCGGCCGCCGGCATCAGGGGGCTCATGCGCAGGTACGGCAACTGCACGTCGCGTTCGCCGTAGGCCTCCTCGGTCCACGAGAACAGGCGGTCCCAATCGTGCACGGCGCCAGCCAACCCGGCGTAAGCCACTGCGGGCAGGAGTTCCTCGTCAGGCAGATCTTCCGCCTGATTGAGCAACTGGCGCGCGGTTGCGGGATCGCCCAGTTGTGCGGCAAGGGATGCCAGGACATTCGCCGGCAGCTTCGCTCCGGCCGGGTTGCGCGGTTGCTCTACGATCTGCCGCGATTTCTCCTTCTGTCCGGCTAGCAGCAGCACTTCCGCCAGCGCGGACCGCGGCGCGACTTCATCGGGGTTCAAGTCCACGGCCTTTTGGGCGAAGGGAAGGGCGCGCTCCGGCTGGCTGAGCGACACGTATTGGTCCGCGATTTCGCCGAGGATGACGCCCGACAGGGGATCGAGTGCGCGGGCGCGTTCCATCTCGGAAATGGCTTCGTTCATGCGGCCCTGGGCCTCGTACCAGTGCGCGCGCCATTCTAGCGCGAAGGCCGATCCCGGGCTGGCTTCGAGGGTCCGGTCGAGTTCCTCTTTGGCGGCGGCCCAGTCCCAGTCGTATTGCAGCTTGACGATGCCCAGCGCGAGGTGAGCTTCGCCGCAATCGGGATCGAGCGCCACGGCTCGTTCGGCGGCGTCGCGCGAGGCCGGCATCGCCTGGTTGGGCCGCGCCATTCCGGCAGCCACACGGTATTCCCGGACGATGGACAGCCATGCCCATGCCAGGGCGAAATCCGCGTCGATGCGGATGGATTCTTCCAGACGCTCGGCGGCCTTGTTCAGGGCTTCCGGGTTCGACCGGTCGAAGGACGAGCGCCCCTGCAAGTAGGCATTGTAGGCCCGCGGCTGCGGCCGATGGCGATGCGGCAAAGGGGCCGGCAGGTGGATTTGCAGCCGCCCGGCGATGGCCGTGGCGATGGCGTGTTGGGCTGCCGGGAGATCCTGCGTCGGCAGGTCGAAGTTCGCCGACCAGAGATGGTACCCGTCGGAGGTGCGATTCATTTGGAGACCGATACGCAGCCGGTCTCCGGACCTGCGAATGTCGCCCTCGATCACCGCCTCGACGCCCAGTTGCCGGCCCGCGTTGCCCTTGACCCGGAAGGCCGAAGTTCGCGCCGCCACGCGGAGTCCCGGCGCGCGGTCGAGCGAGTCGATGATTTCCCCGGTGAAGCTCGCGGCAAACCACTCGTCGTTCTTCCGCGGGGTCAGGTCCACGAACGGCAGAACGGCCAGGGAGCGAACCTGGGCGCTAGCCGTTCGGGCGCGCCACCAGGAGCCGGCCCAGATCAGCAGGACTGCGCCAGCCAGGGCCAGAGCGAGCCACAGCCACAGGCGGCGCGCGGGGCGGGGAAGTGGAGCGGCAACGCTGAAAACCGCGGCCGAGTCGTCCATGGGGAGTTCGATGCGTACCGGGTCGCGCAGGCCTTCGGCGGCGTAGTATTCCGCCAAGCGGGCGCGCAATTTTGCGGCTGGCGCGTTCTTCAGCTTGCAGCGGCGGCCCGCGAGGGTTTCTTCCACGGCGCGCCGCAGCAGGCGCGCCTGCGCTTCGCTCTGCTGGAAGTGGCCGGTGGCGAGGATGCGAGCGAGGGCAGCTCGCACGGCGGCCGGGTCGGTCACGAGGGATTCAGGGTTCACGGGGGAATAGGGCCCAGTCATGCCAACTTGTCATTCTATTTTACGCGGACTGGGATGAGGGAAGTGGGGGCAATGCGGAGAGAGCGGCGGACCTAGAGACGGACCTCGGTGGGAGGTTGAAAGCGAGGTACGCGGATTTCCTTCTCGCGCTTGCGGGTACGCGCAATATCGTATGACGAATGCATCCGCATACGGGTTCGCAAATGCGAAGACGTATTCATGCTCCGAGGCACTCCGTTCGGTTGAAGACACGGGGAAAAACAGCGAAAACGCCAAGCCCGGCGACCGCACACGACCAGGAAAGACCCAAAGCGTGCGCCCGCATCGGGCGTCTTCATCACCTTTGGTGGCCCGCAGGGCCATGGGCACTCTCTTACGGTCGCGGCACGGTCAGAGGCTCGATACCGGCCGCCGCACGTGCGCACTCACCTACTCGTCCCGTAGCGCCGGACGGCGACCAATGTAAATGCGGGACTGCGGCGAAGCTGTCGAAGGGCGTAGCGGAGGTTTTGGAGCATGACGAATCGCTATTTCTTCTTGCGAATATAGACGCCGCCGTTGAGGGTCCGGATAGTCAGATCGACGCCGCCCCCGTTGATGCTGCCGCGGATGGTGTTGTCGATGCGGATGCGGAATCTGCCGTCGGAGGAGCCATTCTTCTCGGTGAGGGCGCGCGAGCCGCCGAGAGTCACGTCGAAATCGCTGTAGACCGCGCCGTGATTACTCTTGACGGTAAGATTGGCCTTCAGATCGGGGGGAAAGGTAAGGTCCACCTCGCCGTTGAGCGTGCTGAAGGCCAGCGGCTTGTTCGCATCCACACCATCCATGGTGACTTTGATGGGACCGTTCTGGGAATCGGCGGTCACGGTGCCCGAAATGTTGGTCAGTGTGAGGTGGCCGTTCAACGTGTGGACTTCCACTTCCCCGTGCACCCCATCGACATGGATAGCGCCCGAAAGAGTGTGCAGCCGCAGGGAGGTGTCGACGGGCACGGTAATGATCACGTTGCCGTTTCCGCCGGGACGCTGATGGACGGTGATCGCGTTGTCCTCTTCCACCACTTCCAGGCCGCGCGTGGAAGCGCCGATGCGCCTCATGCCCTTGGAAGTCTCGTGGGAGCCGGAGGATTCGTTTTCCACCGTCACCTCGTTGCCGCTGTAGGTTTTCACGGTGATTGCGCCATTCAGCAGGTTGCAATTGATCACCCGCGGATGCGACGAATTGCGGGCCGGCACCACGATGCGGTCGCCGGTGGTGTCCTGCGCGAAGGCGACCGCGCAGGCGGCTAGTATCAGGCCTGTCGAGGCCAGGATTGGTTTCATGGAAGTATCCTTATAACTGATTCGTGGACTGCGCTCCCTGACGGTCGCGGCTCGGTGAGAGACCGTTTCGCACTGAGCCGCGACCGTGGCGGAGTCTTCCTAAAAGTATCCTCATGACTGATTCGCGGACTCCGCTACCTAATGATCGCGGCTCGGTGAGGGAGCCGAATGCAGACGGATGGAGCCGTTCAACGTCCGCAAGGACAGCTCCGGTCCGCCTTTGCCGGCGCGCACCTTCATGTTGCCGCCAGTGCGATACACAAACCGGTTGCCGGAGATCTCACCCTTGACGGTGGTGGGGAGTGTAGTGACGTCGAAATCGGCGTACACGCTTCCATGCAAGGTCTGCAAATCCAGGTCCGCATCGGGGTTCGAATGGAAATAGAGGCCGATGGAGCCATTCAACGTGCGGAACGACGATTCCCGCGCCGGATTGCGGCTGAAGGCCACTTTCACGCTGCCATTCAGGGTCTCGGCGGACCCGCTGCCGCCGATCTCTTCCATTTCCACCTTGCCGTTGAGCGTGTGGACCTTGAAATCGCCCGCCGAGTTCTTCACCTCGATCGAGCTATTGAGCGTGTGCAAATCCAGGGAGGCGCCGGCCGGGACCTGAATCTCGCAATCGAAGACCACGCGGTAACCGTAATAGCGGTCGCCGCGATCGTGCGAACGGAACGGGCCGTCTTCGTAGAGCTTCACCGAATTGCCCTGCTGCGTCATGTCGAGCTTGACGTCCCGCTTGGAATCGGCCAGCGCCGCTTTCGATTCGGCCCGAATATATTTCTCCACCGTGACCTGAATCTCCGCGCCGCTGCCGCCGGTGACGTGGATGAATCCGTGGATCTGGTCCACCAGCAGTTTGGAGACATTTTCGCCCGCCGCCACATGGAACGTGCGGTGGATGGTCTCCCGCTCTTCCTCTCTCCAATCGCGTTCGTCGGAATGGGCAGCCAGTATAGGCGATATCAGCAGGGCTAGGGCGATCAGACGTTTCATTGAGACACCTCGAGTTTCCGTACACCGGCGGCCGCTCTTTGGCGCACCGCGTCATCGGCCTGCGCGTCTTCGGCCAAGTGGCGCAACGCGGGCGCGGCGGCTTTGTCATTGGCCTCCACCAGCACGTCGATGAGAGCGATCTCGACCAGCGGGGAATCCTGCATCGGCAGGGCATCCGCGAGCGCCCGCTGGATGGCGGGGTTGCCGGCCAGCTTCTCCAGGGCGTCCACCGCCGAGAGCCGCACGTTGACGTTGGCATCGTGATTCACGGCGTACAGCAGGGCCTGCTCGATCTGCCGGTCGGGCCGCTCGACCAGGCTGCCATACGCCACGCCGCGGATGCGCGAACTGGACGACGGATCTCGCAGCATGGAGAGCGCCACCGTCTGGCGCAGGCTTTCCACCTGTCCCTGGAGCTGCGCGATCTCGGGCGCAACGGTGCGGGGCCGCGCGAGATAATGGCCGCCGAATCCACCGGCCAGCAACAGTACGAGTGCCAGCGCGGTCTGCCAGACGGCTTTTGCCGGCCACCAGCCGGCCATCCACCAACGGCGGGGGCTCTCGACAGAGCGTTCCCGCGCCTGTTGCATGCCGGCCCGATACGCTTCCAGCACTTCCAGGAAGCGGGAGCGCATGGCCGGATCGGGCTCTACAACCGGCAGCGATTCCAGGCCGCGCCACGCTACGCCCATCTCCGCTACGTCGGCCCGGCAGGCGGAACAGACTTCCAGGTGGGCGATCAATTTTTCCCGCGCGCCGCTTTGCAGGCGTCCGGCCAGGCATTCCGGAATTTGTTCGCGAAATCGTTCACAACTCATGATGCGCGTTCTCCACTCAGCGCGAAGAACCGGTCGCTCAGCTCGCGCAGCGCCCGGTACACCCGCACCTTGACCGTCCCCACCTCGCACTTCAGGATGGTGGCGATTTCCTCGTACTTCAGGTCCATGAACCGGCTCATAATCAACACTTCCCGCTTCTCCCGCGGCAAGGCCGCGAGGGCGCGCCGCAGCAGCACGGCTTCCTGATTCTTCTGCGCCTGGCGGTCGGGCAGCGGGTCCGGCCCGCGAAATTCCAGCGCCTCGTCCGGCAGGGCGATCTCGCCCTTGTGGCGGCCGGCGTAGTCCAGATGGACGTTGCGGCCCACCTGGAACAGCCAGGCGCGAAACGAAGTCTCCGGCCGATAGGTATGGCGGTACTTCAAAATGCGGTAGAAGGCCTCCTGCACCAGATCCTCGCTGGCCGTGCGGCTGGAGGTGAGGTGCAGGAAGTAATGGAACAGCGGCCGGTGATGGCGGTCGAAAAGCTGTTCCAGCTTGCCGACGTCGCCCGCCCGGACCTCCCACATGATCTGTTCGTCTTCCACTTCCATTCAGTCTACGTAGAGGGATACCGGCGGGAGGCAAAAAGGTTACGTAAAGTCCTTTCGGCGGGGGTTGGGCTAGCGGCACGGCAGAGGCGGCAGTTTAGCGGCCATCAGCCGGAAACCACGCGGTATGGAAACGGATCTCCCGCAGTGTAGGGCCGCTATATTCGCGTCTGTGCTCCTGGCAGCAGAAGCGATTGCAGAACGCCATGTGGTCGGCCAATTTGTAGGCTTCCGGGTCGTTGGGGAAGATGCGTTTGGCCCTCTCCCTCATCCGCTCCCGTTGAGCCCGTCGTTTTGCGCGGTCCATATCAATACTCTAGCTTGCGCACGCATCGGCCCGATACCTGCACTGCTTCCGCCGCAACGACATCGATGGGTCGAACACCTGGGGTTCGGCGGAACAGAGTGGCGCGCCGCTCGCATGGGCGGCGGTCGCCAGCATAGCCCGCAGGTATTCGGCGCCGTGCGGTGGGGTGCGGTGAGGTGCGGAACGCGTCGTTCAGCATCCGGAGTTCTCCGTCCGTAAATGCGCCCAACCGGGTGTAGCGGCGCGTGGTGTTGGCGGCTTGAACAGTCGCGCGCGGGCGGCCCATACTGCGTCAATCACGGGACGGCATCAAGGCAGGAGCCGCGGAGCGTCCTTATCGCGTCTGGCTTGCGGGGGTACTTACTTAGTGGCGGGCGGTGTGGAGCGCAAAGCGCCGGGCAACGCCGCGCCCGTCGCCTTCGCGCTTGTCTCTTACTGGCGGCGGTCTTCCAGGTTTTCGATGCGCTGCTCGTGGGCGATGATGATGTTACCGAGCCGGGTCATGGTTTCCATGAGTTGGCCCATGCGCTCATCGTTCTTTACCTGCGCGTGGGCGATGAGTTCGACGGACTGCGCGATCGCGTCGACGCGGTCGGTGAGTCGGTCCAGTTTTTCTTCCGTGGTCATGGCGTCGGTGTCCTTGTGAGTGGTGGCGTTCCCCTGGTCTGATTATCTCACCCCCCTGCGGCTGCGGGTAGCCTCGGCGGGCGAACTCGGCGGCGATCTGCTGCGCCACGGCGGCGGGTGCCTCACCCTGTGCCGGGGCAGGACGAATTAGTGACCAGGCAGGCAGAGCCAAGGGCTGCGATTCATTTGGCGCCATGGAAAGCCGGAAGCAGGTGACACTGCCGTTGATCACGGTAGACGAGTGGGACAAGGAGCTGCGCAAGGTAGGGATGTAGGGCAACGTGCTAGGCTGGACTTCTTATGAAGGCCGCCGCATTGTTCTTCGTTCCGTTGGCTGTCGCGCTGGCCCAGGCGCCCACTCCCGAATCGGTGCTGGGGCACAAGCCGGGCGACGATTTCTACCTCGCGTCGTATGACGACTCGCTCGGATACTTCCAGAAGCTCGCCCACGCCACGGACAAATTAAAGCTGGCCCACGTGGGGAAGACCACCGAGGGGCGCGACTGGTACATCGCCATCATCTCTTCGGCGCGCAACCTGGCCGATTTGGACAAGTATAAGGACACGGCGAAGCGGCTGGCGCTGGTGAAAGGCCTCACCGACGAGCAGGCGCACACGCTGGCGCACAACGGTAAGGTGATCGTCCACATCGATGGCGGGCTGCATTCGACCGAAGTGGCGCCGGCGCAGATGACCATCCAGCTCGCGTACAACCTGGTAACCGCTACCGACCCAGACACCACCGCGATCCTCGACAACGTCATCCTGCTGCTGTGGTTTTCCATCAATCCCGATGGCCAGAACATGGTGGCCAAGTGGTATCGCGGCAACCTGGGGACACCGTACGAAGTGAGCAGCATGCCGGGGCTGTTCCAGGAGTACATCGGGCACGACAACAACCGCGACGGCTACATGAACAACATGATCGAGTCGCAGGTGATCACGCGCACCGAGCTGGAATATTATCCCAACGTCAATTACAACCAGCACCAGAGCGCGCCGTTCCCCGCCCGCATCTGGATTCCGCCGTTCGGCGATCCGGTATCGCTCAATCCGCATCCGCTGATGTACCGGTGGGTGAACGTCTTCGGCACCGCCATGGCGGCGTGGCTCGACGAGCACGATATGCCCGGCGCCATGCACCGCGGCCGCTTTGACGATTGGTACCCGGGCTTCGTCGACCACGTAAACAACTTCCGCAATACGGTGTCGTTCCTCACCGAAACGGCGCTCTACGAATACGCCACGCCGCATTTCTATACCACCAGCGACTTTCCGGCGCAGAGCCAGGACTTGCGCAGCCAGATCTTCTACTCCAGCCCGTGGCGCGGCGGCTGGTGGCGGCTGGGCGACGCGGTCCGGTATACGCTGGGCGCATCGATGGCGGTGCTCGATACCGCGGCCAAGAATCGCGAAGAGCTGCTGTTCGACCGCTACCGCGCGGGCCGCGACGTAATCGCGCGCTTCACCCAAGATCCGCCGTATGCGTATGTCATCCCGCGCGAGCAGCGCGACACGCCGACGGCTGCGACGCTGGTGGAGAAGTTGCTGATCGATGGCATCGAAGTGCATCAGGCGACGCACGAATTCGCGGCCAACGGGTCCACATATAAGGAAGGCGACTGGGTAGTGCTGATGGATCAGCCGTTCGCCGCGTTGGTGAAGGAGCTGTTCGACATCCAGAAGTATCCGGCGTTGCCGGGTGCGCCGGCCGCTCCGGCGGCGCCGGCAGCGGGCGGCGGAGGTCGCGATGCGGCGGCGGACGTCACTCCAGCGGCGGCCGCTGGTGGTGGCCGCGGTACGACGGGTGCCGCTCCAGCGGCGGCTGGTGGTGGCCGCGGAGGCGGTGGTGGTCGCGGTGCGGCGGCGGGCGCCGCTCCGGCAGCCGGTGCGCCCGCGCCGCCCGCGCAGACGCCCTACGATGTCACCGGCTGGACGCTGCCGATTCAGATGGGAGTCGAAGTAGTCGCGGTGACGCAGCCCGTCAGCGACGCCACGCGCCGCACGCTGCGCAAGATCGAGCGCGTCGAGCCGATTGCGGGGAAGGTGGAAGGCGCAGGCCCGGTGTTGGCCTTCTCTCACAACAGCAACGCGGCGCTACGCGCAGTGAACGAGATTCTGGCCGGCGGCGGCACGGTGAGCTTCGCCAAATCCGACGGAACCATCTACGCCACCCGGAACGCCGGCGCCATCCTCAAGAAGGACGGCGTGGACGCCAAGTCGCTCGCCGAGGCGCCCGAGGCGTGGCCCGTCAAGAAGGTGCGCATCGGCATCTATCAGCCGTGGAGCGGCAATATCGACGAGGGCTGGACCCGCTGGATCCTCGAGCAGTTCCACTTCCCCTTCACCGTGCTGCACAATTCCGACGTGCAGGACGGCCATCTGCGCGACCAATACGACACCATCCTGATCGCCGAGATGGCGACACGGCAGATCATGGAGGGCATGCGTCCCGGGACGGTCCCCGGCCAGTACGCCGGCGGCATCGGCGACCAGGGCGCTCAGGCGCTACGCGATTTCGTCACCGCGGGTGGAACGCTGGTCACGCTGGGCAACGCGGCATCCTTCGCCATCGAACAATTCAATCTGCCGGTGACCAATGCGCTGGCCGGCTTGCGGCAGGACCAGTTCTTCTGCTCCGGGTCGCTGCTGCGTATAGAGATCCCCGACCCCAGACACCCGCTGGTGGCCGGATTGCCGCTTACTCCGGCGGTGATGTTCGAACGCAATCAGGCCTTCGACACGCGGCCCACGTTCCGCGGCAAGGTGCTGGCCAGCTATGTGAAGGACCGCAATCCGCTGGTGAGCGGCTACCTGTTGGGCGCGGAGGCAATCGAGGGTAAAGCCGCGGCGCTCGACGCCAATTACGGCAGCGGACACATCGTCATTCTCGGCTTCCGCCCGCAGTGGCGCGGGCAATCGCACGGCACCTACAAGTTCCTTTTTAATGCCCTGTACTACAACTCGTCGATGGCGCCGGAGACCGCGGCTGGCGCGGGGCGCGGCAGCGGACGCGGCGGCGGCGGGAATCCGCAACAGGCGGTTTGGCGCAGAGAGGCCGAGTCGGTGAAGACCGAGCTCACGCGCCTGGCGGAACTGAATCGCACGTACTTCGCGGCGCGCGGACCGGCCGCCGCGGAGCCGGGCAAACAACTCGAAGCCGCGCTCGACGCCTTCCAGCGCGACCGCATCCCGCTGCTCGACGATCTGCGCGCGCAGGTGGAAGATGCCGCCATCGTGCGCGCCGAAGCCACGTGGTCGGCGCAACTCAAGCGGCTCGCGGCGGACCTGCGCACCAAAGACCTCAGCGCCACAAAACTGGAGGATTTGTTGGACCAATACAAACTGGTGGTGGTCCCATGAAACGACGTGCCATGAAGCGGCTCTCCATTTTGGGCCTGCTCGCCGCAGCGGCCGCGGCGCAGGCACCCACGCCGGAATCGGTGCTGGGCCACAAACCCGGCGACGATTTTTATTTGGCCACCTACGAAGACGCGCTGGGGTATTTCCGCAAGCTGGCGTCGTCGTCGAACCGCATCAAGCTGGTCAACGTGGGCAAGACCACGCGGGGCCGCGACTGGCTCATCGCCTTCATCTCCGACCCGGCCAATCTGGCGCAGCTCGACCATTATAAGGATGTCTCGCGGCGCCTGGCGCTCTCGCGCGGCATCGGCGACGAGCAGGCGCACGCCCTGGCGCGCGAAACAAGGCCGATCATCCACATCGATGGCGGCCTGCATGCCGACGAAGTGGCCAACCACCAGCACACCATCCAGCTCGGGTACGACCTGGTGACCTCGGAGACTGCCGAAATCAAAGCCATTCGCCAGAACCTGATTGTCGAGCTGTGGTTTTCCATCAACCCGGACGGCCAAAGCGCCGTGGCCAACTGGTATCGCCAGAACGTCGGCACGCCGTACGAAGTTAGCCCCATGCCCGAGCTGTATCAGGAGTACGTGGGGCACGACAACAATCGCGACGGCTACATGCTCAACATGATCGAAACGCGCGCCATCATCAAGGCCACGCTGGAGACCCAGCCGCTGGTTTTCTATACACAGCACCAGTCGGCGCCGTTCCCCGGACGCATCTACCTGCCGCCGTTTGCCGACCCGATTTCCGGCAACATCCATCCGCTGATGGTGCGCTGGCTCAACCTGATCGGCATGACCATCGCGGAGTATCTGGACGACCACGGCCTGCCCGGCTCGATGCACCAGGAGTCGTTCGACGTCTGGTACCCGGGCTATCTCGATAACGTCGGCAACTTCCGCCATACCATTTCGTTCTTCACCGAGACGGCGCTCTACCGTTATGCCACGCCGCACTTCTACACCGTGGACGACTTCCCCGCCACGCGCCAGGGGCTGGGCGCCGAGATGCTGTATTCGAGCCCGTGGAAGGGCGGATGGTGGCGCCTGGCGGATGCCTGCCGCTACATGTATGAAGCCGACATGGCGGTGCTGACGCTCGCCACCAAGTATCGCGAGCAGATGACGTACAACAAGTACCGCGCCGCGCGCGACACCATCGAACGTTTCCAAAAAGATCCGCCGTACGCCTACCAGATTCCGCGCGAGCAGCACGACGCGCCGACGGCCGCGCTGCTGATGGAGAAGCTGATGCTCCAAGGCATCGAGGTGCATCAATCGAGCAAGCCCGATGCCTGGGTGATCCTGATGGATCAGCCGTTCGCCGGACTGGTGAAGGAGTTGTTCGAGCCGCAAGTTTATCCCACGCTCTCGCAGCGGCCCTACGACGTCACCGGCTGGACGCTGCCGTACCAGATGGGCGTGGAGGTCCACGCCATGACTACGCCGCCCACCGCGCAGTTCCGCGATTCGCTGCGCATCGCCAAGGATGCCGGCGGGCTCGCGGCGCCATTCCATCTCGGCGCCAACGCCAGTTTCCGCGCCATCAATCAGATTCTCGCGGCCAAGGGCAAAGTGACCGTGGCCGGCGACGATCTCGCCGCTTCCGACATCGACAAGGGCAAGCTCGACGCCATCCTGAGCGAGAATCATCTGCGCGCGGGATTGGCCAAGGACGGGGAGAAGCCGGTCCAGCCGTTGCGCATCGGCCTCTACCGGCCGTGGAGCGCGAGCATCGACGAAGGCTGGACGCGCTGGATCCTGGAGCAGTATCAGTTCCCCTACACGAGCCTTTACAACGGCGACATTCGCGCGGGCCATTTGCGCGAACATTACGACACCATCGTGATTCCGGACATGGGCGAGCGCGCCATTCTCGATGGCCGCCGTCCGGGGACCGTCCCCGAGCGATATGCCGGCGGCATCGGCGACGAGGGCGCGCAGGAGCTGCGCGATTTCGTGACGGACGGCGGCACGCTGGTCACGTTCAACAACGCTTCGCTATTCGCCATCGATCAATTCAAGCTGCCGGTGACGAATGCGCTGGCGGGAGTGCCCGCGGCGCAGTTTTCCTGCTCGGGGTGCCTGGTGACGGTACACATCGAAGACGCCAAGAATCGTCTGACCGCGGGATTGTCGGCGGACACCATTGTGATGTTCGAAGGCGGCCCGGCGTTCGATACGAAGACGGATTTCAAGGGCGCGGTGCTGGCGCGCTATCCGCGCGAGCGATCGCCACTGGCGAGTGGCTACCTGATCGGGCCGGATCGGCTGGAAGGCAAAGCGGCGGCGCTGGATGTCGAGATGGGCAAGGGGCACGTGATCTTGCTGGGATTCAAGCCTCAGTGGCGCGGACAATCGCACGCGGGGTATAAGTTCTTCTTTAACGCGTTTTACGAGTGAGGGGCGGTGCGGTGCGGCGCAGCCGCTTCGACGTCAACCGGCGATTGACTCGCCCGCCACACCTCCTATCGTGAAGGTTGTTGGTGGTGCCCCGTAGCGTGCGCCGCCAGGCTGGCATAAAGTCCTGAGACCGGCTGACCGTCGCCCGAACTTCAGTCAATCGCCAGATCGGCGGGCAGGAGTCACAGACGCCCATCACTTCGGGTGACGAGTGATGTCTTGCAGGATGTAGGTGTCATCTTGGATGAAATCGCCAATCCTTCGTCACCCGCGCCTGCCACCGGTCTTTGCCTTCGTCGTACTTCTTGGCGCGGAGGGAAGGGTGGCGGAGGTTTTGGAGCAGGAACAACGCCTGCTTGTCGAACGCCGTTTGGATGTCGCCGGGCGCTTTGCCGTAGGCCCGTGCGAAATGGGAAGTCCAGAGGAGCTTCATTTGACCGGGCGTTTTGTCTTTCTGGTGGAGAACTTACCGGCCTCCTTGTGAAGGGACGCGATAAATTCGCCGTGGTCTGAAAAGGCATTGGACACGCGGCCTGCCTTGATGTCGGCGTCAGCCTTGGCGAGGCGGGCGTCAATCTTACGGCGCTGCCCGGGCGTGTACTCGTCGTCCGCCGTTGGAAGTTTGGGGAGTATGGTAATCACACCACCGGAAACTCGAAACTCGAGGTCTTCGTCGTTCTTGTGACCGGCCGCCCGGCGGACGGATCGAGGCACCACAAGCGGAATTCCGCTCTTGTTCTTTACGACGACGCTCATGCTTGATGATACCGCCGAAATAGCCGGCCGCCCGGCTTGCTCCCCTCCCGGCCTCCCGGCCCGCCCCCGGTGGCGACGGACGCGCCATCGAGTACGCCGCGACCAGAGGGATTGCCGCTCCTATCGGTAGCTCGGACCCCGATCACCAACTACCCGGTCACGTTGCCCACGTCGATCTCGCGCTGCCAGAGCGCCGCTCTAGTGTCGTCGAATCAGGATGGAGCGGCCGGCAGGATCGGGCTCCGGAGCCGGCATCGCCCGATGCGCCACGGGATCGTAGCCCTTGCCGCGGCTCAGTCCCGGTCCCGGAGGCACGCCGCGGCCTCCGCCCCCCACCCGCTCCGCGCCCACCCTGACCATCACTCCCGCCCTGCGTTCCCGCCGCGGGTAGAGTCACGTCGCTCGCAGTCGCGCCCGCGGCGCGACCTCCGCCCCCACCCGCGTCCGCCCCTTGCGTTCCATCGCGCCTTGCATGCCGGGTGACTGCGCGTAAGCTCCCCGGAACTGGGCCATGAGAAAGACTCATTTTTCTTCGGGCATGGAGTTTATTTGACTCTGTGCCGATCTTTCTAATGAGGCACGCTAAGGCGCAAGCATGACATCCACCGATTCGGTTCTTAGGAAATGGAGAGCGTACACTTCCATAGGGCTGGTTACGGGCATCGGGCTCGCCCTGGTGATCGCCCTCGCCACCGCAACCCGCTCGACCGCTGCCCCCAAAGTAATGGTCGGGACCAGAGACATGGTCTACTATACCCGCCGCGCGACGAAAGCAGACGCTATCGCGCTGGGTAACGCGCTGAAAGGAATCGGCTTCATGACCGACCAGGGAGCCGGCGTCGTGCTGGCCAAAGGCGCGTCCGGCACGGTGGTCTCGTTCGTCCTGGCGGATGGCGCCTGGGATCGTCCGGATGCGATTTCCAACTTTGGAGAGATCGGACGGCGCGTCGCCGATTCGGTTGGCGGGTTCCCGTTCAAGGTGCGGCTGGTGGACCAGAAGCTCGCGGTACGGAGAGAGTTGGCGGTCGGCAAGGAAACCATCGGCATGCGGGACACCATCTTTTACTATGGCTCGGCCACGTCCGAAGAGGCCACCGGGCTAGGCCGGTTGCTTCGTTCCGCCGGCGCGATGCAGGATGTGGGCGCCACGGTTGTGCTGGCGAAAGGCGACGTCACCACGATCTCATTCGTAGTGCGAGAGACTCCTTGGGAACGGCCGGAAGTCGTGGCAGCCTTTGAGAGCCTGATGCGCCGGGTTGCGCCATCCGTCGGCGGTCTTCCTTTAGTACTTCGCTTCCTCGATTCCGGCGGTGTGATGCACAAGGAAGTGTCGATCCTATAGCCTGGCCACTGTACGTATCACATTCCGAGACGAGCTAGGCCCGCAGTGGCGCGGCCAATCCGCACGCCGCGTACGAGTTCTTCTTCCACGCATTTTATGAGTGAGGTGGCAGGCTCTCTCTGCGCCGCGAGCGGCACCGGGACTCGGAAAATAAAAGCTCGGCGTCCGGTAACCGTGAATTGAAGACGTGATACTCTGAAATTGGCCGACAAAGCCAGGCGAACCGAGCGCCTTGCCTTAATTTTACCCTCGTATCGTTGCTCAGTCCGCCGATGGCTTTCCGCCGGAAAGGGGTTGGACGCGATATGGTTTCCCCAAGCCCAAACGCAGACAAAACCATTCTGTTTGCAGATGAGGATGGAATCCTTCAGAAATTCGTTGCGGCCTTGCTCACGCGCTCCGGGTACAACCTGATTGCCGCAATCGACGGGAAAGATGCGCTTCAAAAAGCCAGCGGCTTCGTTGGCACAATTCATTTGCTCCTGGCGGGCGTTGAAATGCCGGGCATGACGGGCATTGAATTGGCGATTCAGCTAAACCGAGAAAGACCGGACACGAAAATCCTGCTGATCTCCGGTCTCGATTCGGGAATGCTGGTGCTGAACAATGGCTGGCAATTTCTACCGAAGCCGTTCATGGCCAACATGCTCCAGGAGAGGATTCGGGACTTCCTCAGTGAACAGCCGTCACCGGAAGAACCCGTGCCGGGTGCCCTGACATGAGCCAAATTCCCTCCCGAGAGTCTCTTTTCGCAAAGACCGTCCTCTTTGCGGGAGGCGAAAGACTTCGACGATCGGCTTCGCTCTCGCTCCGCACCACCGGCTACCATCTCATGGCTGCCGGCACCGGGGCAGAGGCGCTTCAAAGAGCCCACGAGTTCCTGGGACCAATTCACATGCTCCTGGCAACCATCGAAATGCCCGACATGACGGGAATCGAATTGGCACAACGGCTGAACCAGGAGCGGCCCGATACGAAGATTCTCCTCCTCTCAACTCTCGACTCGGGCATGCTCCTCTTAAGCCATGGCTGGCATTTCCTACCGGCGCCATTTGAATCCGAAATGCTCCGGGCCAGGGTTCGGGACATCCTCGGGGAACCGCGGCCATCCACGAAGGAGCATTCGCCGCCCGAGAATGCCGGGAACGGGCAGGAAAAACTGACCAACCGGGAAATCCAGGTTCTCAAGCTTATTGCTTCCGGAAATGGCACCAAACAAGTAGCCGCCCACCTGGGGATCGCATTTAAGACGTCGGTGGGGCACCGGTCCAGCCTGATGAAAAAGCTGGGCATCCACGATTCCGTCGCGCTGGTTCATTATGCCATCCGTGCCGGTCTAGTTGACCCGTAACCCGTTGAGTCTTTGTGTATATCCGGACGTTGAGGCACTAAACTCTGTCATACAGGGCAAAGACCCTGGTTGACACGGCTAACCTTCTGTGTGAATTATTGCAAATCACTCGGAATTATCAAATAAGAACTTAGGGGAATCTTAGTATTTCTATTTGCCGATAGCGGCAAACCCTTGAGCTTGGCACTGGGAGGGCGCTGTGGAGGGCTGTGAGCGGCTGAAGAGAACGAAACCGGTTTCCGCTGTGGTTCCGGGCAGGATCGCGGAGCACCCTCGGAAGCAGCATAAGACTACCTGCCTCACCTGCAAACTCCAGGGATGCGTGAGCCGGTGCCGCTTTCAAGCCGTGGAATCCTCTCAACCGTTAAAGCCACCGTAGGAGTACATTGATCCGCGGCGGCACGGGAACAAAACTGAGAGCACGATCGCTAAGAAAACAATGCCAACTCAAGGTGCGGGCGTATTCCCCATCCGGCGAGGCATCCTGGTATCGGATGCCGGCCGGAAAGTTGCGGAGTTTGCTTACAACCTCTGGCTGGCAAGAGGCTTTCGGAGCGGTTCACCCGAAGAAGATCCGATCACCGCGATGCGGGAAGTGAGAGGGGAAGCGCCGGGGGGCCTGTTCCTGGTGCCGAAGCGCAAGCCGAACCTTTATCAACCCCCTGCGATGAAGCGTCATACGAGAGGAACGCCATAATGAAAACGCTGCTGGTGTTGGAAGACGAACCGTCCCTGATGAAGCTTCTGCGGCACACCTTGAAACACTATAGCCTGATCGAAGCCGTCAGCGCGGAAGAAGCTCTGCTGCTCTTCATCGATTATGATTACCGGGTCGATCTTCTGCTTGCTGATTTGACGTTGCCAACAATATCGGGGATCCAGGTGGCGATCCATCTCCGCTCGAAGATTCCGGACTTGCCCGTGATCTTGACATCCGGTTATCCAATCAGCGGTTGGAGCGACAAGAACTCCGCCGATCTGCGAAGGCTCGGCGCAAGCTCGGTGGCAGTCCTTCAGAAACCGTTCCCGGGCCAAGAACTGTTGGACGCGATTTGCGACTTGACCGGATGGCCCCAGGCCGGGAAGGCGAGAACCGCGTGACTAAGGCCGGAAAAGACAAGTTGATGGATGTGGCGGGAATCGTTTCGGAACTCCGCTCCGTGCAGAAAGGACTCGGAGAGGGAATCCCATTACTGGAGCGGTCTCAACCCCTTCCCGGGACAAGCAGAGGCAGCGGCAGCCTCCTCCGCAACGCCCACGGCTCGACACCGTCGGAAGGCTGGGTATCGAAAGGTTGGCGCCGATGAATGAAGCGTCCGGAATCGACACCGCTGCCGCCGGAAATGCCACGGTTCTGTCCGTCAGCCCCCATCACGAAGACGGTGTTTGTTTGGAGCGCATCTTCCATGGATCCGGCTGGACGTTCCTCGCAACCCCGACGCTCGCGTGGGCATTTTCGGTTTTGCGGGAGAGAACGGTTTCAATCGTGCTTTGCGAAGTCGATCTGTTTCCGGGGACGTGGCGGGAGATGTTGACGCACATTTCGGTTCTCGACGATCCGCCTCTCCTGATTGTGACCGCCCGGCTGGCAGACGAACGCTTGTGGGCCGAAGCCTTGAATCTCGGCGCATACGACGTGCTGGCCACGCCGTTCGACGCAACGGAGGTGATCCGAATTGTCGACATGGCCCGGCACCGTTGGCACAACCGGCGGGAACTGGGCGCCAGCCGAATCAAACCAAGGCAGGCTGCGGCCAATACCAGGCTCTTGTGTGGGGAAGAAGCAGATGAAAGCAATTGTCTTGCCGGATGATGTACTCAGACATCTCGAAAAGCGATTCGGACCCGAGGTGCGGCAAATGGGTTCATGGAATTCGGATGGTACCTTCGGCTACTCCAGCGTTCCGATGGTCGCCGTGGAGAAGGCGGCGGAGGCCCTGGAGAATCCCGCGCTGATTCTGGCTCTCTTCCGCCTGGACCACACGCCGGAGCAGACCAAGCCATTCATCGAATTGTTGGAGACTTTCGGCCCCGCCTTGATCGGGAAAATCGTTGCCGCGTATAGGGAACGCTCTCTGGAATCATAGTTGGCGGAACACCGTTACGACAGTGGTTGTTAGCGGCCGTCGCCTACTGGCCTCCGCCCCGGGCGGACCCGTTTGCCGGCGGTGGCTGCGTCGCTGGCGGGGCGGCTTCGACCAGCCGAGTAGTCGCCATGGTATACGCCGAGACCAGACTGGGATTGCCGTCCTTATCAATGGCGCGGACGCCGATCACTACGTCATCAATCGACGTATCGGGCATGGTGTACTCGGTGACGTTGCCGACGTAAATCTCGCGCTGCCACAGCGGCGCCGTGGTATCGCGAATCAGAATGGAGTAGCCGGCGAGATCGGGCTCCGGAGACGGCATGGTCCAACGGGCTACCGCATCGTAGCCTTTGCCGCGACTGAGGCCCGGTCCCGGAGGGCCGCCGCGACCCCCGCGGCCGCCGCCTCCACGACCGCCTTGACCAGCTTGCGCCCCTGTTCCGCCCTGCGCTCCCGTCGCAGCCATGTCTCCCGCGCGTCCGCCACCTGCGCCCGCGCCAGCCCCGCGCATCCCACCACCACCCTGCGCGCCCGCCGCGGGCGGCGTTCCCGCGCTCGCCGTATCTCCCGCCGCAGCCGTGTCTCCCGCGCGTGCGCCGCCAGCGTCAGCGCCTGCCCCGCGGCCCTGCGCGCCCGCCGCGGGCGGCGTCCCCGCGCTCGCCGTTCCTGCCGAGGCCGTGTCTCCCGCGCGTCCGCCACCAGCGCCAGCGCCCGCCCCGCGCGCGCCACCGCCGCCCTGCACTGGTGGCGTCCCCACGTTGGCAGCCGCATCCGCCGCGGGCGTGTCTCCCGCGCGTCCGCCACCAGCAGCAGCGCCCGCCCCGCGCGCGCCACCGCCGCCACCGGCCGGCCGATTCACAGCCACCACCGGCGGCTTCGGCGCCAGCGCGAGCGTCGCCAGCACGGCCGCATTCACCTTCGCCACCCGCGTGGTGTACGGCACCGACGCGTTCGCAAACGTATCGGTCGCGGTATGCTGATTGGCGAAGTTCTCGCTGGGCGTCGTCAGCCGCACCGCGGAGAAGCCCTGCGCGACAAACGAAGTGTGATCGCCGCCGCGGCCGAAGCGATCGTGGCGGAAAATCAGGTCTACCGTCATCGACGGCATATACCGCTCCGCGATTTCCTTGGTATAGCGCGCCAGCGATCGCGACCCCGAATCCTCCGGCCCCTCGGAAAACACGCGCACGTGATTGTTCGCCGACATGCCATTGCCCGAGACGTCGCTGCCGATGATGTCGTTGTTCAACACGCCTTCAATCTGCATTTTGTCTTCCTTGGCCTTGGCGGCGAAGGCCCGGCTGCCGTTCAGGCCGATTTCCTCGGCGGCGAACGTCACGAACACGATGCTCTTGTCGAACGTGTACTGGCTCATCACGCGCGCCAGTTCCATGGTTGCCGCCGTCCCACTGGCGTCGTCGGCCACGCCGGGGGCCAGTGGGTCGGCATCGGCGGCCGAGGCCGGTCCCGCATCGTCGGTGCGGACGGCGGCGTTGGGGGTCCGCCGCAAGGCGATGGAATCGTAGTGGCCGGAGACGATCACGTAGCGGTCCTTGTCGATCGTCCCGGGAAGCACCGCGACCACATTGACCAGGTCGAGATCCTTGGGCGTCCGCTGCGACTTGGGAACCGAGAACTTCTGAAAGCTCACTTCCAGACGCGGGCTGTAGCTCTTGAACTGGCCGGAGATCCAGTTGGACGCGCCGCCAATGCCGTGCGCCGGGTTGTCCTGTTCCGACCCCACGTAGCGCGTGCCAAACTCCCCCAGCCTCTTCATGGTGGCTCCGATGCGTTCTTCGGAAACTTCCTCCACGATCTTCTTGACCATGGGGTTGAGTTGCGTGGTGGGCGGTTGCGCCAAGCCCTGCACGGCGCAATAGCAGGCGGCAATCATGGACAGGCGAAGACTGGCTGAAGACATGGAGTCCAGTGTATCAATTGGCAAAAGGCCAAGACAGGAAGGGCCCCCGATGAACACGGATCGGACGGAAAGGAGAATTGTCCGATCCGTGTTCATCCGTGTTCATCCGTGGCTAAAGATCCTGTTTTAGTCGGTTTGGGTTGCGCTACCATAATCCGTTGGCGGAGGCCACCATCATGTCCATGGCGGTTATTCAATGAAGGTCACGTTCTGGGGCGCGGCGGGCGCCGTTACCGGATCCATGCACCTGCTGGAATCCGGGGGCAAGCGCTACTTGCTCGATTGCGGCCTCAACCAGGGGCGCCGCAAAGAGGCCGACCGTAAGAACCGCGAGTTGCCCTACGCCGGTTCCTCCATCGATGCCGTGGTGCTTTCGCACGCCCACATCGATCACAGCGGCAACCTCCCCACCCTGGTCAAGGACGGCTTCTCCGGGCCGATCTACTCCACCCCGGCCACCATCGATCTCTGCAACTGGATGCTGCGCGACACCGCCCACATCCACGAGAAAGACGCCGAGTTCATGAACAAGCGCAGGGAGCAGCGGAAGTCCAAGGGCCTGGCCGACGGCCCGGTGATTCCGCTCTACACCATGGCGGATGCCGAGCGCACGCTGCCGCTTTTCCGGCCCGTCGGCTACCACTCGCCGCAGAGCCTGGGGCCGGATCTGACCTACGTGCCCTACGACGCCGGCCACATTCTCGGCTCGTCGTGCATTGTGTTGCATGAAGCCAACAACGGTTCGCGGGTGCGTCTGGCGTTCTCCGGCGACATCGGCCGTCCCAACCTGCCCATCATCCGCGACCCCGAAACCATGCCGCCCGCCGAATACCTCATCATGGAGAGCACCTACGGCGGCCGGTTGCATAAGGACGTCAGCCGCGTCATCAACAAATTGCGGGACGTGGTGAACCGCACGGCGGGGCGCGGCGGGCGCATCATCGTGCCGGCCTTCGCGGTGGGACGCACCCAGCAACTGGTGCTCCTGCTGCACCAGTTGGCGAACCGGAAGGAGATCCCCAACATCCCGATTTTCGTGGACAGCCCCCTGGCCTTGAACGTCACCCAGGTCCATCGCGATCACCCCGAGTGTTTCGACGACGAAGCCCGCGAGTACCTGAGCCGCGGCGAGGACCCTTTCGGCTTCCAGCGCCTGCAGTATGTGCGCGAAGCCTCGGAATCGAAAAAGCTCAACGATCTTCACGGCCCCTTCGTGGTGATTTCGGCTTCCGGCATGTGCGAGCAGGGCCGCATTCTGCACCACCTCCGCAACAATATCGAAGATCCGCGCAACACCGTGCTGATCACCGGCTTCATGGCGCAGGACACGCTGGGGCGCAAGTTGGTGGAAAAGTGGCGGGAAGTATCGATTTTCGGCGAGCCCATGAGGGTCCGGGCGGAAATCTCCAGCCTCGACGAACTGAGCGGCCACGCCGACCAGCGCGAACTGTTACAGTGGATCGAGCCGCTGGCGCGCACGCTACGGAAGGTATTCCTGGTGCACGGCGAGCCGCAGCAATCCGAGACCCTGGCCAGATTGCTCCACGCTACCCACGGTTTGGAAGTGGCGGTCCCGGCTCCGGGTCAGAGTTTTGAACTGAATTAGGCGTAACCGAAAGGCCATCCAGGGCCATCTATACTGAGAGAAGCTAAAGGAGCACGTGACGTGAGTACACCAACCTATTCCGAGCCGCCGCAGCAGCGCTCCGGCCTTGTAACCGCACTGGTTGCGGGGGCAATGATCGCCCTCCTGGCAGCCGTCGTCTACCTGTTCGTGCAGATGGATCACCTGCAGACGGACCTGGCCAAGATGCGGGAGCAGTTCAACAACGAGTTGACCAACCAGAAGGACGCGAGCTCGGTAACAACGGCGGCGCACCAGAAGCGCATCGATACACTGAAGGAAGAACTGGAAGCGGCCCGCGCCCAGGCAAACGCCACGGCCAAGACTCTTTCGGCGCAAGCCAAGTTGGAGTCCACCGCGCACACCGACGCGCTTGCCAAACAGATTGCGCAGGAAGAGGCCCAACTGAAGCAGACGCAGGCTGCCCAGGCAAGCGAGATCGGCGACGTGAAGCAATCCGCCACCGCCGCCAACGCCAAGATCGCCGATGTTTCCACCGATGTCGGCGGCGTCAAGACCAACTTGAGCGCCACTCAGGCCGAGTTGCAGAAGACCATCGCGGCGTTGAAATCGACGCAAGGCGATTTAGGCGTGCAGAGCGGGCTGATCGCCACCAACGGCACCGAACTGGCCGCGCTGAAGGCGCTCGGCGACCGGACTATCACCGACATCAAGCTCGGCAAGACCAAGGCGCCCGTGCGGTTCGCGGACATTACCCTGAAGTTGACGAGTGCCGATAAGAAGAAAAATAAATATACCGTGCAGGTAATGGCCGACGACAAGCTCACGGAAAAGAGGGACAAGAGCGTCAATGAGCCGGTCCAGTTCTATACCGCCAAGGGCGGCCGCACCCCGTATGAGCTGGTCATCAACCAGGTGAACAAGGACGAGATTGTGGGCTACCTCTCCACCCCCAAGGTACAGGCCTCGCGCTAGCCGTTCTCACCGGTGGGGCAGTATCCTGCCCCACCGGGCTACCCCCATCCCTACCCCGGCGAACCCGTCTCCGGTTCGGTCTTCTCGAGGAATTTTTCCACGTGCACACAATAGATGGCCGGTTGGCCGTCGCGGTCGCTCTGGAAGTACACGCGCTGCGTGTCCGGTGCGAAGCGCGGGGCCGTCATTTCCGGATGGCTCGCCTTGTGTTCGCACAGCGTCAACTCGCGCCGCGTGGAGCGCAACATAATCAGGATGGTGGGCGACGCGTCGCTCCGGCAGGCTCCCACAAACACAACGGCCGGCTGGTTGAAGCCAAAGTGCGCGTACTGGCTGGTCTTGGCCACCAGGGACTCGCCGTTGATGTCGGGAATGCATTCGCGGATGGTGGTGATCCGCATGCTGTCCTCCGGGAAGTTCAGGTAGAGAAGGCTCTTGCCATCGGCCGCCCACGAGGCCGGTCCCACGCGCCCCGCCGCCAGTTTAAGCTGGCGTTTCTGGGCGCCGTCGGAATTCACCAGCCACAGCGCATCGTCGGCCTGGCGGAACAAAATCTGCGCCCGCATGGGCCGTGCGAGGGGGTGACTCATGGCGAAGGGCACTTCCACCACCGTGCGCGCTATGCCTTGCACCAGCGTCACCATCCGCAGCCGCGAGCCGCCGGCCTGCTGTTCGGCAAACGTGGCGTGGGTTCCGTCCGGCCCCACGCTCAGCCCTGGGCACCGATCCCAACCCTCGGGGACCTGGTACAGAGCCTTCGAATGGCCGGCCATGGTGGAGAGGAACAGTTGTCTGCCTGCGAAATAGCAGACCGAGCGGTTGTCCGGCGTCAGGGTGATGGAACTGCCATCCAGTTCTTCCGCATCGGTCAATTCCCTGGTTTCGCCGGTCTTCAGATCCATGCGATGCGCTTGCGGGGCGCCGTTGCGGTCGCAGCAAAACAGCAGCGAGCCGCTATTGTGGGCGATGGCGCGGTTATAGTAGGCCGGCAGAATGCTCGAATGGCCGGGGTTGGTAAGCCGGTAGACGTCCAACTCAGTGGTGGGATCGGCATAGCGCTTCACTTCGGGAGCGAAACTGACGCTCTTCTTCTGCTGGGCGCCCAGTTTCGTGGCCGCCACGCCCGATAGCAGGAACCATCGCCGCGAGAATTTACGCCCGAAACCCGCCATATTCCGATGGTATCAAGAGTTCGCTCGCAGGATGTCTTAGGAACTGTTACGGCAGTCGCACGTCCGTACGGTATGCTCTTCGACATCCGCTATGCGTTGCGCACCTTGGCCCGCAACCCCGGATTCGCCGTTGTCGCGATCTTGACGCTTGCCCTCGGAATCGGGGCGAACACCGCAATCTTCACTGTTTTCAATGGAATCCTGCTCCGCCCGCTGCCTTACCCAGAGCCCGGCCGGCTGGTAACGGTGCAAGAAATCGTACCCAAGTTCGCGCACTTCGGACCGACTCTGCCGGCCAACGCGTGGCACTTCCGCGAATGGCGCAAACAGAACCATTCCTTCGATGAACTGGCTCTGGTGGACGGCCTCAGTTTCACCCTCGCTTCCGCGGGTGAGCCGGAACGCGTCCGCAGCGCGCGCGTCTCCGCCAGCCTCTTCCCCATGCTGGGAATTCAGGCAGCGCTCGGCCGCACGTTTCTCGAAGAAGAGGACCAACCGGGACACGACCGCGTCGTGGTCATCAGCGACCGTTTGTGGACCCGCCGGTTCCAACGGAATCCCGCCATCGTCGGCAGCAAGATCGTGCTCGACGGCATGCCGTACCAGGTGGTGGGCGTGCTGCCGCCTTCGGCCCGCATTCCCACCGACGAACAGCTCTACTCCATGGCGAGGGCCAGCGCGACAGAGGACATCTGGACACCTTTCGCCATCTCGGATGACGACCTCTCCATCATGGGCGAGTTCAACTATGGCTGTGTCGGACGCCTCAAATCCGGCGTTTCCGCTGCGGGGGCCACGTCGGACCTGAACGTGATTCAAAACGCCATCTCCAATTCGATGGCCGATAAGACCGAACTGCGCGCCAGCTTGTCGGGTCTGCAGGAACAGATGACCGGCAGTTCCCGCGCCAGCCTGACGCTGTTGCTGGCCGCTGCCGGTGCGGTGCTGCTGATCGTGGTGGTGAATCTGGCGAATCTGCTGCTGGCACGCGCCGTGGGACGTCGCAAAGAGCTCGCGATTCGCGCGGCCCTCGGCGCGGGAATGGGCCGGCTGGTGCGGCAGATGCTCACCGAAAGTCTCCTACTGGCAGCCGCCGGCGGGGCGCTGGGAGCGTTGGCCGCGCAGTGGGCCCTGGCAGCCATCATTCTGAAAGCGCCTCTGGACATCCCCGGCATGGCCGACGTTCACATGGATTTCACGGCACTCGCATTCGTGGCGCTGGTCAGCGTGGCCAGCGGCGCGCTCTTCGGCGTACTGCCCGCCTGGCGGACGGCGCGCGCCGACCCGCAATGGGCGCTCGCCTCCGCCGGCCGAGGCACCACCGACGGCGGCGGCGGACGCCTGCGCAGCCTGCTCATCTCCGCGGAAGTCGCGCTCAGCGCCGTATGCCTGGTGGTGGGCGGATTGCTGCTCAACAGCTTCGTAAGGCTGATCCACGTGGACAAGGGGTTCCAGGCCGACCATGCGGTAGCGCTCGGGCTGGGGCTTCCCGAGATACGCTATCCCAGTCTCGAAGCCCGCGGCCGTTTCGTCCACACCCTCCTCGACCGCGTCGAATCGCTGCCCGGAGTGGTTGCCGCCGGCATTTCCAACCGCGGACCGCTGAGCGGAGCGGGAAGCAATCTCGGCATCGCGGTGGAAGGGGTCGACCTACCGCCCCTCGATCTGCCCATCGTGGACTATCGCTGCGTCTCTCCCGATGTCTTTCGCGCCCTCGGCATTCCGCTGGTGAGCGGCCGTCCGATGGCGGAACAGGACCGCGGCCGCCGCGTGGGCCTGGTCTCCGCACGGACGGCGCAGCGTCTGTGGCCCGGCCAGAACCCCATCGGGCGGCGCTTCCAGTTAGGCGGCGGCGACAACTTCAAAGCGGACCCCGACCAGTGGGTTTCAGTGATCGGCGTGGTGGGCGACGTGCGCATCACGCTGCAACAAGCTCCGAACCTCACCGTGTACCTGCCCTACTGGCAGCGCGACCGCGCCGATTTCTCGCTGGTGGTGCGTACCGCGATGGACCCGTTGGCGATCCCGTCCGCGTTGCGCTCCGCCATCCATGGCCTCGACCCGGAATTGGTGATTCCGCAACCCGCCACGCTGGAAGATGTAGTCGACGCCTCCGTGCGGGAGCGCCGATTCAAGATGTCGCTGGTGCTGGCCTTCGCGCTGGCGGCGCTGTTGCTGGCGGCCATCGGAGTTTACGGAGTGGTGTCGCAATCGGTCACGCAGCGGGCCAAAGAGATCGGCATACGGCTCGCGCTGGGAGCGCCGCGCCCGCATCTGTGGATGGTGGTCGCACGCTACGGCTTGACGCCGGTGGTGGGTGGGCTGATTGTTGGTCTGGCGGGCGCTCTGGCGGCCACGCATTCCATCAGCGGCCTGCTCTTTGGCGTCCCGGCGACCGATCCCGCCACGTACGCGGCCGTCATTGTCGTATTGCTGACCGCGGGATTGTTGGCGTGCTGGCTGCCGGCGCGGCGTGCGTCGCGGATCGACCCGCTGGAGGCGCTGCGGCAGGAATAGCAGGAATAGCCCGAGACTTGCATTCTTGCCAGGATACGTACCATAATACGTATCGGAGCGAAAGTATGCCCACCTTCACTGGTTCCATTACGACAACCGGCAAGTCGGAGGCGATCCGGCTCGATAAAGCGCTGTTTCGCCTGCATCCGGAATTCCGGCAGAAGGCCAAGGTGCGAGCCCAAGTGATCTCGCCTGGTCATGCTCTCATCTCGGTCGTCGACGACGGTTTGGCGCCGGCCCGGGAAGAGGACCCGATCGTCGCGGCGTTCCTCGGTTTCCTGGAAAAGGATTTGAAGAACCGCCCTTGCCGGCGCTCCCGCTTATCGAGGGCTTCGCTGGCACGAGCGGTTCGTCTGACCAAGAACGTCGAGGTCACTGACGACGAGTCTCTTCCCCTGAGCGTGACGCTCTGATTCGATGTTAGCCGGACCGTTCGCCGATCGAAATGGATGGCGGCTGTATGCTCACCCGGCATTCGGAGATGTGTTCGAGGGCCTCGGCGATGCGGTGCAAGAACTGAAGGAAAAACGGCCTAAGAGCTATCCGTCCCATCCTAAAACCAAGCTTCTTAAGCGGATACTCGATCTGATTCTGGATGAGATCCCGCGGGATCCGAATGCCGTCGAGTTTCAATTGGGGAACACATTGGGACCAGCCCATCGCCATTGGCGCCGGGCGAAGTTCCTGGGGCGCTTTCGCCTGTTCTATCGTTTCAGCAGCGTGCACAAGGCGATCATCTACGCCTGGGTGAACGACGAAGCCACCCTTCGCAAGGCCGGTTCGCGAACGGACCCCTACCGGATCTTCAACCAGCGTTTGCGCGACGGCAACCCGCCGGACGACTGGGACGACCTGTTTCGGAAATCGGAGCCGGCCAGTAAGAATCTGCGACGGCGACTAGAGCAACCGTAGGGAGCAAAACAATCGCGGCCCCAGTGCTCCAAGAAATGCCATTGGCAACCGTTGGCACCGTCGAAGACTCCTTTCGTGGGAGCAGGAAGGCGGGCAGAGATTGGCCGGCCTTGCCTACTTCCCGGCCGCCACGTAGGGCTTGATCCGCGGGTACGCCTCGTCAGCCGCCGCGCTTACCTGCTCCAGAACGTGATTCAGCTCTTCCCCATCGAGCAGCCGCAGCGGCGCGTCCATACGCACGTACAGCATGCTCTTGGTCAGGGCCAGCTTGACGTAGTCGAAATCGTTGTTGAGTTCCAGCATCTTGATCAGCAGCGCCGGATCGAGGGTGAGGTCTTTGCGATCCACCAGCTTGGCCAGCGTCACCAACACGTTCTCCACCATAGTGACGCGCACCGGAATCGACTTCATGTTCTTGCCTTCGTACATGATTTCCCGGACGCCGTCATCCACCTTGCTGTACTTGTGGCCCGACTTTTCCAGCAGAATCACCAGATCCGCGGTGCTCTTCACGTTGCTCTGGGCTTGAGCCAGACACACCGGGGCTAGCCCCGAGAAAATCATCGCAAGTGCCGTCAAAAACCGCTCATGGCGCACCATTATCCCTATTCCCCTTTTTCGCTACGGACGAAGCGAATCATACCATACGCGAAGCTAAAGTCCTTTCGATGTAACCGTCTTCACTACAGACACGCTAAAATAGGATTTGCGGACTTCCCACCGTACTGAGACCATTCATGATTGTCGATAAAGTCCTGGCCAAAGTCTTCGGCACCAAGAACGAACGTGAAATTAAAGAACTGCAGCCCATCGTGACTTTGATCGGCCAGCTCGAAGCGGCGACGCGCCAGTTGTCGGATGCCGAACTTGCCCGGAAAACCATTGAATTCACGGAGAGAATCGCCCAAGGCGCTTCGCTCGACGACCTCATGGTGGAAGCCTTCGCGGTGGTTCGCGAGGGCGGCCGCCGGGTCCTCAACATGCGCCATTTCGACGTCCAGTTGATCGGCGGCATGGTGCTGCACAAGGGCAAAATCGCCGAAATGAAAACCGGCGAAGGCAAGACCCTGGTGGCGACGCTTCCCTGCTACCTCAACGCGCTCTCCGGCAAGGGCGTTCACGTGGTCACGGTCAACGACTACCTGGCCAAACGCGATTCGGAATGGATGGGCCGCCTCTACAAGTTCCTGGGGCTGCGCGTCGGCGTCATTGTCCACGATCTCTCCGACGAGGAACGCAAGGCGGCTTACGGCTCCGACATCACCTACGGCACCAACAACGAGTTCGGCTTCGATTATCTGCGCGACAACATGAAGTTCCGCATCTCCGATTGCGTGCAGCGCGAGTACAACTACGCGATCGTCGACGAAGTGGACTCCATCCTGGTCGACGAAGCGCGCACCCCGCTGATCATTTCCGGTCCCAGCGAAGAGTCCACCGACAAGTACTACAAGATCAACCGCATCATCCCCAAGCTGATCCGCGGCGAGGTGATTGAAGGCAAGGAGCCGGGCGAGAGCTACACCACCGGCGACTACACCATCGACGAGAAGCACAAGTCCGCGGCCCTCACCGAAGACGGCGTGCTCAAGGTGGAAAAGCTGCTGGGGATCGGCAACCTGTACGACGCCACTAACATGGACTACAACCACCACGTGCAGCAGGCCCTGCGCGCGCACGTGCTCTACGTGCGCGACCGCGAATACCTGGTGAAAGACGGCGACGAGGGCCCCGAAGTGGTGATCGTCGACGAGTTCACGGGCCGCCTGATGCCCGGGCGCCGCTGGTCCGACGGTCTCCACCAGGCGGTGGAAGCCAAAGAAGGCGTCAAAATCCAGCGCGAGAACCAGACCCTGGCCACCATCACCTTCCAGAATTACTTTCGCATGTACAAGAAGCTGTCCGGCATGACCGGCACGGCGGAAACCGAAGCGGCCGAGTTCCAGAAGACTTACAAAATCGATGTCGTGGTGGTGCCTACCAACCGCCAGATGATCCGCAAGGAGAATCAGGACCTGGTGTATCGCACCGAAGAGGAAAAATTCCGCAACGCCGCCAAGGAAATCAAGGAATACAACGCCAAGGGCCAGCCCGTGCTGGTGGGCACCATCTCGGTGGAAAAATCCGAGAAGCTGTCCGGCATCCTCAAGCGCATGGGCGTCCGGCATGAGGTATTGAACGCCAAGAATCACGAGCGCGAGGCCAGTATCGTGGCGCAGGCCGGCCGCAAGAGCACCGTGACGGTCTCCACCAACATGGCCGGCCGCGGTACCGACATTCTGCTCGGCGGCAACGCCGAGTTCATGGCCAAGGACGCCTGTCTCAAGGAGAAAGTCGCCGAGCGGATCAACGAGAGCGAAGCCCAATACATCGCCGACGAACACTTCTATTACTTCACCCACCACGACCAGTTCTACCGCGTGCGCCGCGATGTTTGGGATCGCCTCTATGCGGGTTTCAAGCAGGAGACGGATGCCGAGCATGACGAAGTGGTGGGCCTGGGCGGCCTGCACATCGTAGCCACCGAGCGCCACGAGTCGCGCCGCATCGACAACCAGCTCCGCGGGCGCTCCGGCCGCCAGGGCGACCCCGGCAGTTCACGGTTCTTCCTCTCTCTCCAGGACGATCTGCTGCGCATTTTCGGCGGCGAGAAAATGCAGAACCTCATGCTCCGCTTGGGCATGGAAGAGGATGTGCCTATCGAGAGCAAGATGATCACCAATCGCATCGCCAAGGCCCAGGAAGCCGTCGAAATGCAGAATTTCGAGGCCCGCAAACACCTCCTGGAATACGACGATGTGATGAACAAACAGCGCCAGGCCGTCTACGGCATGCGCCGCCAGTTGCTCGAAGGATCCGATCAGAAAGATCGCGTCATGGAGATGGTGCAGGGCATTATCGACCAGTTCGTCGATATGCGCTGTCCCGACGACAAGCACCCCGACACCTGGGACCTGGCCACCCTGCGCAACGACATCCTCACCCAGTTCGGCGCCAGAATCGACCTGCACGATATCGACAACCTCACCCGCCTCGAATTGGGCGATTTCATTCTGGAGAAACTGAAGCGGAAGTATCAGGAGAAGGAAGACATGGTGGGCGCGGAGGTGATGCGCCAGACCGAGCGGATCGTGATGCTGCAGGTGATCGACAACCAGTGGAAGGACCACCTGTTGTCGATGGACGAACTGAAGCAGGGCATCGGCTTGCGGGGTTACGGCCAGAAGGACCCGCTGGTCGAATACAAGAAGGAATCCTACGAACTCTTCACCGCCATGATGGATCGGGTGGAGG
>Ga0182018_10001046_pt1 | contig 33256 bp, 32 predicted proteins | sample 812P2MmetaG_FD_120490 | JGI IMG/M metagenome (GOLD analysis project Ga0182018, IMG submission 120490) | Permafrost microbial communities from Stordalen Mire, Sweden - 812P2M metaG | ecosystem: Environmental > Terrestrial > Soil > Wetlands > Permafrost | place: Sweden: Stordalen | collected...
AGGTATCCGCGAATGCAAAGAACGCGGTGCTCTCGCCGCGTTTCTGATCCAGGCGCTCCACCAGGCGTTTGAACTCGTGGTCCAGCATGGCCTCCAGGCGCTGGCGGCTGACGTAGTGCTCGGTCGGACCGTAAATGCCATCGCTGATGGCCATGTCGTACGCGGAAATGGTCTTGGCGATGGTGCTGGCGGCTTTGCCGGAGTGGAAGAACCAGCGGGCAACTTCCTGGCCTGCGCCGATCTCGGCAAATGTGCCGAACTTGCGGCCGTCGAGATTGATCTTCAGGGCTTTCGGCCGGGTGCTGCCGGATTCTTCCGCCACTATTCATATCGTAAGGCAACGAGCGGGTCGATGGCGGCGGCGCGCCGCGCCGGAATGTAGCACGCGGCCAGCGCCACCAACGCCAGCAACAGCGATACGGCGGCAAAAGTAAGCGGATCGAAGGGCGTCACCTCGAAGAGGAAGTTCTTCAGCACGCGTGTGGCGGCCCAGGCGCCGGCGAGTCCGATCGCCAAGCCGCCCGCGACCAGCGCCGCGCTGCGCCACAGGATCATTTGCACGATGTGGCCGCGTTGCGCGCCAATCGCCATGCGGATGCCGATCTCCTGCGTCCGCTGCGTGACCGAGTAAGCCATCACGCCATAAATGCCGATGATGGCAAGCAGAAAAGCGATGGAGGAAAACGAAGTGAGCACGCGGGTTTGAAAGCGCGGCTCGGCGGTAGAGGTATACAGCAAGTCCTGCATGCTGGTCATGGCGCTGATGGGCAGGTCCTTGTCCACTGCCCAGACCTGCGCGCGTAAAGCCGGCGCCAGGCTGGCCGTGTTCGCCGTCGCGCGCACCACGAAACTGACTTCCTGTAAGAAGAACAGCCCTTTTACTTGTGCGAAAGGCTGGTAAACGGTCATGCGCTGCGCTGCTGGGTTCTCCTGCCGGATCGCACCGGCCACTCCCACCACGGTCATCCAGTCGTCCTCCGCTTTCGGGTTGTCGGCGAAGCTGATACGCTTGCCGATAGGATCCTGATTCGGCCAGAAGCGGCGTGCAAATGTTTCATCCACCATCGCTACCGGTGTGGATTTCAGAGTGTCGTGTTCATCGAACGAGCGGCCACGCATCAGCGGGATGCCCATCGCCCGAAAATAGCCGGGGCTAACGGCTGGTTTGACGGCGAGCGCGTCCGGCGGCAGTTGCCGGCCGGCCAGTTTGAAATCTCCCTGGACGAGGAAGTCCGACATGGGCAGCAAGTTGACCAGGCCCACAGCGGCCACGCCACTCACGTTCGCGATGCGCTCCAATATCTCGTTATCGAATCGCTGGATTTGTTCTGCGGATTTGTATGGTGCGCCTTCCAGTTGCATACTCATCGCCATGATATTATCGGGCCGGAAGCCAAGATTCACGGAGCGCAGCCTCTCAAAGCTGCGTACCAATAAGCCCGCGCCGATCAGCAGGATCAAGGCCAGCGCCACTTCGGCCATGACCAGCACGGAACGCAGCGCGCCGGTACGAGCGCTCCCGCGGGCCGCAGCATCCTTCCAGTTTCGCGTCTGCCGAGCGCCAGTCAACTGCAACGCGGGTGCCAGGCCGAACAGCAAGCTGGTGAGCAGGGAGACACCGATATTAAAGGCCAATATCCATCCATCGAAGCGGATCTCGTCCATGCGCGGGATGCGATTGGCCGGCGCCAGCCGGATCAAGGCTTCCACTCCCCACATCGCGACGATGAGTCCCAGCAATCCCCCGATGACGCCGAGCACGGCGCTCTCGGTGAGCAGTTGCCGCGCGAGGCGCCAGCGGGTGGCGCCCAGCGATGCGCGAATCGCGATCTCCTGCTTGCGCGCCGATGCGCGAGAAAGCAGCAGGTTCGCCACGTTTACGCAGGCGATCAGCAGTACGCACCCTACCGCTCCCAGGAAAATCAGCAGTGCGGGCCGTGCTTGCCCCACGATGCTATCCCGCAGCGGAGCTATGACAATTTCCACATCATTATTGAGCGAGACGTGCGCGGCTGCCGCGAGGCGTGCGGCGATCGCGTACAGTTCCGCTTTCGCGCGAGCCACTGTCGCGCGCGGAGCCAGCCGGCCAATCACCTGGCGGAAGGCGTTATGACTGGCAGGGTCCAGAACCGCCGGGACCCACAGTTCCACCGTTGGGTCGAAACCGCCAGGCATGACGCCGACGATGGTATGCGGCTCGCCGTCCAGCACTATCGACTTGCCCAGCGCGTCGCGGCCGGCCTGGAAATGGCCGCGCCAGAAAGCGTCGCTCAGGAGCGCGACATTGGCGTGCCCTGGCCGCTCCTCTTCAGGCCGGAAGGCGCGTCCGAGTTGCGGCTGAACGCCGAGTGTGGCGAAGAAGTTCGTGGTTACCTCCTCGCCGTGAATAGTCACCGGGTCGCCAACTCCAGTACCGTTCCAGCTCAAGAAGTTGTAAGCCGCCAGTTGTTGGAACGCCGTAGTGTCGGACCTGAAGGCGATGATGAAGCGATCGTGCATCGGCCCGCCGAAGAACACACTGGGCTTCTTGGGCATCGGCCGCACGGTATACAACTGGGATGGCTCGTGGTAAGGCAACGGCCGCAGCAGCACCGATTCGACGACGGTGAAGACGGCCGTATTCGCGCCAATGCCGATGGCCAGCGCGCCGATCGCGACCGCGGTAAAGGCGGGATTACGGCTCAGGTTGCGGAAGGCATAGCGGAGATCGGCGTTAAGACCGGCGAGCGTCATGGACAATCCTCCGGGATCGTTTAGGCAGCCATTGTGCCATTTTGCGCCATGCCCGCCGGGAATCGATTCAACAGGTTAGGCCAGCCGGAAGACGCGGGCGGTGTGCGGTTGTGGGATGGCGTGGCGCGGGAGCGGACAGGGTAGTGGGCGTTAGGCCGGGCCAACCTCGACTTCGGCGATGTGGACCTTGGGCGGACGCGTGACTTGCAGCGGCTCGAAGTGCAGTTCCAGCGCCTCCTTCAGATTTGCCAGAGCCTCCTCTTCAGTCTCGCCCTGGCTAGCGACTTTAACTTCGCGCCAGACGGTCGCGGCGAAAAGTTGCTTCATGACCTATCGTTCCACGCGCTGGCCGCCCCTCATGCAGCTCGATGAGGCCGGACACGGCCGGAGATCTCGGCTCCCCACGCGTCCTGCGCCAATTCGAGATCGTAGTTTGACTGGAGATTGATCCAAAATTGGGGCGTCGTTCCGAAGTAGCGCGCCAGGCGCAAGGCAGTGTCCGCGGTGATGGCGCGCCGGCCACGGACGATGTCGTTGATCCGCGTCGCCGGCACGAAGAGTTCGGTTGCCAGCCGATTGGCGGTTAGTCCCAGCGGCTTCAGAAAGTCCTCGCGCAGCGTTTCGCCGGGGTGGATGGGAGGCATCCTCTTGGTCTTTGCAGGCATCGGTCAGTTTCCTCAATGATAGTCGACAATCTCAACGTCAATAGCGTCGGGTGGCATCCAGCGGAAGCAAATCCGCCACTGGTCATTGACCCGGATGCTGTACTGCCCGAGCCGGTCGCCGGCCAGAGCCTCCAAGCGGTTGCCGGGAATCGCGCGCAGATCGGCGAGCTCCGTAGCGGCATGAATGTGGTCCAGCTTCCGCTTTGCCGCTGCGGCGACACCCTGGAATTCCCGGCTGAATTCGCGTCGAAACACCTTCCCAGTTTCTTTAGCCCGGAAGGACCGGATCACAACTCCAGGATACTACCGTGTGGCATTTAACGCAAGACGGCAGACGAGGCTTGCTTTTGAGGCCGTACGCCACCGCGATGGCCCGGTCGGCATGGAGGAAATGGCGAAGCAAATGTCGGCCAGAAACGAGCAGATTTGTTGGACCGCAGCTCACGGCTCCCGGATAAGGCGGGTCAGTGACGGATTCCCGACCAGTTCAACCCATGTTTTCGACAAAACAAAAATGTTCCGCAAGAGCACCTCAAGAACCGGGGAGTTGGTTACGGCTGGCGAATCGTCCAACTGCCGGGGAATCGGTATGAATCCTCTGTCGCCTACCCACAGCGGAACGTAATGCCCTTCGATCACTGCGTAATGGTAGTCCGCTGATGGATAATAAACAACGGCAAGCACGAGATCACGAAGCGCCAGCGCAATTTTGTAGCTTCGATTCCGGTCTTCTTCGAGCAGTGGAATGCTATTGGACGGGGTGATCCAGGTTCCGAATTGCATCCAATCCAGGGGCTTGGAGGAAGCATAGCCACAGCCTACAACGGCCACCCTGGAAGGACATCGCCCGCGCATGATTTCTCTCAGGTGGTCGACTGGCACATTGCGGGACATTGAATTTCCCGGAGCGCTGTAAGCGGAAGCCCGGTTTAGCATGGCGGCTGTTTTCGCCGTCCAACGTGCAACCAGCTCACGGTGATTCAGGTCCAGGGCCTCCAAGCGGCGTGGGTCCTCGATCAGGGGAATCAAGACCGGCTTGGTGTCTCCTTCCAGGCGGCTCATCCAACCGTTGTTGCAAGCCCCGCAAACTGTTCCGGCGACAAAGGCGGAAACGGCGTGTTCCCTCACATCAACGATCCGGCCAGAGGCGACTTCCGTTACGGTGGGAGTGATCGTGATGCCCCGAACGTCAAGATAGTCGATTAACCAGTTGGGGATGATGTGTTCGTTGCTCTTACGGCCCGCTTGCTTCGAGCGGAATATGCATCCGCAGAAGAGGCACGATTTCTGGCGAAACGGCTGGCTCATCTCTGTATGTTAAAGACCTTCCTTGTGTCGATTTGCTTTATGGCATCTTTGAGCAGGGAGACGGAAGAAGAAGAAAGGATTGTCCGATTAGTGTTATGGACTGGACCGACAGAAACGAAGTCCTGCCCATTCGGCTTGCTGGCGTCCCACCTAGACAGAATTCCGTTTCCCGAAAAGGCGTAATGCCCGCCCTGATCGTCAGGGACGAGGACCCGATGTTCCCCCCACGAGATCAGATAAAGCGGGGAATCACCAACGATCCGGCTGATGTACTGTTCGGAGGCAGACTCCAAGGGAACCCGTTCGCCTGTCTCGTTCGCATTGACTAAGCACACCCCGGCAAATTCTCCTTGATTGCCGCTCTTTTTATACCAGCCGTTCTGCGGCTTGTTTAAGCCAGCCATCTTCAAATTGACAGTGGCCTCGTCCTGCTCAACGGCTACAAAGAACGCTTTGCAGGGAGCTTTATCCTTGGAACCAGCACCCGCCACGCCCGCAATGCCAAACAGCAGGAGGGAGGTGGCGACTCTGTTCAGCGTGAAAGCCATTTCGTGCCAAATGTTACGCTTGGATGCTTGGTATCGACGGGGCCTGGAAACACTTGGTCAATAAAGGTCAATAAAGTCATCAAAAGGCAGGCCAGCAAGCTGTCGGCGCTCTGCCTCAACTTCTCGGTACATTCGACTGTACTCGTCTGTGACTGCCTCTGGAAACAGCGCCATAGACGAATCGTACCAACAATCGACTTCGACTACTGAATCGACGTGAGCGGGTTGTGACTAGGGATAGTCTTCACCCACGAGTTCATCTCACCCTCGCTGCGGAGCAGGTCTTGCAGCGTGGTCTTACTCAGGACGTCATCGACCGCCGATTGCACGGCGTGCCAGAGAGAGCGCACGGAGCAATCCACCGAGCGGGTGCACACCTGGATCTGGCCGGCGTGCTCGTGACAGAAGTGTTTGGATTCGAACAGGCGGCCGCCGAGCACGCCGATGACGTCTCCGATCACGATTTGGCCGGCGGGGCGCGATAGCGTGTAGCCGCCAGCCTTGCCGCGCGCGCTGGTGATGAACCCGCCGCGGCGCAGAATACGCAGTAGCTTGGCGGCGTAGGCCGGCGAGAGCGCTTCCGCTCCGCTGATTTCGGGAATGGTCAGGCTCTCGTCCTGGCCCGCCAAGCCGATGCGCAGCAGGCAGCGTAATCCGTATTCTTCGTGGGCGCTGAGTTTCATGGCCGCGTCCGTGAAAGGTTGCCGACTGGAATGATATCGTCCAGGCCCAGCAGCATGCGGGCTTCCGGCGACATGCGGCTCTTGTCCCAGGGCGGATCGAAGGTCAGTTCGAGCTTTACATCCGTTACGCCGGGCACCGCGCGGGCCTTGCGCTCCACTTCGGCCGGGAGGCTTCCGGCCACGGGGCAGTTCGGCGCGGTCAGCGTCATCTTGATGTATGCCTCACCCGCGGCATTAACCCGCACTTCGTAGATTAACCCGAGGCTATAGATATCCATGGGGATCTCCGGGTCGAAGACCTTGCTCAGCGCGGCGATGATTTTCTCTCTCATTCGGTGGACACCACTTCGCTCGCGTCGGTCAGTGCGGACTTCAACGTGTGCCAAGCCAGCGTGGCGCACTTGACGCGCGCGGGAAATTCGCGCACGCCGGAGAAGACCGCCAGCTTGCCGAGATTCGCGGACGCCGGCTTCTCCGTGGTCAGCAGGTCGTGGAAGCGCTCCATCATTTGCACGGCTTCCTGGCGCGACTTGCCTTTGACCGTCTCGGTCATCAGCGAGGCCGACGCCGTGGAGATGGCGCAACCCGCGCCCACGAAGCTGATATCCTGCACCGTCTCGCCATCCAATTTCACGAACAGCGCCAGTTTATCGCCGCAAAGCGGGTTGTAGCCTTCCACGCGGCGCGTGGCGTCCGCCATCTGGTGGAAATTGCGCGGGCGCTTGCTGTGGTCGATGATGACTTCCTGGTACAGGTCTTCCAGCATCAGCCGAAGATCTCCTTGACCCTGCCGATGCCCGCCACCAGCGCGTCGATATCCTGTTTGGTGTTGTAGAAAGCGATCGAGGCGCGCGTCGTGGCGGGCACCCCGAACCACTCCAGCACGGGCTGCGCGCAATGATGTCCGGTGCGCACGGCCACGCCCTCGCGGTCGAGGATGGTGCCCACATCGTGCGGATGCACACCTTCCAGTACGAACGAAAGCACGCTGGCCTTCTCGCGCGCCGTGCCGATCAGACGCAAGCCCGGAATGCGCTCCAACTGCGCGGTCCCGTAAGCCAACAGTTCATGTTCGTAAGTCTCGATGCGATCCAGCCCGATTTCGTCGATATAATCCACGGCCGCGCCCAGCCCGATAGTACCCGCGATGTTCGGCGTGCCGGCTTCAAACTTGTAAGGCAGTTCGTTGTAAGTGGTTTTGGCGAAGGTTACCGAGCTGATCATGTCGCCGCCGCCTTGATAGGGCGGCATCTTGTTCAGCAAAGCCGCTTTTCCGTACAGCACGCCGATGCCAGTAGGTCCGAACATCTTGTGGCCGGAAAGCGCGTAGAAATCGCAGTCGAGCTGCTGCACGTCAACCTTCATATGGGCCACGGCCTGCGCGCCGTCGATGAATACAGGTGCGCCGTGGCGGTGCGCCATGCGGGCGATCTCGGCCACCGGATTAATAGTGCCGAGCGCGTTCGAAACATGCACTACGGAAACCAGCTTGGTGCGCGGTCCCAGCAGTTTTTCGAATTCGTCCAGCAGCAGTTCGCCCCGCTGGTTGATGGGTGCGATGCGCAGGATGGCCTGCTTTTCCTCGCAGAGAATCTGCCAAGGCACGATGTTGGAGTGGTGCTCCATGGCGGAGATGACGATCTCATCGCCGGCCTGGATGTGCCTGCGGCCGTAAGTATAGGCGACCAGGTTGATGCCCTCGGTGGCGCCCCGGACGAAGATAATCTCGCGCCAATCGGCGGCGTTGAGGAAGCGCTGTATCTTGACGCGGGCCTCCTCGTAGTGGCGGGTGGAGCGCTCGCTCAGCTCATGCACGCCGCGATGGATGTTGGAATTATCCACCTGATAGAACTGGTTCATGGCGTCGAGAACCATCTGCGGCTTCTGCGTGGTGGCGGCGTTATCCAGATACACCAGGGGCTTGCCGTGGACGCGCTGGTCCAGTACGGGGAAGTTCTCGCGCGACGATTGATCGTGCCAGGTCTTAAGGGCGAGTCCCATGGAGTTTCTCCAGCAAGATCTGCTCCAACTGCTCGCGCAACGATGCGACCTTGATGCGGTCCACAATGTCGCGCGCGAAGGCAAAGATCAGCAGATTGCGGGCATCCGCGAGACCGATGCCTCGCGACTGCAGGTAAAAAATCCCCTCCGGATCCAACTGGCCGATGGTCGCGCCATGCGTGCAGCGCACGTCGTCGGCAAGGATCTGCAACTCGGGCTTGGTATTGATGACGGCGTCTTCCGACAGCACCAGGTTCTTGTTGGTCTGCTTGGCGTCGGTCTTCTGCGCGTCTTTGCGGACCAGAATTTTGCCGCTGAAGACCGCGCTGGATTTGCCGTCGAGGATGCCCTTATACAACTCGTGGCTGGCGGCGTGCGGCTGGGCGTGATCGATGCAAGTGTGATTGTCGATGTGCTGCTCGCCGGCGACCAGGTAAAGGCCGTTGAGCGTGCATTCGCAGCCTTGCGAGAGGACGGCGTTGATATCGTTGCGTACCAGCGCGCCGCCGAAAGAAAGCGAGTGCGAGCGAAAGTTGGTATCGCGGCCAACCTGCACTTGCAAGGTAGACACGTGGAAGGCGCGCGCACTCTCGGTCTGCAACTTGTAATGATCGATGACGGCGTGGTCGCCCGCTACGATTTCCGTGACAGCGTTGGTGAAGTAGGCGCCGCCGCTGCCGCTGTAGGTTTCCAGGATGGTCGCCTGGCTATCCGGACCCGCAAGAATCAACGTGCGCGGATGCGCGACGGTGGGCTGGCCATTGGCGGAGGACTCGAACACCAGGTGGATGGGATCTTCGATTACCGCTCCTTTGGCGATGCGGATCAGCAAGCCGTCCTGGAAGTTGGCTGTGTTCAAGGCTACGAAGGCGTTGGTTTGGTAACTGGCGTAGCGCGCCAGGTGGGCTTCGATCAGCTCCGGTTGCGCTTCGGAAAGTTTGCAGATTTCGACTCCGGTGGGACAGGCCTCCTGGCCTGTACGCTTCGAAACGGCTGGCACAAACGTGGTGCGGGCGATCGGAGCTACGCTGGTAAAGCGCCAGTCTTCGTCATGAGTGGTGGGGTAGCCCAACTCCGAGAAGCGACGCGTGGCATCCTCACGGAGGTGCTCGAGAAAGTTGGTGGGCGCGGCGGTCATGCGCTTTCCACTGTCTCCTCAATACCGACGTAACCGCTCTCTTCCAGCTCCAGCGCCAGTTCCTTGCCGCCAGATCTCACAATCCGGCCCTCGGCCAGCACGTGTACGAAATCCGGCACGATGTAGTTCAGCAGGCGCTGATAGTGCGTGACCACGATCATGGCGCGGGCGGCGCTGCGTAGCGCATTAACGCCGTTGGCCACGATTTTCAGCGCGTCGATGTCCAATCCGGAATCGGTCTCGTCCAAGATGGCCAGCTTGGGCTCCAGCACGGCCATCTGAAAAATCTCGTTGCGCTTCTTCTCGCCGCCCGAAAAGCCGCTGTTGACGGCGCGGTTCAACAGGCTCTGATCCATCTCCATCAGCGCCATCCTCTCCTTGACCAGCGCCAGGAAATCCATGGCGTCCAGGTCCGATAGGCCCTGGTGTTTGCGGATGGCGTTGAGCGCCGCTTTCAGAAAATACAGATTGCTGACCCCGGGAATTTCCACAGGGTATTGAAACGCCATGAAGATGCCTTCGCGGGCGCGATCTTCGGGCGGCATTTCCAGCAGGTCTTTCCCGTCGTAAACAACTTCGCCGGCGGTCACCTGGTAAAGATCCCGGCCGGACAGGACTTGCGCGAGCGTGCTTTTGCCCGAGCCGTTGGGTCCCATAATGGCGTGCACTTCGCCGGCGTTGATGGACAGGTCGATGCCCTTGAGAATTTCGCGTCCGGCGACATTGGCATGCAAATTCTTGATTTCGAGTAGTGACATTTGTAAACTTATCCGACGCTTCCTTCGAGACTGACTCCCAGCAGCTTCTGGGCTTCCACGGCGAACTCCATGGGCAACTCGCGAAAAACCTCTTTGCAGAAGCCGTGTACGATCATGGAGACCGCGTCTTCGGTGGAGATGCCCCGCTGCCGGCAATAGAAAATCTGGTCTTCGCCGATCTTCGAGGTGGATGCTTCGTGCTCCACCTGCGAAGACGTATTCTTCACTTCCAGGTAGGGAAACGTGTGTGCGCCGCACTTGTCGCCCAGCAGCATGGAATCGCACTGCGAATAGTTGCGCGCGTTGGAGGCGCTTTTCAGAATCTTGACCGCGCCGCGATAGGTGTTCTGGCCGCGGCCCGCCGAGATGCCCTTGGAGACGATGGTGCTGGTGGTGTTCTTGCCGATGTGGATCATCTTGGTGCCTGTGTCGGCTTGCTGATAGTGGTTGGTGAGCGCCACCGAGTAAAATTCGCCGACCGAGTTGTCGCCGATCAGCAGGCAGCTTGGGTATTTCCAAGTGATAGCGGAGCCTGTTTCGACCTGCGTCCAGGAGATTTTGGAGTTGACGCCGCGGCAGGCGCCGCGCTTGGTGACGAAATTGTAGATGCCGCCGCGGCCTTGCTTATCGCCCGGATACCAGTTCTGCACCGTCGAATACTTGATCTGGGCGTTATCCAGGGCGACCAACTCGACCACCGCCGCATGCAACTGGTTGGTGTCGCGCATGGGCGCAGTGCAGCCTTCCAGGTAGCTGACGTAAGCGCCTTCGTCGGCGATGATGAGGGTGCGCTCGAACTGGCCGGTGTTCTTGGCGTTGATGCGGAAGTAGGTAGACAGCTCCATGGGGCAGCGCACGCCCTTGGGGACATAGCAGAAGGAGCCGTCGGTGAAAACCGCTGAGTTCAGAGCGGCGAAGAAGTTGTCGGAAGAAGGGACCACCGTGCCAAGGTATTTCTTGATGAGGTCGGGATGCTCCTGGACGGCTTCGGAGAACGAGCCGAAGATGATGCCCATCTCGCCGAGCTTTTCTTTAAAAGTGGTGGCGACGGAGACGCTGTCGAACACCGCATCGACCGCGACGCCGGCGAGCAGCTCACGCTCTTGCAGCGGGATGCCCAACTTTTCATAGGTACGGAGGAGTTCCGGATCGACGTCGTCGAGGCTCTTGGGGCGGTCGGCGTTGGATTTGGGGGCGGCGTAGTAGGAGATTGCCTGGTAGTCGATGGGCGGATAGTGGATATTGGCCCAAGTGGGTTCCCGCATGGTAAGCCAGTGCCGGTAGGCCTTCAGGCGCCACTCCAGCATGAACTCCGGCTCGTTTTTCTTCTTTGAAATCAGCCGGATCACATCCTCGTTCAGGCCCGGCGGGACGGTATCGGCGTCGATTTCGGTAACGAAACCCCACTTGTATTCCTGGTTGGCGAAGGTCTCGATGGTGTTGGCTGAGGTGCTCACGCGGTTCTCCTCGGAAATCTATGCTCCTCTATAGGATGCTAAATCTGTACTTAAGTGTCAAGATTGGGTCGGCGGGCGGCGGAGGAGCGGGGTTGGATGGTTAGGAGGGGCAGGTGAGAGGGAATTCGATTTTGGACAAACGAAACCAATTAGTGAGTTTTATGATTATTTTGTTAGAGTTACGGGCTGTTTTTCGCGCTCCAAATGCCCAGACGAGTCCCGGCGCTGCACACAGGGTACGTGCGCCACAAAAGGCGTCAGGCAGCTACCATCTTGTAGGCGATGTAGCTCAGTACGCCGGCCATCTCGTCCAACGCGCGCCGGTTGGGCGTCAGGCGATACCAAGCCTTCATGATCCGGTAGTCGAGTATCAGCAGATAATGCTCCAGAGGGCGCAGACCCATACCCGCCGCGTGGTCCAACAGGTAACGCAGCATCCGGTAATCGTCGTCGAGGGCGCGATGCAGGCGATCCAAGGGCAAGTCCCCCTGCGTCTGGCGCAAGGCTTTGCGGGTCTCCAACACACTCAACTGGCCGATCACGGTGCTGTGCGCTTCTACCTGTTCTTCGCTCAACAGGAGAAGAACGGTGTAGCGGAACCAGTACACAAAAAGAGCTAGTGAAAATGCAAGGATCAGGATTGTCTCAACCATTCAAGCCTAGGACCTAAAAGGTAATAGGAAACCGCCGAATCATCATACCACCCACCAATTCCAGGTGCAATGTTTTTGATAAGATTTCCAGTACGTCCGTTACCAAAAATGGAAATGATTGAAACTAAAGCGCAAGAGTCTTTAGATACTCCCGGAACGGGCCGCCCAGATCGTGGCGGCGGAGAGCGAATTCAACGGTAGCCTTAAGAAATCCGAGCTTGTCGCCGGCATCGTAGCGCGTACCTTCGAACCGGTACGCATAAATGGGGCGCGTGCGCAGCAGATGTCGCAATGCATCCGTCAATTGGATTTCCGATCCGGATCCGGGTTCGATCGCCTGCAGCGATTGAAATATCTCCGGGATCAGCACATAGCGGCCGATGATCGCGAGGTTGGAAGGCGCCTCCGATGGCTTGGGCTTTTCCACCAAGTCGCGAATGCGGAATACGCGATCCCGGCTGCCGTTATGGGAGATCGGCTCGGCGTCGATCGCGCCATAGGCCGAGATGTTCTCCGGAGGAACCTCCATCACCGCCACCACGGGCGAGCAGAAGAACTCGTAGACGTCCAGCAACTGGCGCAGGCAGGGCGTTTCGGCGTCGATCACATCGTCGGCCAGCACTACCGCGAAAGGTTCATTTCCCACCAGTTCCATGGCGCGCAAAACGGCATGTCCCAGCCCCAAGGCTTCCTTCTGCCGCGTGTACGAAACGTTGATCATGTCGGAGACGTTGCGCACGATCGACAGCAGGTCCTTCTTGCCGCGCATTTCGAGCATATTTTCCAGCTCGAAGCTGACGTCAAAATGATCTTCGATGGCGCTCTTGCCGCGTCCGGTGACGATAATGATGTTCTGGATTCCGGAATGCAGCGCCTCCTCGACGCCGTACTGAATGAGCGGTTTGTCGACCAGCGGCAGCATTTCTTTGGGCTGCGCCTTGGTGGCGGGCAGGAAGCGGGTGCCCAGACCCGCGGCCGGGAATACGGCTTTGCGAACCTTGGAAGCCATGACATCTACAGTTTGCTTTGTCGAAGCTGGAATAGCAACCGGCAGTTCTTGTGGGGCGGTATCCTGCGCGCCGATTGGCAATCGGCACAAACTTGCAAGGGTTACAATGGACCGTAGCTGTTGCAGTGATTGCCCGTAGTTTCGGAGGTGGCGAATACGAGAACCGCTCTCGCACTGTTCGTCTTCACTTATTCCAAGCCCCAGCCGTCTTACTGTTAAATCGCTGTTAAGTCTCTGCAACTTCCGCAGCGGCCCGGGCACTCCCGCCGCCGGAGGCTGGGAAAATCCTGAATTGCGCTCGTCAACTCGCCGACCTTGCAGGCGGGCGCCTGATCGAGATGGTCCGACGCTTGGAGTGAGGCGGATCTCGCCAAAGCGACGGCGCTGTAGCGTTTTGAAGATCGGGAGCGGGAAGACCGTTGAAGCCCGGAGACGTCGTGGTGGGTGCGTTTCCCGGCGCGCAGGTGACGAAAACCAGGCACCCTTACTGGAGTCCACCCTACAGCATTTGTGCGAATCTCAGGGGAAGTGCCGCAGCTCGATACATTCAACCTGGCCTCGTACTTTGTGGACCGGCACATCGCGGAGGGCCGCGGCAGCCAGACCGCCATCGTCCACGAAGGCGTCCGCTACAGCTACGCGGAAATCGCCGCGCTGGTCAACCAAGCCGGAAACGCGCTGCGGCGCGCGGGCGTGGAGCGAGGCGACCGCGTGCTCATCATCCTGCCCGACTCCCCGGAGTTCGTGGCCGCGTATTTCGGCGCCATTAAGATCGGTGCAGTGGCCGTGCCCACGAGCACCGCGCTACGGCCGGCGGATTACGCCTACCTGGCGGAGGAGAGCCAGGCAAAGATTGTCATCGCAGAATCGGGGTGGCTGGCAAAAGCGCCTGCCTCACCGGAACTGGACTGCGCATGCACCTCGCCGGACAATCCCGCGTTCTGGCTGTGGACTTCCGGCAGCACCGGACCGCCCAAGGCCGCCGTCCACAGGCACCAGGACTGGCTGGCCTGCTGCGAAGGCTACGCACAGGGCGTGCTCGGTATGCACTCCGGCGATGTTACTTTCTCCTCCGCGAAGCTGTTCCACGCTTACGGGTTGGGCAACGGCCTGATGTTCCCTTTCTACGTAGGTGCAACGGCCGTACTGTATCCCGGCAAGCCGCGGGCGGACGCCATACTGGCCTGCGCGCACGAATGCCGGCCGACGCTGTTCTTCGCGGTGCCCACGCACTTGGCGGCCATCTTGCACGAGACCGACACCGCCAATCCGTATGATTTGAGCAGCGTGCGCCTGGGTGTCTCGGCTGCCGAACCGCTGCCGGCGGAAATCGTCCGCCGCTGGCGCGAGCGCTTCGGGTTCGAGGTGCTGGACGGCATCGGTTCCACGGAGGTGCTGCACATTTATATTTCGAACCGGCCACACGGGGTGCGTCCGGGCAGCTCGGGCGTGCCGGTGCCGGGCTATGAGGTGCGCATTACCGACGAAAGCGGGCGCGAGTTGCCGGCCGGCCAGATCGGCGACCTATGGGTGCGCGGGCGCAGCAATGCGACCCACTATTGGAATCGGCCGCAACTCACCGCGCAACGCATGCGCGACGGATGGTTCTTCAGCGGCGACAAGTATAGCGTGGATGTGGACGGATACTACTGGTACGCCGGCCGCTCCGACGATATGTTCCGCGTGTCGGGCGAGTGGGTTTCGCCCATCGAAGTGGAGAGCGCACTGGTGGAGCACCCGGCGGTGCTGGAGGCCGCCGTGGTGGAGCGGCTGGGCCAAGACGGTCTGCCCATGCCTTGCGCCTTTGTGACGCTGAAGCGGCCCAAGAGCGCTCGAGAAGGGTTGGCCGCGGAGTTGCGCCGGTTCGTGCGGGAGCGTCTGGCCGGCTACAAGTGTCCACAGCGCATCGAGTTTTTGGACGAGCTACCCAAGACGGCAACCGGGAAGGTGCTGCGCTACAAACTACGATGACGAGTGCCATGGTGGGGAGACTTTCAGCCTGTCAAAGCAGTATGAATACGCACAACGACGTCGCTGAGGTACTAGACGTAGCAGGACATGCCGTATCAAACTGTAATAGAGGGTGACATGCACTTACGATGGGGTTTAGTCCGGCTATCTTTATTTGTGGCTGCGCTCCCGCTGGCAGCGCAGACCAACGTTCTGACATTTCATAACGACCTGGCCCGCACCGGCCAAAACCTGGCGGAAACCACGCTGACCACCAGCAACGTGAATTCGGCCACATTCGGCAAGCTCTTCCAGGTGACATTGGACGGTTTGGTTGACGCGCAACCGCTCTACGCCGCCGGGGTCGCTATCCCGAACCAGGGAACACATAATGTGCTCATTGCCGCCACGGAGAACGACAGCCTGTACGCACTGGATGCGAATACCGGCGCGCAGCTCTGGAAGGTGGCGCTGCTAGCCCCGGGCGAGACGCCTTCCGACAACCGCGGATGTGGGCAGGTGACTCCCGAGATCGGGATCACCTCGACGCCGGTCATCGCGCTACAGGCGGGCACGGGGGAAGGCGCAATCTTTGCCGTGGCAATGAGCAAGGACTCGTCGGGGGACTATCATCAACGGCTGTACAAAGTGAGCCTGGCCACGGGCGAGCCGTTCGCCGCCGTAGCAATCGCCGGCAAGTACCCGGGAACCGGCCAGAATAGCAGCGGCGGTTACGTTTATTTCGAGTCCAGCCAGTATAAGGAACGATCGGGATTGTTGCTGCTGGACGGCGTGGTGTACCTGGCATGGGCATCGCATTGCGACGATCAGCCGTACACCGGTTGGGTCATGGGCTATAACGGCACGACTCTGGCGCAAGCTACCGTCATCAACGTTACTCCCAGTGGCGCCGAGGGGGCCATCTGGGGCGCGGGCGCCGGTTTGGCGGCCGATTCCAGCGGGTACATCTATTTTCTGGATGCCAACGGCACTTTCGATCCGACTCTGAACGCGCAAGGCTTTCCCGTAAACGGGGACTACGGCAATGCCTTCATCAAGCTTTCTGCCGCGGGCGGCCAACTGACCGTCGCGGATTATTTCACCATGTACAATACGACCAGCGAATCCGATGCGGATGAAGACCTAGGCTCCGGCGGCGCGCTGGTTTTGCCGGACATGACCGATGCCGGCGGCACCGTGCAGCAACTCGCGATCGGCGCGGGCAAAGACAGTAATATCTACCTGGTAAACCGCAATAATATGGGTAAGTTCAATGCGGAAAACGACAGCGCCATTTATCAGGAGTTGGACGGCGCGCTGCCCGGCGGCATCTGGTCGATGCCGGCTTATTATCAAGGCCGGGTATATTTTGGCGCGGTGGGCGGTCCTATCCGGGCGTTTCAGTTTAGCAAGGCGGTGCTCTCGGCGACGCCGGCGTCGATGACCGCCACTACGTTTCCGTATCCCGGAGCGACGCCCAGTATCTCGGCGAATGGCACTACCAACGGCATTCTTTGGGCGCTGGAGAACAACTCACCCGCCGTGCTGCATGCATATTTGGCCACCAATCTGGCAACGGAGCTATACAATACGAGCCAGGCGCCGAACGGACGCGACCATTTCGGCGCAGGCAATAAGTTCATGGTGCCGACCATCGCCAACGGGAAAGTGTATGTGGGGACGCCGAACGGAGTGGCCGCGTTCGGGTTACTCAACTCGCCGGAAGCACGCCGCGTCGACCACCACCTCTTTACGGGCGCCGCTCCGTAACGACTACGTCACAATACTATAAGGACTGCGGTACACGGGCCGGGTTGACATGGCGTTGGCCTGGTCGTCGCCGGCGAAGCTGCCGGATGCGGCATCGTATGTCAGTTTGCGCCCCGCCCGGTAGCTGATGTTCGCCATGTGCACCAGGGCGGCGGAAGTTACGCCGACCGACACATCGGCCGTCAGGTCTGCGGGGTTTCGGCTCTTGACCGCTTTGAGGAAGTTGGCCATGTGCGGAATCGTGTCGTCAATCTCCGTCTCGGCGTGCTGCATCGACTCACCCGGCTCGCGCTTGTCGCCGAGGAAGATCTGAAACCCGTGCTCATCCACCGGCATGAAGCCCTTGCTGCCGAAAAATGTGACCCCGATGAAATTCGGACCCGACGCCGGTATGCCAGGCTCTCCGCCGGTGTTCAGTCCGCGCACTTCGAAGACCAACTCGGCATCGCCGTAATCGAACGTGGCGATCTGGGTGTTGGGCGTTTCTTGGTCGTCCTGATAAACGTACTTTCCGCCGGTAGAAGCCACGCCCTTGGGCAGATCCCGGCCCAGGCCCCGCCGCGCCAGGTCCATTTCATGGATGCCCTGGTTGCCGATGTCGCCGTTGCCCGTGTCCCAGAACCAATGCCAGTTGTACTGATAACGATTCTTAGTGTACTCGCGCATGGGCGCGGGGCCCAGGAAGAGGTCCCAATCGAGTCCGGGCGGAACTGGTTCCGTAGGCGTGTGGCCGATGGATGGCCGGCGCTTGAAGCAGATGCCGCGCGCCATATAGACCTGTCCGATGGCGCCGCTATGCAGCAGGTCCATGGCGCGCTGCTTGTGCGCCAGGCTGCGGCCCTGCATCCCGATCTGCACGATGCGTTTGGATTTGCGTACCGCCGCTTCCATCGCGCGTCCTTCGAAAAGGTTGTAGCAGGCGGGCTTCTCGCAATAGACGTCTTTGCCGGCCTGACAGGCCCAAATGGTGGCCAACGCGTGCCAATGATTGGGAGTGGCGATGGATACCGCGTCCACGTCTTTGTCCTCAAAGAGCTTCCGCAGGTCCTGGTGGACGTGCGGTTTGTTGCCCTGCAGCTTCTCGACGATCTGGGCGGCGCGCTCGGTCTGCGCCTGATTCACATCGCAGATGGCCACGACGCGCGCATCCGGCAGCTTGCCGTAATACTTGAGGTGATCGCGGCCGCGCCCGCCCAAGCCGATCACTCCGATGCCTACCTTGCCGTTTGCCGTATCGTTTGCGCCACTAGCGCCCATCGCCAGACCGGCGCCCAATAGAAAGGTTCGTCGTTCCATAATGCCTCCCGGCTAAAACAATCGTATATCATGAAAGCAATGCAAGTGGTGCTGAACGACATCGAGAAGGATTCGACGATCCGCTTCCAACCGGTGCGGCGAATGAGCGACGAGGAATTCTATGCCTTTTGTGCGGCTAACCCAGATTTCCGTATTGAGCGGACCGCGAAAGGAGAGATCGTCATTATGCCGCCGACTGGAGGCGAGACCTCCCACCGGAACGCCGGTTTGACAGCTCAACTGTACACATGGGCGCGACGCGAGGGACGCGGAAAAGACTTTGATTCCAATGTGGAGTACATTCTGCCCGGCGGCGCGGCACGCTCTCCGGACGCCTCCTGGGTTCTGCGATCCCGGCTCGCCACACTGACCCCGGAGCAAAAGAAGAAATTCCTGCCGCTGTGTCCCGATTTCGTTGTAGAACTGCGTTCACCGACAGACCGGCTGCCGCGAGTACAGGCCAAGATGCGGGAATGGATGGATAACGGCGTTAAGCTGGGCTGGCTGATCGATCCTACGACGCGCACAGTTTACGTCTATCGCCCTGGTGAAACGACGGAACGGCTGGTTGATCCGCGTCGCGTCGAGGGCGAACCCCCCGTCGATACTTTTGTGCTGGAAATGGCTGGCATCTGGAATCCGGATTTGTGAACTCTACCCGTTCCCATTCCCTGCGCCATCCTCGATGAACGCCCGCAGCCGGTGGCTGCGGCTGGGATGCCGCAGCTTGCGCAGGGCCTTGGCCTCGATCTGGCGGATTCTCTCGCGCGTCACCGCGAAGTTCTGCCCGACCTCTTCCAGGGTATGCTCGCTGCCGTCCTCGAGTCCGAAGCGCATCTTGACGATCTTCTCTTCGCGCGGCGAGAGCGTCTTCAGCACCTGGGCAGTCTGCTCGCGCAGGTTCAGATTGATTACCGCGTCGGAAGGCGACAGGCCCGCTTGGTCGACCAGAAAATCGCCCAGGTGCGACTCGTCCTCTTCGCCGACGGGGGTCTCCAGCGAGATCGGCTCCTGCGCCACGCGCAGTACCTTACGCACCTTAGAAACCGGCAGTTCCATGCGCCTGGCCAATTCCTCGCTGGTCGGCTCGCGCCCCAATTCCTGAATCAACTGGCGCGAGGCCCGGATCAGCTTGTTGATCGTCTCGATCATGTGCACAGGAATGCGGATGGTACGCGCCTGGTCCGCGATCGCGCGTGTGATGGCCTGCCGCACCCACCAGGTGGCGTAGGTCGAGAACTTGTATCCGCGGCGGTACTCGAACTTGTCCACCGCCCGCATCAGGCCGATGTTGCCTTCCTGGATCAGGTCCAGGAATTGCAGCCCGCGACTGGTATAGCGTTTGGCGATGCTCACTACCAAACGCAGGTTTGCCTCGATCAATTCGCGCTTGGCGGTCTCGGCTTCGCGATCGGCCTTGGTAATGATCGCCAGCGTGCGCCGCAATTCGGCCGCTGTGGAGCCGCAGCGCTCCTCGATCTGCTGCAGCCTCTGCTGATAGCCGCGCTGTTCCCGGCGCGATTCTTTGATGCCCTCCGCCCGCGCGGGCGAAGTCTCTATGCGGCGCTGCACACGCGCCATCTCGCGCTCCACCGGCGTCAGTTCTTCCACCGCCGCCCGGATCTGCGCGGCGCAGTGCCGCAGAATGGATCCCTGGAAGCGCACTGTCCGGATGCGCCGCGAAACGCGCACCCGCGCGCGCTGTGTTTCCCAAAGGAGGTGGGCATGCTGCTTGGGCTTCAGCCCGCGCGGAATGGCGTTCAGCTTCTGCCGCAACTGTTGGAATTTCTTGAAATGCCGCGCGGCGTCTTCGGTCATGTCGATAAATTCCTGGCCGCTCTCTTCGGTAGCCTCGTCGATCGTGAGCGGGTCAGCCACCAACACGACATCGCGCGCCGCAATGGTGCCGTGGCGCACCTCCTCGGCCAGGTCCAGGATCTGCTGGATCGCCAGCGGCGAGCGCGACAGCGCTTTCATTACCGTATTCTGGCCGCGTTCGATGCGCCGCGCGATTTCCGTCTCGCCTTCGCGCGATAGCAGCGGGACAGTGCCCATCTCACGCAGATAAGTGCGTACCGGATCGTTGACCTTCTGCCCGGCCACCGGACCCAAATCCAGATCCAGCAGATCCTCGGCTTCCCCCAACTTTTGGTCGAATTCGAGTTTGGAATCTTCCAGGAGCTCGATGCCGGACCCATCCAGTCCGGCCAGCAGGTTGCCGAGTTCGGTGCCAGGGCCGAGATCGGCGGGGAGGGCGCCGCTCAGGTCTTCATAGGCCGCATAGCCCTGCTCCTTGCCCTTCTCCACTAACTGCTGCAGCCGATCGAATTTATCTTCCGGTGCCACTGAAGCGCCCTACCCGTTGCGAGACTATTTTCCACATTGTACACCCGCGAATTCTGCCACGCGCGACTATCCGGCTTTCTCGAGATCGTGCAATTCCTCCGCCAGCCGCAATGCCTCGCGCAGATTTCCAGACCGCTCCGCTTCTTTCACCCGGGCCTTCAACGCGGCCACCTGGGTCTTGAGACTGGAGCGCTGCAAACTGCGCAGACATTCCTCTCCAAGGGATAGTGATACGGCGGAGCCATCCGTTTCATCTCGCAGCACGGCGGACGCTAATAATTCCCGATCGTTTTCCTCCAGCCGCGCGTGCAACTCCTCGTACGTCACCGACCCGCCGGCATGCAAGGCGAACAGCGCCTTGAAGATGCGCCGCGTGGCGAACTGCTCCAGCGCAGGCAGTTGTTCCAATTCCGGAATCAGCTCCTGGCGCGCCTCGGTATCGGAAACCAGCAGGTTCAGCAGAATCTTCTCGTCCGCCCGCAGCGGCTCGCGCACCGGGGCGACCTTCTTGTCGCGCCGGTCCATGGCGGCTTTGCGAAAATTCTCCAACACCAGCCCCGCGTCCACGCCCAGGTATCCCGCCACGTCGTTGGCCACCGCTACCCGCTCAATCTTGTCCGGCAGCCGCTGAATGGCCGGCAGCAGAAATTGGAAGCCAGCCACACGCCCCTCCGCCGTGCGCAGGTCGAACCTCGCCCGCGCCCGATCGGCTAGCCAGTAGAAATAAATCTGCGCCTTATCCAACTTGCCGCGATAGGCATCCGCGCCGCGTTCCTTGCAATATTCATCCGGATCGAGACCCTCCTCCAACTCTACGATGCGCACACGCATGCTCTCGTCCAGAAGCAGGTTGATGGACCGCTCCGCAGCGTTCGCCCCCGCCGCATCCGGATCGAAATTCACCACGATCTTATCCGAGTGCCGCCGCAGCGCCTGCACTTGCTGCGGCGTCAGCGCCGTTCCGCAACTGGCCACCACCTCGCGCACCCCGGCCGCGGTAACGCCTATGGCGTCCATGTACCCTTCCACCAGCACGGACCGGTCCGCTTTCCGTATGCCTTCCTTGGCCCGGTGCAGGTTGTAGAGCACAGCGCTCTTCTTATATATCGGCGATTCGGCGGAATTTAAGTATTTGGCCTCGTCGGCCGGATCGAGCGCGCGCCCGCCGAATCCGATTACCTTCCCCGATTCGCTGTGGATAGGAAACATCAGCCGGTTGCGGAAGCGGTCGTAGAAGCTGCCGTCTTCCCGCCGGCCCAGCAGACCGGAGTTCTCCAATTGTTCGGCCGTGAACCCTTGTCTTTCCAAAATGCGCAGCAGCGCACGGCCGGAGCGCTCGGCGTACCCCAGCCCGAATTGCGCGCTCACCTCCGGCGATACGCCGCGCTTCTCCAGATAGCGGCGCGCCTCCGCGCCGCCTGGTCCGGCAAGCTGCTCGCGAAAGGCTTCCTGCGCCAGCTCCTGGATCTGAAACACGGCGGCGCGCAGGTGCGTTTCGGCATCGGCATACTCCGCGCGCTTGGGCATCGGAATGCCGTTGCGCTCGGCCAGCAGCTTAAGCGCTTCCGGAAAACTGACGTGCTCGAATTCCATTACGAACTTCAGCACGTCGCCGGATGCGCCGCAGCCAAAGCACTTGTAAAACTGATGCGCGGCATGCACCGAAAACGAAGGGGTCTTCTCGCTGTGGAACGGGCAGAGCCCCGTATACCGGGAAACACCGGACTTCCGCAGCCGCACGTATTCCCCGATGATCTTGACAATATCGACGGAGGATTTCAGTTGGTCTTTGAAGTCCATGGGGCCTGTGCTTGCCTATTATCGCCGAACCAAACGGCGAGAACCAGCGCGACGCAAGCCGCCAGCGTCACCCAGGCGGAGCGCCACAGGATTTCCGGATCGAAGCGCATCTTCACCACGTGCTTGCCGGCCGGGACCGGCAGACCGCGGAATGCCACGTCCGTCATGAGCGGCGCGCGCTCCTGGCCATCCAGCCACGCATGCCATCCCGGATATGCCGTCTCGGACGTCACCAGGAATGCCGGCGCCGCCGCGTCCGTCGCCAGCGCAAATTGCCGCGCGCCATATTCGAGTACGCGCACACTGACGCCCGGTGCCATTACCGAGCCGATCCCAGAAGGCACCCCGTCAGGGAGCGGCCCCTCAACGATGGCCTCCGTCCGCGCATCGAAGCCGCGCGAGCGCAGCATGGCGAGCGCTTGGTCCATGTTCGCGGCGCGCCGCGCCCGGTTGACCAGAAAGAATCGCGGCAGCACGCCTGGATTTTCGTAGATGTGCGTCCCAGGCAGTTCGAGCATTTGGTGTAGCGCGCCCGGCTTTGCGAGCACATGCGACGCGATCACATACCGCACGTTCATCAACTTGAGCACCGGCGAATCAGGGTCGGCGATCTCGTAATAACGCCCCCAGAGCACACCCTGGCAGAACGACAGGCGCACCTGCATGAGCCTGACCAGTGCGAACGGATCGTTGCCATTCGCCGATGGATATTCGAAGAGCGGCCCGTGCGTCGCCATGTCCGCGTATCCCTCCATCACATCCACCCGCCACGGCGGCACATTCTGATTCGTCAACCGCCGTATTTCCGCCGGAATCCGCGGGACGCTGGCGTAGTGGCCGTAGCCGATCCCCGGATCGACCTGTTCATCCACGGTATTGAAGGGCCGTCCCGAACTGACGGCGATCAGGTCCGACGCCACGATGACGACAACGGCCGCCTGCACCCAGAGCTGGCGTCCATGGAGAACTTGCCCGGCACCCAAACCCGCCAGCACGGCCATACCGAGCGAGAAGGCGCATAGCGCAAATTCCGCGTACAACGAACCCTTCATGGCGTCCGGCAGCAGCACGAACACGGCTTTCCCAAGCGGTGTGGAGTCGCCCAGCATCCACAGCGCCGCGCACAGCGTCAGCATGGCGATGCTCGCTGTATACCGGTTCCTGCGATACACGATTGCTAATATGGCAAACACGAGCGCTGGAATTCCGCAGTAAGTATAAAGAAAAGTCACTTGCCACGGATAGTTCCACGAGGCGCCGTCGAACTGGAAAATCCCGTAATGATTGGGCAGCACCAGCGAGACCAGAGCCTGCAGCGGCATGCCGCCGCCGGTCTTCAGATAATGACTACGATATTGCGCCACGCTCAGGCGCGAGAGCTGCAGCGTCGGGAAGACTTGGATGGCGGCCAGCAACACGGCCCACGCTTCCGCAATCGCCGTGTGTACCAGCAAGAGCGGCGATGCTCGGCGCAGCAGAGTCAATATTGCGGCCAATAAAAAGCACGAGATGAAGACGACCGCAGTCGTCGCGGGGAATCCCGCCAGAACCGACATCGCCAACGCGCTGGCCAAGCCGGCCAACCACCGCCAGCGGAAACGTTCGCCAAGCGATATCACGCACAGCCAGGCCAGCGGCAGCCATGCCGCCGCATCCATTGCGCCCAGGTGCTCGGCCTGCGAAGCCGTGTACGCGCCCAGTTGATAGACGGTCGCGCCTACTACAGCCGCCGCCTGTCCCAGCTTCAGACGGCGCAGCAGCCAGTAAGTGAACGCGCCCGCCAGGAACACGTGCGCGGCCATTTGCAATTCGAGCCAATAGAGGAGATGTTCCCCGCCAGTCCAGTTACTCAGCAGGATGGCCGCGAGCGCCGGAGGATAGAAAAGCTGCGCTGTAAGGTTGGCGTAAAACGGCATGCCGCAGTAAGTATACGGATCCCATAGGGGCAGCTCCCCGCGGGCGAACGACTGCGCGATGAACCAGGCCTGCGAGAGATGGTAGTAGCGGAAGTCCCAGGGGATGGCGTAATGGCCGTAGAGGAGGATGTGGCGGAAGAATGCCAGAACTTCCGCCAGCAGCACGAGTAAGGGCCATGCTTTCCGGAGTGCGCGCATCGCGAATTCCGAGCATAGCAGGACATCCATGGCGCCACGCGCACCTCCCGCGCGCGCGCCGTAGTAACCCACTCCGCAGTGGTCGACGGTGCGGGGATACAACCCGCGCCGGGAGCGTGGAAGGCTTGCGTGCCTTGCCCTTGATGCATCGGGCACCGCCCGCGATATCGCTGCGGCGGACCGCTGTGCCGTAGCCAGTCGACCCCGTAGGAATGCAATACTGCCGCGAGTTTCACATGGTTCTTGAGCTCCGTAAAATTCACCCAATCGCGCATGCCGCGCAAGGCCTCCGCGCCGCTCGTATCCGGTTCCCCCACAGAATCTCGAACTGGTTCAGCGCCTCTCTCCAACTCTGTACCGTCTCCCACTTCGCGCTGATGTTTTGCAGCGCCAGATACAGCAGCTTCAGCACTGCCTCCTCACTCGGAAACGATCCCCGGTTCTTGATGATCTTCCGCAGACCGCGGTGCAAACCCTCCACCGCATTGGTCGTGTAGATCGCCTTGCGCACTTCCTCCGGAAACGCGAAGAACGGAATCACGTGCTCCCAGTTCTCTTCCATAGCTTGCCGATCGCCTTGTACTTATCCACCGCACCATGAAGCTATCCAGATTCATCTCCGCTTCCACCGCCGTCGCCGCGCGATAGATCGGTTTCAGGTCCGCGGCCACCGGCTTCCGTTCTCTCCAGTTCACGTAATTGAGACTGGCTCGTACCAGGTGCACGATGCACAACTGCACCTGCGCCAGCGGAAATACCGTTTCAATGCGAGCGCTCTCGCCCGATATTGCCGCTCTTGCCAAACTGGACATCGGGATCGGCGGAACGATCCAAGAATAGGCGAAAAAAATGCGAGATTTTTCGGTCGGTTGCTGCACCAATACTTTTTCCGGGATTAAAAGTCGTACGTATGACTGGATGAATGGTAGGCGTCGCATGGGGAATCTTATCGTGGACTCTCGATTTCCCATGCATGTGTTCCGTGAAGGCCTGGGCCATGATGCAAGGCGGGTACCCAGCAACGCCCTTGCCCGGCCGCTTAAAAAGTTTCCGCTGGGGCCAGACAGACCCGCCGCGCGCCGTGTTCTTCCTCCGAGACGCGGCGCGTGGCGAAGCCGTGGCGGACTGGAAGGCCATCGTGATCTTTGAGATGGCCTTCCACAAGTCCTGCGAATCGCACGCTTGCGACGGAGTCCACGCCCTGCCGCATTTCGCTGTTTGGAGGTTCAAATGACTAACAGTCTAAGGGTGCCTCGGATGGCCATTCATCACAGACTGAACGACCTTCGCGAACGTAGGGCCGTGTTAGACGCAGTCATTCAGTTGCTTGAACAGTACAGGCGAACCCAGAACGGCGGCCAAGAAAACTTCAAACGACGGCTGGCGAAGAAGAAGTAATCGCGAGTCATTCGCCGGCTTGGAATCGACGCCCGTCTCCTGTACCATGGTCGCATTATCAACCGCTACTGCGCGCGGCTCGGCGGTGCCGGGACCTCGTCACGCGACACAGCGGGCTGGGACCCTCGGCCCGGCATAATGGCTGCCGCCAGCAGTACAATGCCGGCGAAGAGCAACGTGTCGGCGACATAGTTGATGCCCTCCAGTCGCGCTGTTTCGGATGACGAGCGCGATATGTGAGACCAGGGCGACTTCTCTGGCCATATCATCCTGGCTCGCCACTTCGTAAACGAAGGGGAAAATGCCGTCTCCATGCATCGATGAGAAGGCGTTGAAGGCACTGTCGCCGCCCTGCGGCTCCAGCATATCCGCGGCCAGGCTTCCCAAGTGTCCCGGGCCATGTGCGCGTGCCCCGTGATGGGCCGACCGCGATACTCGCCTTTGAAGCGATCTTACCGAGGTCATGCACATCCGAAAGGCCGAGGCTCGACCAACCGTGCAGGGGTCCATCAATGGAGTGCACCAGCTAAACGACGTGGCCGATGCGCTTGTAGAAGTCCGGCGGCGCGCCCGGTAAGAGCGAGGCCCTTGCTCGCCAGTGACCGAGTTCTACAATACCAGCGCGGCGACTGACTATATCTTCCTCAGCTCCGCAGGGGCCTACCAGGGCTGCACCCAAGCGACAGGCTGCCTGTTTGGTTTCAACGTCACTAGCGGCACAGTGCCCGACAGCGCCGAATTCGGCGCGGCAATCGGCGGAACCAGCGGCATCATCGTGGACAACTCGGTCGGCTCGGACACGCACGTCGATGCGCTCGAAGCCGCCCAGGCGTGAACAGTGTTTGTGAGCGGGCTTATTGCGGCACCTTACGGTCCTTCGGCTGGCGGATTCTTATCAAGCTCCATGGGCGCTGCTTAACCTGGTCGGTCAATTGATCCAGATTGTCAGTCGCCACGCGGATATTATCCATGGTTTCGCGGACGTTGTCGTCGTTGGCCCGCACCAAAGTCTGCACGCTGGCGAGCAAGCTCTTCGCCTGCTCCATCGTGGATTGCAATTGTGCAAGGTCTTCGCGAATGGGGCCGCGCAGTTGATCGATGGTTGAATTCACATTGGCGACTGTCGCGTCAGTATGATCCACCAGAGGACTTATCTTGTTGATGGCTGAATCCGCATCCCGGCTTACCAGCAGCACCTGGTCGGTGATCCGGTCGAGTTTAGGCGACTGCTGGGCGACCAGGGCGTTGACTCGCTGCAAGATCTCACCGATCTGCTTGCGGTTCGCCGGCCCCGTTGCCTCGTTTAAGCTTGCGAGCAGCGTTTGGGCTTGTCCGCTGAGCTCCTTCAGTTCGCCTTGCACCTGCGTCATTAGATCCGCCGCATTGTCCGCAATCCCGGCTAGCTTCCGCATCATGTCGTCCATGCTCACGGATTCTTGGGAAGCGATCGCCTGACCCGCCCTGAGACGTTGAGCGCCCTGGGATCCCGTTGTGATGGATATTACGGGGCTGCTCATCAGACTGATGGAGCCTAGCCGGGCCACGGACTTGTCATTCAGGGGCGTGCCCTCCTTTACCTCCAGCAGGACCTCGATCTGTGTCGGATCCCGGTTCCAGACTCGAACGGCCGTTACCCGGCCGACAGTAGTGCCGCCAAAAAGAACTTCCGACCCGGGGGCCACGCCTCCCGCATAACGCAGGTAGGTCTTGTACGGCGTCACATGATGCCCCCACTGGCCGTTGCCCACGTAGTACACCGTCACTCCCAGCACCACCAAAGCAACGATTATGAATGTCCCCACCTTGGCTTCTATGTTCACACTGAACTCCCTTCCAGATACCTTTGAAAATACTTGTCAAGGGCCGCCATATCGGCGATTTGGTCCGGAACGCGATCGAAAAACTGCCGGATGTGCGGATGCGCGCTGCTCTGCAGTTCCTCTTTCGTGCCCACTGCGATCAGCGACCCTTTGTACAGCATCGCCATCCGATCCGCGATTTGGAAAGCGCTTGCCATCTCATGAGTCACCACCACCACGGTCATGTTGAAAGCCCGCTTCAGGCCCAAGATCAATTCGTCGAGTTCCGCCGCCACAATCGGGTCGAGGCCGGCCGACGGCTCGTCGAACACCAGAATGTCCGGGTCGAGCGCCAGAGCGCGCGCGACAGCGGCACGTTTTTTCATCCCTCCGGAAAGCGCCTGCGGACTGAGCTTTCCGAATTCCGCCAGCCCAACCACAGCCAGCTTCATCCAGGTCATCAGGCGGATCGTCGATTCAGCCAGACGCGTGTGCTCCCGCAGGGGTAAGGCGATGTTGTCTTCCACAGACATGGAATTGAATAACGCCGAATCCTGGAACGCGACTCCGATAGACCGCCGAACCTTTTTCAGGTCCTTGGGTGCGCATTGCGCCATATTTACGCCGTTCACCAGAATCTGGCCGGATTGCGGCCGCTCCAAGCCGATGATTTGGCGCAAGAGCGTACTTTTCCCGGATCCGCTGCCTCCCAACAGAACCATCGTTTCTCCCCGGGCAATATCGAGGTTGATTCCGTCGAGCACGCGCCGCCCGTTGTAACTCACCACCACGTCGCGCACGGAAATAGCCGGCGCGGTTCCGGTTGCTTCCAGAGGCTGGGTCATGGCTTCACTGCCCCCCCGGTCAGGTAGAAAATGGCAGTGAATCCCACGTCGGCCAGGATTACGAGAAACGTGGATTTCACGACGGCTGCCGTGGCGGACCGGCCGACGGCGTCCGGCCCTCCGCGTACCCGGAAGCCTTCCAGGCACCCGACGTGCACGATGATCGTCGCGAAGGCCAGGCTCTTCACCAGGCCCGTCAGAACGTCGCGCAGCACGATGGAGCGGACAACATAACGCAGGTAAACGCCGAGAGCCATATCCGTGCTGAGACGCATAAACGGCCCGCCCGCCAGAATTCCGCAGGTGGTGCTAAGAATTGTCAGACAGGGAAGGACTATGAGCGCCGGCAGGTATTTTGGCGCAAGCACGAATTCCACCGGATCGATACCCATGGTCCGCATAGCGTCTATCTCTTCGGTAACCACCATGCTGCCGATTTCCGCTGAAAATGCCGAGCCCGAGCGTCCGCTCACCGCAATCGCCGTGAGCAGCGGCCCCAATTCCCGAGTAACGCCAATGGTCACCAAATCGATCACAAACTGCATAGCCCCAAGGCGGCGGAGTTCGGAAGCCCCTTGCATTGCCAGAATGAATCCCGCGCAAACCGCCATGATTCCAACCATTGGAAATGCATCGACGCCCACCGCCAGCATCTGCTGGACTGCCGACCGCCACCGGCTTCGATTCCCGACAAGCGGCAGAGTTCGTCCCAGGGCACCGAAGGCGTTCCGAAGCTGAATGGCAAGGCCGCCCACATATTCGATGTGATGCATAGCCGAATTACCGAGGCGTTCAACAACGGGTGTGGTCATTAGGGTGTCGCTTCATCGAAAAGATGCAGAAGCCGCGTGGCTTCCAATAGGTAGCGTGGCCGCTCTCGAAGCCGGCCAAGCTGGAAAGTCTTCCCGTGATGTCGCGCTGCATTAAGGGTTTCAAGCAACATGGCCAGCCCGGATGTGTCTATATAGGCGACTTCCCAAAAATCCACTGTCAGGCTTTGACAGTCCGGTGACTGCACGTGTCCTAACAAGAGCAGGCGCAAATCCGGAGAGGAGTCGATTGTAATCCGGCCTGAGAGCGACACCCGGCACTCGGCGCCGCGATACTCGCATACCGCCTCGATGTCCGCATCCGGCGATACGGGTTTCGTTGTTCTCCGCCAAAGAAAATCCACAAGTCTTCACATGTGAGGAGCCAGGACGGAATGGTCTTGTTGGCAACGCAATCCCCCGCGCGTCAAACAACCGGGTGATCTATTGCATCTCTCCAATTGGAAATAACGGAGAGCGCAATGCATCCACCGCTCGCAACATTCGAAGACAGCGCTCTGATCGAGCTGTCATTGGCAGGCCAGGCCGAGTGCTTTGCGGCCTTGATGGATCGGCATCTCGCCGTGGTAAGAAGACGTATCGGCTCGCTGGTGCGGAGCGAGACCGATGCGGATGATGTCCTCCAGGATGTCTCCTTGAAAGTCTGGCGCCGTCTGTCGACATTCCGGGCGGAATCCAGCTTTCGCACTTGGATGACGCGTGTGGCTGTCAATGAAGCATTGCAGGCCTATCGCCGGGAGCAGCGCACACCACATCTACAGGCCTTTGGCAATCTTGACGATCTGGTGTCCCCCGGCGAATCGCCGCACCAGTCTCTTGCCAGGGTAGAAGTGACACAGGCAGTTCGCAGCGCCGTAGCGGAACTCCCTGCAAAATACAGGCAGGTCTTGATCCTTCGCGACCTCGAAGAGCGCAGCGCACAAGAAACAGCTCAATCGCTCCAATCGACCATTTCGGCGGTGAAGACTCGGCTCTTCCGGGCGCGGCTGATGCTTTTGGCAGCCCTCCAACGGTCGAGACGGCGGGCATTGGTCGGCACCGAAGAACCAGCCATCGGCAACGGCGGGAAGCGCGTAGGTCGGGAAACCACAATGTTGAGAATCGAAAAGCGTTCGAGCGGGCAAGCCACGATTCTCCAGCTTAGCGGTCGAATCCAAGCGGAGCACTTGCGGGAACTACAGGCACAAATCGAGAGTTGCACTCGGAGGACGACATTAAACCTGGAAGAGGTGAGGCTCGTGGACCGCGCCGCCGTTTACTTTCTCGGCCTTTGCGAACTAAACGGTGTCGAGCTTCTGAACTGCCCGCTCTACATACGCGAATGGATCCTCAGGGAGAAGATGAGGGAGCATAGGTGAGGCGGGATTCCATCGATCCCTTGCGGGGAGTACGGCATGCATGAGACGGTGCAGTTTGTCGCGCGGCATGGATATTGGCTGCTGGTTGGTGCGGTGCTGGCCCGGCAAGCCTGCTTGCCAATGCCCGCGAATTTGTTTCTTCTCGCGGCCGGGGCGCTGGCACGCTCGGGGAAATTAAACCTGACCGCCTCCTTGGGGCTGTCTGTCATAACCTTCATGGCGGCGGATTTCGTATGGTACGAGGCCGGCCACCGGCTGGGAGACAGGATGCTGCACGTTCTCTGCGGCCTCTCCCGGGATACTGGGAGTTGCGTCACCAAGGCAACCGCTGTCTTTGCCCGTCATGGAGTGCGCACCCTGCTTGTCTCCAAGTTTGTCGTCGGGCTCGACGCGGTAGCAGCCCCGTTGGCCGGTGCGGCCGCGGTACCCCCAATTCAGTTCCTTGTTTTCGACGCGCTAGGGGCGCTCTTCTGGTCCGCTACCTATGCGGTGCTCGGTTATGTTTTCAGCAATCAATTGGACCGCGTTGCGGTACATATCGCGCGCATGGGAGCCATTGTGGCGATTGCCATGGCGGCCTGGCTCGGATTCAGGATGGCGCAGAAGGTCGCCCGCTGGCAAAGCTTTAAGCACCAGTTCAAACTTGCGCGGATCACTCCGGAACAACTCAGAGACAAGCTGAGTGCGCACGAAGACATATTGATTGTGGATTTGCAAGGCCGCCTGGATGATTCCGCCGAATCGATGGCGATTCCCGGTGCGGTTCGCATCAACCCCAGGAGGCTTGAGCGATACAAGGACGTCGAAATATCGCCAACTCGGGAAGTCGTCCTTTATTGCGCATGTCGGGGTGAATTCACTAGCGCACGTGTGGCACTCGCGCTGCAACGAAAAGGGGTCCAGCACGTTCGGCCGCTCGCCGGAGGCATCCAGGCATGGCGCGACCTCGGCTTTCCCGTTACTTCACAAGTCAGAATTCCCCCGGCTCCGGCCGTCGGCGGCTGAGTTCGAATTGACGACGTTTCGACAAATGCTCGCCGGCGCTCGGCATTTCGTCACGCCGTGTCTCGCACCCCCCGGATGTATCTCGTTGTTCTTTGAGTCAAGTGAGGGTACGCCGCTTTGGCTTCCGAAGTGCCAATCAAATTGTATGAAGCGAACGGCCAAAGACGCTCGGCGCCAAGGCGGCGACGATCTAAACTTGTACATTCATCACGGGTCTAGCTCTTTCCGCTTAGATATCGCGGGCAGTCTTTCGGGGAAGGCTGCCAGAGAAGTTGAACTGTCGTGGCATACTGCTTTGTCGGTGATCGGCAGTCGCGTCATTGTTGTTGCCATTGGTCATGTAAGCAGCCTTGATCATTGCGGGCGCGCGTTGCTCCGCGGCTGGCAGGAAGCCGGCGCGCAGTTTGTCGCTAAGTCGCCCCTGGCTAAGACCTTGATCGGCTCGATTATCGGCCAACCGGTCATATCCGGAATTGGAGCCGTCAAATGTGACGGCTGGGCCAGGTTCCGTGCGTACGCGCTGCCGTTGATTTCGCTGATGGCGCTGTTTGCGCCGGCGGCCAATGCGGCCATGCTGGAGCCAGCCACCTCGAAAGCATGGGAAGAATATGTCGAATCCGCGGCTATGCGCATGGAGCGGCGCCTGGCCCCCGGCAAGGCGTTCCTGTGGGTGGACGAAGCATCGGACCGGCTTGCAAGGGTCCGGGCAGGCGAGATTGTCGTCTCCCCAATCGGCCCGCAGAATCCGAAGAGAGTGCCGTCCGGATTGATTCACGATTGGGTTGGCGCAGTCTTCATCCCCCACGCCACACTCAAGGGCATGCTGCAGGTCATGCGCGATTACGCGCGATACAAAGACCTATACGTGCCTAGTGTGGTCGATTCCAAAGTGATAGCTACAGGCGAAGCGAAGGATCGCTTTTCGATGCGGCTCGCCTATCAGTCATTGCTCTTCAAAACCGCACTCGATACGGACTACGAATCCTGCTACGTTCTTGTGGACGATCGACGCGCATACAGCATTTCCCGGACGACGCGAATCCAGGAAATCGAAGAGTATGGCGGCCCCGCACAGCGCACGTTACACGAGGGCGAGGGCATTGGCATCATTTGGCGGCTATTTTCCGTTGCGCGCTACTCCGAGCGCGACGGTGGCGTCTATTTCGAAGTAGAGGCGATCGGACTGAGCCGGGACATACCCGCCTCACTTCGCTGGCTGGTCGAACCGATGGTCCGGCGCGTTTCGCGGGGGTCGCTATCGACGTCCCTTAGACAAACCGAAAATGCGGTGCGCTTGCTCAGCGCATCCTCCGGGGCGCAAAAAGGCTCAAGACCCCAGGAGTGCGGAAAACAGATTGCTTCCGGACGCTCGTTACACCGCTACTAACGTGCGCGTTTTTCATTTCGTTTGTTATTTCTCGTTCCGGAGGTTATGAGTCGTCGTATGAAACGTGGCCAATGAGATCTGTCCCTGCGTAATCGGACGACGGTACCGCTGGCTCGTTGCGGCGCTGGCGCGATCATGGCGTGGACCGGGGTTGTTCGGATGCCGCCGACGGTGTCGCCTCAAGCTTAGATATTGAGCTGTCCACAGGTTTCGAAGGAGCATCGGCGTTTCCTCCAGCGGGCAAGTCAGCGCAGACGGGCGATCAGCCATCCAGGCGATTTTGACCAAACCAGCATGGCCACCCTATCCAGGGCCGCCGCCTGAAAATCGTCGCGGCCCGCAAACAAAATCATGCACAGTAATACAATCTCTCAGGCCAGGAGCTTCGCGGCGGGTTTGGCGAAA
>Ga0182018_10001050_pt1 | contig 33224 bp, 29 predicted proteins | sample 812P2MmetaG_FD_120490 | JGI IMG/M metagenome (GOLD analysis project Ga0182018, IMG submission 120490) | Permafrost microbial communities from Stordalen Mire, Sweden - 812P2M metaG | ecosystem: Environmental > Terrestrial > Soil > Wetlands > Permafrost | place: Sweden: Stordalen | collected...
CCGATCAGCCAATAGCCCGCTTCTTTGAGTTGTTCCATCGCGCGTACGAGATTCTTCACGCGTGCCACCGGCAGATGTTCGAGCGCGCCTGCCGACGCGCGTGAGACGGCATCGCTCAAGCCCGCGGCACGCCGCTCCGGAATGATCACGCCCTCGGCGCCCGCCGCGAGCGCGGTCCTCACGATCGCGCCGAGATTTTGCGGGTCTTCGACGCCATCGAGCAAGACGAGCAGCGATTGGCCGGTTTTCTTTTCCAGCAGATCTTCGAGCGCGAGAGCCGCGCGGGAAGCGGCGAGCGCGATGACGCCCTGATGATCGCGCGACATCGCCAGGCGATCGAGTTGAGCACGGTCCTCGAAGCGCACCGGCACGCCGCGTTCGCGCGCGCGGCGAACGATTTCCTCCATGCGCGTGCCATGCCGGCCGATGGCTATGACGATGCGATCGAGAGGACGCCCTGCCTGCAGCGCTTCTTCCACCGCGTGAATTCCGAGAAGGTAACTCATCTCATTCGAGCGCCGCGCAAAATTCGAGCATGCGCTGGCGCGTTCCTTTCACTTGCACGTCAAACGGCAGCGCCGCTGCGGAATCGAGAAGCAAGATGACGCGATCGAGTTCGCCTTCACCGGCGCGTCCAGCGAGTGCCACGCGGATAGGATGAAAAAGTTCGCGGCTGCGATAGCGCGTCTCGGCTTTCAACGCTTCGACGATCGTTCTGAATTGTTCCGAGTCTATTGCCGCGCCGTCGAGAACCAGATTCGCGAGTTCGCGGATCACTTCGCGCGATCCCACCCGCGCCATCACCTCCTGCGCGTCAGGCGTCGCGAGCGTCGCGGATGCATCGTAGTGAAAAACAAGGCTCAGGAGATCGGTGAGCGCGTTCCGATCCGACGCGTGCGGGCCGAGAAGCGAAGCAGCATGTTCCATCCAAGCTGAAAGCTGCGCAGCGTGAGTCTCAGTTGCGGATTCTTGAGCTCCCAGAGCGAGCCAACCGCGCTCTCGCAGAATATCCTCGACATCGCGCGGGACGAATGCGTTTGAGAGAGGCGCGACTTGAGTGCTGGCCGCGTGAGCCTCGTGTGACTCCCGGCTCATGGTCGCTTGCGCGGGCGCGAGCTTGATCGAAGCTTCCGCTGAGCTTTCTTTTCAATCTGACGAATTCGTTCTCGCGCATTGGCGGCGGGCTTGATCGCTTCGCCGATCGTCGCCACGGCGTACGCGGCCAGTGCCTCGCCGCGGCCGATTGCGTCAACGCCTTCATTGGTTTTTGCTTTCAAGTTGATTCGTTCCAGCGGGATGCCGAGCGCGCGAGCGAGCGCGGCGCGCATCGCCGGGAAATGCGGCCCGAGTTTTGGCTTCTCCGTTACGACGACTGCGTCCACGTAGACAATGAATAGCCCGCGGGCATTGAGCAGCTTTCGTGTGTGTTCGAGGAATATTAGGCTCGACACGCCTTTCCATTCTGGATCCGTGTCCGGGAAATGCGAGCCGATATCGCCGAGGCCGCCCGCGCCTAGCAGCGCATCGCAAATGCAATGGCTCAATACATCGCCGTCCGAATGCCCGACAGGGCCTTTCTCAAATGGCAATTCTATCCCGCCGATTATGAGCTTGCGGCCTTCCGCAAGACGATGCAGATCGTAGCCGACGCCCGTTCTTGTCATCTGTGACCATTCGGAAAAGATTGAATTTCAGTGAATTCGAACTTCATGTCTTCACGCGCTCCTGCTCGAGGTAGAAGCGCGCGAGGTCCATGTCCGATGGCCGCGTGATCTTAAGATTGCGCTCCGAGCCGAGGACCACGAAAACTTCGCGGCCAATGCGTTCGACGAGCGACGCCTCGTCTGAGGCAGTCACATCATCTTGCTTGGCGCGCGCGAAGGCTTCGCGAAGGATCGCGTATTGAAACGCCTGCGGTGTTTGCGCAAGAACGATTCGCTCGCGGGGAATCGTCGAGGTGATTAGAGCCACATCTTCGGGCAGACTCGCGCGCTTTACTTCTTTCACCGTGTCAATCGCCGGAATTCCCAGAATCGCCGCGCCGCGCGTTCGGGCTTCTATGATAAGCCGGTCGATTTGCGCCGGCGTGACAAACGGCCGGACGGCATCGTGCACCAGGACGATCTCGGTCTCCGGCGCAACTTGGGCGAGCGCATTGGCCACGGACTGCTGTCGCGTGTCGCCGCCATGCACCACACGCGCCGGGCGGCCAAGCCGCGCCTTGCCCACTCGATCTTCGAGCGACGTGAGTTCTTCTCCGCGCGTGGCGAGGATGAAATCGGTAATTGCCGCGCAAGCCGCGAGGCGCCTTAGCGTGAAGATCACAAGCGGCTCACCGCCGAGTTCAAGGAATTGCTTCGGCGTGCCCGCGCCCATGCGCGTTCCGAGTCCTGCAGCAGGAAGAATGGCAGCGATGCGGCTCATAGAGCGGCGGCCAGTTTAACGCACATGTGCGCGCATAGAAACACGCACGGGAATGCGGGGGCTCGAAATGCGATAAGCACTGCGGCTAAGAGCGTGAAGTGTCCGGATAGAGCGGCCGCGGCGGACGATCGGCGGCGTGGCCTTCGACGGCGGCAATCGGCGCAGGCCGCGGTTGATCGCCGCGGTCATCGTAGCGGCCGAAGATCATTTTGCCGGCGGTCGTTTGGTGAACGGAAGTGACGGAGATATCGACCGTCTTGTTGATCATTTTGCGCGCCGCATCCACGACGACCATGGTGCCGTCATCGAGATATGCAACGCCCTGATTGTATTCCTTGCCTTCACGGAGGATGAAGACGCGCATCGTCTCGCCAGGGAGAACCACGGGCTTGAGCGCGTTCGCGAGCTGATTGACATTCAGAATATCGATTCCCTGAAGCGTTGCGACTTTGTTGAGATTGAAATCGTTGGTGATGATTTTCGCGTCGTAGCGTTTCGCAAGCTCGATCAATTTCATATCCACGTCCGCGACGTTTTGGAAATCATCTTCAGCGATTTGCACGTCAATTAGCGGAATTTTCTGGATGCGCTGCAAGACTTCCAGCCCGCGCCGCCCGCGCTGCCGCTTGAGAGGGTCGGCGGAATCAGCGACCAACTGCAATTCGCGGAGCACAAAATGAGGAATGATGAGTGTGCCATCGAGAAACTGCGATTCGGCGACGTCGGCAACTCGGCCGTCAATAATTACGCTCGTATCGAGAACTTTGCACGTGTGGCGCGAATTGCGCTCGTTGCCGAAGAGGCCGCCAAGCGCCTGAAGGTTGAGCATGTCCCCTTTGTTCGCGCCGAGAATCAGGCCGATGTAAGCCATGACGAGAAACGCGGCGAGGCTCACAAATGATCGCGTGCTTTCCGGCATGGACGTGTGCGCGAGCACGAGCGTCGTCAAGTACGCGCCGAGAATGCCGAGGATCGAGCCGGCGGCCGCGCCGATCAGCCGGCGCAGGCTCGCGCGGCGAAGGCGCAGCTCGAACAGAATCACGGAAATTGCGAAGATCAGGCCGACCAGCGATGCCGTCTCGCGCGTGAGGCTGAACGGACGGAAATGAAATCCCGCAGCGACGCAGATGATCGTGAAGATTACCCGGATCGCAAGCATGTCCCAGAAGGTGCCCACCTGAGCGCCTGCATTGCGCGTCGCGGACGATGTTTTCGCAGGAAGATTTTCGGGTTGCCCCACGGATTGATTGCGAGGAAGCGGATTAGAATAGCGAGCCATGCGAACCTCTTATAAAACGATGAATCTTGATAACCGGCGCTGCAAATAACCGCCTGAAAGCGACCGCACTCAATCGAGCTGTAAAAGTTTCTCCCGGCTGCTCGTAAGAAATTTATAAGTAATGTTGCCCGGCAGTATAGCACCAGTGTTTCGAGGCTAGTCAACTCTGAAAGATGTGGGAAAGATGACGGCGGAGACGCTCGTGATGCAGAGAGCGGCGATTTACGCGAGGTAAAAGCGGCGGACGCGACGCCCGAGCGCGCAGAGGAGATCGGAAGTGACGGTATTAATCTCGCGCGCGACGTCGGAAACTTCAATGGAATCTAATTTTTCCTTGCCGTAGATGGTCACGATGTCGCCGATGGCGGCGTTAGGCACCTCGGTGGCATCAACGGTGGCAAGATCCATCGAGATCGTTCCCACGAGAGGAACGCGCCTGCCGCGCAGAAGCACGGAGCCGTTGTTCGTGCGCTGCCGGACGACGCCGTCCGCATATCCCGCGGCAATAACGGCGATGCGCGACGGGCGCTTGGCAACGAATCGCGCGCCATAGCCGACAGCCTGGCCCGCGGCGATATCGCGAAGCGAAATGATTCGCGCGCGAAGCGAAAGGCACGGACGGAGATCCATCTGCGCCATCACTTCCGCTTTCTTTTCCGGCGGCGTGAATCCCTGGTGATAGCCGTAGAGGATCGCGCCGGGACGGACGATGTCGGCCCATGTGCTCGGCCGCGCGCAAATCGCGCCGCTGTTCGCAAGGTGAATCATGCCGGGCGAAACACCGAATGCGCGCAGGCGGTCCAGCGCCTCGCTGAATTTGTTTTCCTGTTTGATGGTTTGATCGCTCGTAAAATCTTCCGCCGACGCGAAGTGCGTGTAAGTGCCTTCGAGCGCGAGTCGCGGGCATTTCTTGAGCGCTTTCACGAACGCTTCCACTTCGCAAGGCTCGATGCCCAACCGGTTCATTCCCGTATTGATTTTCAGGTGGAATGGCGCGCGGAAATTCTTTTTGCGCTTCGCGATTCGGGCGGCAGCGCGATCGAGTGTGCGGAGTTGATCCACCCGCGTTACCGTTGGCGTGAGATCGTGATCGAGCAGGATCTTTTCTTCGCCCGGCCAGAAGCCCGTTAGAACAAGAATGCGCTTGTGGATGCCTGCATCGCGAAGTTCAATCCCTTCGCTCGAGCAAGTGACGCCGAACCATTCCGTTCCCGCGCGAGCCAGCGCCTTCGAGATGGGAACGGCGCCGAGTCCGTAGGCGTTTGCCTTCACGACAGCCAGAACCTTGCGCTCGCGCCCGACTTGCCGCCGGATCACGCGAAGATTGTGGAGGATCGCAGCGATGGACACTTCCGCCCAAATCGGCCGGCCATCAAATTGAATCGTTTTCGCCATTGTGTTTCCGAAAACCTAGAATGCCAGACTCCGGAGGACACGCGCGCGAGAAAATCACGCTGTTGTGCCAAGTCCGCGGTTCAGTAAACAAATTGAGTAAACACCGCGACAAAAGAAATGCAGGCACGATGCCAATTAGCATGTTGGGCCGGTGCAAGACTCCAGATGCAGTGCGGGGCGCATTTAGAAGGACTTGGAGGCAGTTTGTCGGAAGTCCCAGGGAATTCAGACTGTCCGGATTCCTGCGATGCCGTGGCAGGCGCGACACAGACGTGCCGAATCGCGACAATTGATCGCGGGGATTTACTCTTCCATCGCTTCCGGGGCGGCGACTTCAAAGCGCGTCCACCGGCTGTTGAACACGAAATGGACCACGCCGGTGGGGCCATTGCGCTGCTTGCCGATGATGAGTTTCGTTCGGTTCCGGTCTTCATCGGGAGCGTCTTTATCGTAGAACTTCGGACGATTGATGAAGAGTACAACATCCGCATCCTGCTCGATGGCGCCCGATTCGCGAAGGTCGGCGAGCTGGGGATCGCGCTCGTCGCGCTCCGGAGCGCGGGTCAACTGGCTCATCACCAGAACCGGCACCTTCAACTCTTTCGCCAGTCCTTTGAGCGACCGGGAAATACTGGAAACTTCTTCGTTCCGGTTGCTGAAGCGGCCACGAGCCGAGACGAGCTGAAGATAATCCACGATGACGAGTGACAATCCCTTATCGCGCATCAAGCGCCGCGCTTTCGCGCCGATCTCCATCACCGTCGTCGAAGCCGAGTCGTCAATCCAGATCGGGGCCTCGCCAAGCTCGTTGAGCGTCTCCGTGATGCGTCCCCAGTCGTCGCGATTGATATGGCCGGTGCGGAACTTGTGCGCATCAACGTGCGCGCGCGACGCGAGCAGGCGAAGCAGCAAGGATTCCTTCGACATTTCGAGGCTGAAGATCGCCACCGGCGCATTTTTTCGAAGGGCGACGTTTTCAGCGATATTCAGCGCCAGGGCTGTTTTCCCCATCGAAGGGCGCGCCGCGAGGATGATGAGCTCAGAGGGCTGGAGGCCGGCGAGTTCATTGTCGAGTTCCGGGTAGCCGGTGGCGAGGCCCGTGATTCGGCGGCCTTCCGTGAAAATTTTCGAGAGGCGTTCCCAATTTTCCGAGACGAGCTCTTTGACGCCGATCAGGCCGCTGCGAACACGATCCTCTGCCAGCTCGAAAATCGACGATTCCGCGCGGTCGAGAATCGCGTCGGCATCCTCATCGGCATCGAGCGCCTGTTGTTGAATGGCCTGCGCACGATGCGCGAGGCTCCGCAGAACCGCTTTCTCCTTCACGATGCGGGCGTAGTGCTCGACGTTTGAGATTCGCGGCACGCCGTCCACGAGTTGCGCCAGGTACGCCGCGCCGCCGGCCGCATCGAGCTCGCTGCGCCGATGCAGATCTTCGGTGAGTGTGACTAGATCGATGGCTTGCTGCGTTTCTCCGAGGGTCATCATGCGCTCGAAGATGCGGCGATGTTGATCGAGGAAAAAATCGTCCGAGCGAAGCTTCTCGACCGCCGTGTTCAGCATGTGATTATCGAGCAGAATCGCGCCGAGAATACTGCGTTCGGCCTCCAGATTGTGCGGTAACGGGCGCTCGAGGTTGGAATCGTTGGCCATTTATTCGCTTTATGTTCGCCTAAGTGGTTTTCGAGCGCAAGCTATTTTCGCCGCGCGAAGAAGCGCTGCAAATTTCATCTTAAATCGCGGTTTTGAAAATTGAACGCCGAAATGAGAATCGCATTGTGTGCGCGTGTGCGCCGCGCGTCAATCGCACTGAGCTGTGGATTTCACAGGAGCTGTGCAAAAGCTTTTGGATGGCGAGAGCGTCGTCGGGCTGGCCAGAAATAAAAAGCGCGCCGCGAACGTTGCACGGCGCGCTTCAAATCTTCCTGCGGAGATGGTCTTGAAAAGTTGAAGACTACGCTTCGCGGCTCACCGTCAGCTTCACGGTTGCGGCGATATCGCGATGGAGCTTAATCGGAACTTGATATTCGCCGATGAGCTTAATGGGTTCGGCGAGCTGAATTTTGCGGCGGTCAATAGTGAAGCCCTGCGCCGCCAGCGATTCCGAGATGTCGGCGGTGGTGACGGAACCGAAGAGCTGATCGTTTTCACCGGCCTTGCGGGCAATCGCAAGCGAGACGCCGTTGAGAACCTCGGCCTGCTTTTCCGCATCGCCTTTCTCCGTTGCTTCGCGCTTGGCGAAGACCACGCGCATGCGCTCCAGCCGCTTCATATTACCCGGCGTGGCGAGCATGGCAAGCTTTCGCGGGAGAAGAAAATTGCGGGCGTAACCCGGGGCGACTTCCACCACTTCGCCGCGGTTGCCCAGCTTGTCTACGTCTTCCTGCAAAATAATCTGCATTGTCCTGTCCTCAAGTCGTTTTCAAATACGACGCGTTTCTAGAACTCGGCAGCAAACGGCAACAGAGCGATGTTCTGCGCCCGCTTGATCGCCACTGTGAGCCAGCGTTGGTGCCGCGCGCAGGTGCCCGTCATTCGCCGCGGAAGAATCTTCCCCCGCTCTTGAATGAACGGCGCGAGGATATCCGCCTTCTTGTAGTCAATGTAGTCCACGCGGTCCACGCAGAAGCGGCACACTTTCTTCTTGCGCACGTAGTTTCGCTTGCCGCGTTTGTGCGGGCCGCCCGGCCCTGGACGTCCGCCCGGTCCGCCTCCGGGACCGCCTGGCCCACGGCTCGGGCCGCGATTTCCCTGGTATCCGCCGGAAGAAGGACCGCGCGATGGCCCCGATGGCGCTGATGATGGCGCGCCTGACGGCGCCCCCGATTGAGCCGAGGATGGCGTCGCTGCTGGAGCCGATGCTGCCTGCGTTTTTTCGGCCGGTGCGGATGATTCCGCCGGAGGCGCTGCCGCCGGCGGTTGCTGCGGTACGTTTGGATCAGCCATTCGATTTCTCCTCTATCCAGCGGCGGAGGCGGTTTGCTCTCCGGCCGGGGGCGCCGATGTCGGCGCTGGTTTGCGCGGCCGGCGGGCGGCGCGGCGCTCGCGATGCTTCGCGAGCTTCTGCTGGCGCTTCATTTCTTCATCAATGCGGATGGTCAGATACTTGATCACCGGATCCGCGACTTTCAAGCGGCGCTCGAGCTCTTTGATCAATTCGCCGTGATTCGAGCGAATCGACATGTAGACGTAAAATCCCTCGCGAAGCTTGCGGACGCGATAGGCCATCCGCTTGCGGCCCCACTTCTCGATCTTTTCGATCTTCGCGGACTTGTCGGCGACAGTGTGCTCGAGCGTCGCAACGAGCTTGTCCACTTCCGCTTCGGGTGTATCCGGGCGGCAGATGAAAATCAGGTCGTACAATCTTTCTTCCATGTGTCCTCTATTCCGATATTCCGACTATTCCTGCAAAATCTTCTCGCCGCTAATCGGACCCCGAGGCTGGAGCCTCGGGGCTCTGAAACTTAATAGCGCGCGTAAAGCGCGGCAAATCGTAAAGCTCGCGCGATGCGCGGCCAACCTTGAATCTCGCGCTATGCTTCGGCCGGTGGCGCGACACGGCGATTGAATCGAGTCATCGCCCGCTCGACGCCTACAGTCAAAATTAAATCCACAGCTTCGGCAGCGTCTTCCGCCATTTGAGCGGCGATTTTCCGTTTGTCGCGGCTCATCGGGCACAAAACGTAGGCGGCCAGATCGCCCAGCGGATGTTCCGGCTGAACTCCCATCCGCACACGCGAGAACTCTCCGCCGCCGACAGCGCCAATCACCGACTTCATGCCGTTATGCCCGCCGGCTGTGCCGCGCTCTCGAATTCGCAACATGCCCCACGTCAGCGCGACGTCGTCATACAGAACAATCAAGTCCGACGGGCCGCATTCCAGCCGCTCGAGCAGGCTCTGCACGGCGATGCCGCTCAAGTTCATCATCGTCTGCGGCTTTGCGAGCACCACTTGCTGCCCTGAAATCTCACCGCGCCCTACAAAAGACTTTGCCTCCGGCCGCGTCACCCGGATTCCCGCTTTTTCAGCGATCTGATCAACCGCCAGGAAGCCCAGGTTGTGCGGCGTCCACTCGTATTTCGGGCCGGGATTGCCGAGGCCAACGATCAGTCGCATGAAAGAGCTCAATCCGATCTCGCCAAAATTCGCGCCGCCGAAACTCACACCGCGCAAAAGACCGGCTACTTCTCCTTGGGCTTCTTCTCCGTCTTTTCGGCCTTTTCTGCGGGCGCAGCGTCATCGCCCTCTTCGGCTTCCTTCTTGCCCTTCTTGATGACTTCCGGCTCAGCCGGCGCAGCTTCGGCAGTGACCGCCGCTTCCGCCACCGGCTCGGCTTCGGCCTTCAACGTCACAACGTGGAACAAGACGCGCGTCGGATCGGTGACGAGTTTGATCTTTTCCTTGTCCATGGGAACATCGGCCGCGCGAATCTGCTTGCCGATGAGAAGTTCGGTCACATCAACCTTGAACTCTTCCGGGATGTCGGCGGGCAAACATTCTACTTCCACTTCGCGGGTGACGGTTTCGAAGATGCCGCCCTGCACCTTGACGCCCTGCGGTTCACCGAACGGGTGAACGGGAACTCTGACGCGCATGCGAACGTCCATTGCCACGCGCAACAGGTCCACGTGAATGAGCAAGCCGGTGACCGGGTCGACCTGCCAGTCCTTCACGATGGCCTGCTCTGCATCTCCGCCGGCAAGGTTCACCGTGAAAATCGAGTTGTGGCCCGTCTCCGACCGCAGAATTCGGGTGAGCTGCTTCGTGTTCACCGAAAGCGAAATTGAGTTTCCCTTCCCGCCGTAGAGAACTGCGGGAATCATGCCGGTGAGCCGTTCGCGCCGCGCCGGACCTTTGCCACGCGTTTCGCGCGCGGCGCCTTCAACGACAAATTTCTCCATACGTCCTTCCTTCGTGTCCTAGATGAAGAGCTCGCTGATCGAGGTCTCTTCGTGAATATTGCGAATGCCGCGAGCGAGAAGTTCCGACACGCTGAGCACCGTGATATTCGGGATTTTCCGCGCCTCCGCAGAGAGAGGAACAGAATCCGTTACTACCACTTCATCAATCGAAGACTTCGTGATGCGCTCCACCGCGGGTCCCGAAAGAACCGGGTGCGTCGAAGCGGCGAATACTTTGGTCGCCCCGTTGTCGAGTAATGCTTCAGCCGTTTTCACCAGCGTTCCCGCAGTATCAATAATGTCGTCAATTACAAGCGCCGGCCGGCCCGAGACGTCTCCGATCAGGTGCATCACTTCGCTCACGTTCACGTCAATTCGGCGTTTATCCACGATGGCCAGCGGCGCGTCCATTTTCTTCGCGAAATATCGCGCCCTCTCAACGCCTCCGGCATCCGGCGATACTACAGTGAGCGGGCCGAGACCCTTCCTCTTGAAATATTCCACGATCACCGGCGCTGCGAACAAATGGTCCACCGGAATATTGAAATAGCCCTGAATCTGCGGCGCGTGCAAATCGAGCGTCAACGCGCGGCTCGCTCCCGCCGTCTCGAGCAAATCCGCCACGAGCTTGGCCGAAATCGCAACTCGCGGCCGGTCCTTGCGATCCTGCCGGGCGTACGGGTAATACGGAATCACCGCCGTGATGCGCCAGGCCGACGCGCGCTTGAACGCGTCAATCATCAGCAGCAACTGCATCAAGTGAAAATCCACCGGATGCGAGCACGGCTGCACGACGAACACGTCCGCGCCGCGCACGTTCTCTAGAATCTGATAGCGAGTCTCGCCGTCGCTGAACCGGCCGTGCTCAGCCCTGCCGAGTTCGACGCCGAGATACTGGCAAATCGCATTCGCGAGCGCAGGGTTCGCACTGCCGCAGAAAATTTTGAATCGATCGTCGATCAACGATTAACCCTCAGGCGTAAACCGGCGAGCGCAGTGCCCGGACGTATTCTTCCCTGGCAAGAGTTTCTACCACGAAGACCTGGTCTTCCGGGAAACTGACCGCGGTTCGGCGCGCCTGCGCTGGGCTCCGGAATAATCCGAACACCGCCGACCCGCTACCTGCCAGCGCGGCTCTTGCAGCTCCTCGCTGAAGCAAGCCCCTATGGATTTCTCCGAGTCGGGGATGGCGGCGGAAAACCGGAGCCTCGAAATCGTTTTCGAGGGCGGTGTCCCGCTGGCTCCAGCACAGAGCGCAGAAACTAAAGATTTTACGGGGCGTTTTGCGCTTTGTCAATTCCAAAGAAACCCACTTGAAAGCGTCGCGCGTGCTCACCGCGATGCCTCTAGGCGAAACGACAACGGCCCAATATTTCCGCCCATCCGGTAGCGGATAAATCTCGTCGCCCCGGTTAACGCCGAGAGACCGGCCGCCAAAAAGAAAGAACGGAACATCGGCGCCGAGGCCGGCAGCAAGCTCGATCAGCCGCGCGAGCGGGAGCTTGCGGCCGGTTAACCGCAGCATCGCGAGCAGCGCCGTTGCGGCATCGCTTGAGCCGCCGCCGAGACCCCGCGCCACCGGAATCAATTTCTCGAGGCGCGCGTGAATGCCGCCGCGGAAATCGAGTTCGCGCCGCGCCGCTTCGATCGCGCGATACACAAGATTCTCTCGCCCCGTAGTGAGAGACGGGTCGTCGATTTCAAGCGTGATGCCCCGGCGGCGGGATCGCGTCAGCTCGAGCGTATCGTGAAGCGCGATGGCCTGAAAAATCGTTCGCAGCTCGTGATAGCCGTCGGGGCGGCGACCCAGAACGTGCAGGCATAGATTGATCTTCGCGAACGCCGGCAGGCGCACCGAATTTTTCATGCGGGCTATGTTATTGCGGTTTGGTGTCGGTCGGTGCGGGTTTTTCCGCAACCTTACTGTGCTTGAGGTTTTTCAGCCGTTGGTCGAGCTCGCTCACTTTGTCCGCTTCGTAATCCGCGGGAAGCGCGTGCTGCCATTCGGCGAGCGCCTTCTCCCACAATGCCGCGGCGCGCTCGGTGCGGCCCATCTTGGCGTAAACATCGCCAAGATGTCCGAGAATCGTCGGATCGTGCGCCGAGCGGTCCACGGCCTTCTTCAAATATTCTTCGGCTTCGGCAAGTTTATTCTGTTTGTAGTAGACCCAGCCCATGCTGTCGAGATACGCGCCGTTCGATGGTTCCTGCTCGAGCGCGTGGTGGATCATGGATGTGGCCTCTTCCAGGCGCACGCCGCGGTCCGCGAGCTCGTAGCCGTAATAATTCAGTACGGCGGCGTTCTTCGGGTCAGCTTCAAGGGCTTTCTTGAATTCCGCTTCCGATTGTTCGTATTTCTTCTGGCGTTCGTAAATCGCGCCGAGCATGAACCACGCCGCTTCTTTCTCAGGCGCTCCGCTGGCGAGTTCCTCGGCCTTCATGGCACTTTGTTCAGCGTCCGCGTAGCGCCGGCCGCGCTCTTCGACCTGCGCGAGATCGAGATAGACCTCCTGGTCCTCGGCATTGTGCTTGAGAAGGCCGCGCAGAACTTTTTCGGCCTCGTCGGTTTGGCCCTTTTCGCCGAGAAGGATTGCGTAGGTGACGGTCATGCCGCGATCCTTATCGTTATCCTTCAAAGCTTTCTGTGTTTCGGAAATCGCGCGGTCAATCTCGTGGCTCTCGCGGTAGGTGTCAATCAGGAGCATTTGCGCGCGCTTTGATTCTTCCGGCCCCAGCTTTCCAAGCTCCTCGTAGCTGCGTTCCGCTGATGCGTAATCCTCTTTCTCACGGTAAATTCGGCCCAGTTCTTCGTAGAGAATCGCGAGTGCGTTGGGACTGCTGGCGCTATCTCCTTGTCCTGTGATTCCGGCGATTGCATCGGCGAGGACATGCGCGGCGTCGTCGAATCGCCCTTGCGCGTCATAGAGAAGAGCCTCGTTGTAGGTAACTTCGAGATTGCCGGGCGCAAGCTGCTTGGCGTGGACGATATTGCTTTCAGCCAGGTCGAACTGGTTCAGGTGCCTGTAGATCTGCGAGAGCCGCAAATAATTATCCGGGTTTTCCGGCTCGAGCTCGGCCAGCCGCTTGTATTCCTCGAGCGCCTGCGGAAATTTCTCTTCGGTCAGCAATGCCTGCGCGAGACCTTTGCGATGGGACGCTTCATCCGGATCGCCTTCCACGGCCTTCTTGTAGGCCTCTTCCGACTTCGCGTACTCGTGGGTTTGCGCGTAAGCATCGCCGAGCAAATCATAGAGAGTCGAGGACGTGGATTCTGCTGCCGCCTTGTTCAAAAGCTCGATCGCGTCGCTGGCGCGGCCCTCGTCCATCAGCAACTGGCTCAACTGTTCGAGGCCGCCTTCATTGGTCGGATCCCAGCGCAGCACTTCGCGCAGCGTCTGCTCGGCCTTGTCGTGCTCGTTCTCAAAGCGGTAGAGCCGCGCCAGCCAGAGCGCGGACTGACTGTCTCTCGGATCAATGCGGAGAATCTCGCGAAACTGATCGACGGCCTTGTCAATCATGTCGCGCTGGCCGGAACCCGCGCTCAAATCCCCCAGGTTGCGGACGTAAATGCGCGCAAGCAGTCGGTGCGGTCCGGGATTATCCGGGTTGGCTTTAATCGCAGCTTCCGCTTCGTGCACCGCATCCTGGATATGTTGCGACTTGGCGTATGTTTCGGCGAGCCGCTCGATGATTACCGATGATTCGGGATCGAGTTCGAGGGCTTTCTTGTAATAATCGACGGCCTCATTGGCATTTTCGGAGCGCCCGGTCAGCTCGAATTCTTCTTCTTCCGCATGCCCCATCGCGAAGTTGAAATAGGCATCGGACTTGTGGCTCGAGTCCACATGGGCCGACGGGTTCGCGGGAGTCTGCGATGAAGCAGGTTTGCCCTCGGTCCGGGGCTTCGCGTCCTGCGCTCGTGCGGAAAGAGGCAGCAACGCGATAGCCGCCAGGGTCAAGCTGAAACGAGTCTTTGTCATTCAATCACCGTAATTCTCCATTATCGGCCACCAGTTGAAGATCGTCAAAACAATCCGTTCCTCTCATTGCCATTAAGATTAAGACTCTCGCATTGGGGCTCTCGTTCCCTAAAAAAGGGACTCCCGCCCTTAAATAAGACTCTCGAAAGATGCGAAAAGTTTTCAATTAGGTGCCTCCGACCAAAGATTTCTTCCATCGTGTTGAATTGAACGTCCTGGCCGATATTTGTCAGTCGGTCTTTTTAGTGGCGGAAGTGACGGATGCCGGTGAATACCATCGCCATACCGAAATGGTTCGCCGCCGTGATTACGTCGTTATCGCGCACAGATCCGCCCGGCTGTATCACGGCGGTTGCCCCCGCTTTTCCGGCTTCCTCGACGCCATCGGGAAACGGAAAGAATGCATCGGACGCGACGACGGTTCCAGCAAGCGGCGATTGCGCCTTCATCACGGCGAGTTTTACGGAGTCCACGCGGCTCATCTGCCCCGCGCCGATGCCCACCGTCTCGCCCTCGCGCGCGAAGACGATCGCATTCGATTTGACGTGCTTGCAGACTTTCCACGCAAACGCGAGCGCGCGGCGCTCCTCGTCAGTCGGCTCGCGCGCGGATACGGTCTTCATCTCTCTTTCGCTCAAAATATGCAGGTCGGGATCCTGAACGAGGATCCCTCCGGAGATGCGCTTCAATTCGAGCTCGCGAGCTGCAGCTTCTTTCGTGATTTCCAGGAGGCGCAGATTTTTCTTCGACGAGAATTTTTCAAGCGCCGCGGCTGAATATCCTGGCGCTGCGATGCATTCGACAAACAGCTTCGCTGCCTCTTCCGCCGTTGCGGCGTCCACCGCGCGATTGAACGCTAGCACGCCGCCAAACGCTGAGACCGGATCGCACGCGAGTGCTTTCACGTAGGCATTCACGAGCTTGTCCTGCTCTGCCGCGCCGCATGGATTGTTGTGCTTGATGATCGCTACGGCCGGTTGCTTGAATTCCCTCGCCAGCGCCCACGCTGAATCGAGGTCCACCAGATTGTTGTAAGAGAGCTCTTTTCCCTGAAGCTGCTTTGCCCCGGCGATTCCCGAAGGGGCTAAGCCTGCAGGCACGTAGAGCGCGGCCGATTGGTGCGGATTTTCGCCGTAGCGCATCGCCTGGCGCCGCTCGAGCGCGATGTGCAGCCGTTCGGGCAGTTCGGGGGCAGCGTGCATTTCCACTTTTCCATTCGCCGCGAGGCGCTCGAGTTCGGTTGAGATTTCGCCGTCGTAGCGTGCTGTCCGCGCAAAAGCTTTCCGCGAGAGATCGAGCCGCGTCGCAAGGCTCACGCAGCGCGTGGCTTCGATCTCCTGCGCCACACGATCGTAATCAGCCGGATCGGTGACCACCGCGACACTCTCGAAATTCTTCGCCGCTGACCGCACCATCGCCGGCCCGCCAATATCAATGTTCTCGATAAGCTCCTCAGGCGTCACGCCCAACTTTTGCGCCGTCGCAGAAAATGGGTAGAGATTCACGGCGACGAGATCGATCGGAACAATTCCGTGCTCGGAAGCTTGATTGCGGTCGCTATCCTTGCTGCGCTGAAACAAAATCCCGCCGTGAACCTTAGGATGAAGAGTCTTCACCCGTCCGCCGAGCATTTCCGGCCAACCCGTTAACTCCGCGACATCGCGCACCGGAACGCCCTCATCGCGAAGCAGTCGCGCCGTTCCGCCCGTCGAGACGATCTCGATTCCAATCGCTGTGAGTCTCCGCGCAAATTCAGCCACGCCTGTTTTGTCGTAGACGCTGATCAGCGCGCGCTCGATGGCCATCGTGCTCCTCCAGTTGCGTCGAATTCTGAAAAAGACCGATTAGTGTATTCGCATGAGCGAAAATCGCAAGAGGACCATTGTGGGCTTCGTCTGCGGTGTCAAAACTTCAAGGCGAGAATAACAATTAGCATACGCATGCGGTTTTCGCGCGATGCGGGATTCGTGGACGTTGGGATTATGCGAGAACGTTTCTGAGAAAAAACTAGCGGCTGACTCGCGCCTTCAACTTCACTTTCCCGCCTTCAACGCTCACGGTGTACTCGATTTCCTTGCCGCCGCGCCTCTTGAGTTCTTCAGTTTTCTTCTCAACAAAGCGTTCGAAGTCTTCGAGACTTGGCGCACCCGACTTTTCTCCCGTAGCCATTCGCGTATCGATCAACGCTCCGTAGAGATCGTGAACCTTTCGCGTTTCACGCGCGGGGTTCGAGAACTGAACGGAAAATGGCGGCGGTGCATCAATTCCTGTTCCGTCGCGGGACTTCCGTTCTCCACGCGAGGCCGCGGCCGCGGCTGAAGGCCTCGAGGCCAGCGCTCGCCGCGCTTCGGCCATCGCCTTGTTGCGTTGCGCGGCGATTGCTTTTGCGGCAGCCCCGAAGTGATGCGGCACCGACGAGCTTTCTTTCAACATCAGCTTCTTCCGCCACATGTCCTGATATTTGGCGTAGGTGGAGGCAATATTGTTATAGCGGAATCGCTGCGCCAGGTTGACCTCGGCCATTCGTTCGGCGTAGCGCTTGATAAATACGTCCACGCGCCACTGGGTATCAACCGGTGGGCGCTTTCGTCCGCCGCCGAAGAATTGCTCGTACTCAATCTTCAGCGTGCGAATGTCGTGCTCGACTTGTGCTAGATCGTCGTCGATTGTGGCCATGGTCTAATTGGCAGCCATTTCAGGCTACGGGCACCGGCGCACAGCGTCAACCCACCGGGACACAGTGAGTGACGCAAGCGGCAAGCCCTTCGGTTGCTCCTTTTATTCGCGCTGTGCTCCAATACTCAAACGATGAATCCCCCGGCCGATCCAGTCACCGGCAAGCTTACGAATGCGCTGCGCGGCGTTCCGTCCGTGGATGAATTGCTCGGGCGTCCGGCGATTGTCGAAGTGGCGAAGAACGCCGGGCGCACTTTGGTCACGAGTGTCATCCGCGAGGTTCTTGCCGAGGAGCGCCGGAGCTTAAAGGAAGGACCAAGCGCTGCCGTAGAATTGTTGAAGCTCGAAGAGCGCATCCTCGCCGGAATCCAAAAGGCGCTCGCGCCGTCGCTGCGCCGCGTCATTAACGCCTCCGGCGTGGTTCTCCACACGAATCTTGGCCGCGCGCCGCTCTCGGCTGCCGCTCTCGAACATCTCGCTGCGATCTCGGGCCGCTATTCAAATCTCGAGTACGACGTTCCGTCGCGGGCGCGCGGGAAGCGCGACATTCACACGGCGCAGCTTCTCGCAGACTCCGTCGGAGCCGAAGCCGCTATCGTCGTCAACAACAACGCCGCCGCCGTTTTCCTCGTTCTGAACGCGCTCGCGAGCGGCGGAGAAGTGGTGGTGTCGCGCGGCGAATTGATCGAGATCGGCGACGGATTCCGCATCCCGGACATCATGGCGGCCAGCGGCGCGGTCCTGCGCGAAGTGGGCACGACGAACCGCACGCGCATCGCGGATTACGAACGCGCGATCAACGAGCGAACGAGATTGCTCCTTCGCGTTCACCCTTCGAATTTCCGTATCATCGGATTTACCGCGCGGCCATCGCTCGAAGAAATCGTGGATCTCGGCCGCCGTTCAAAGATTCCCGTATACGAAGATCTCGGCTCCGGATGCATCGCCGATCTTGCCGCGGTGGGCATCAACGAGCCCGTGGCTCGCGAGAGCTTCATCGCCGGCGTCGGCGTAATTTCGTTCAGCGGCGACAAACTCCTGGGAGGACCGCAGGCCGGAATCATCGCGGGCAAAAAAGAAATCGTGGAGCGTATTCGCCGCAATCCGCTCTTCCGCGCCCTGCGCGTAGACAAACTGACGATCGGTGCGCTGGAAATGACCTTGCAAGCCTATCGCCGCGGCGCGCTAGATGAAATTCCGGCATTACGCATGATCCGTATGAGCGCCGAAGAAATTGCGCGCCGCGCGCATGCGCTTCTCGAAAAACTCCGCCCATCGCTGCCTAAAGATGTTGAAATTGAGTTTATCGACGGAAAATCCGTGATTGGCGGCGGCTCAACTCCCGATCAATCATTGCCCACGCATCTCATCGCCGTCAAAAGCCGACGCCGCTCCGCGGAAGAAATCGAATCGCGCCTCCGCGAGCCCGCCGCGGGCATTCCAATCATCGCCCGCATCGAAGACGACCGCGTCGTGCTCGATCTACGCACAGTATTCGCGGATGAAGAGTCGGCGCTGGCGGATTCGCTTCTAATCGCAATTCAGTAACGCGCGAACATAGAAGCTTGAAATTATAAAACGGAAAAGAGAAAACCTTGTCGTTGCCACGATGACGCTGGTTGCGAAGTCTTTAATTTCCCTCTATCTTGCGGTTACCAAACTCCACTTTCCAATTCTCGCCGTCATAGCACTAGTTACAGGATAATTACGGCTGTCTTGCCATTTTCACTTTTCTCTTTTCCAAATGCCCTTTTCTATTTTCCCTTTTCCAGATTCCTCAGCTTATTAATCACTGTCGCCACGCATGCCGCGCCGAACCCGTTATCAATATTCACCACACTCACGTTCGACGCGCAACTGTTCAACATACCCAGCAGCGCCGCGACGCCGCCAAAGCTCGCGCCGTAGCCCGTGCTCGTCGGCACCGCGATCACTGGCACGCCAACCAATCCTCCGAGCACGCTCGGCAGCGCGCCCTCCATTCCAGCCACGCAGATGATCACGCGCGCTTCGTTGAGCCGCGCGCGATGCTCCATCAGCCTATGCAGCCCTGCGACGCCCACGTCGTAAATCGCTTCGGCGCGATTGCCCATCATCTGCGCGCTAATCAACGCCTCCTCGGCTACCGGGATGTCGCTCGTCCCCGCCGTCACCACGAGCACGAGGCCCTCGCCCGTGCGCTCGCGGCTGCGCTCGATCGCGATCACTCCCGACAGCGGATGAAACTTCGCGTTGCGCGCCACGCGCTTGACGGCGGCGTAGGTAGCTTTGCTGCCGCGCGTGATCAGAATGTTGTGCGAGGCCTTTGCACGCAGCATTCCACGCACGATTTCCGCCACCTGTTGCGGCGTTTTCCCCCGGCCGTAGATCACTTCGGAATAACCCTGCCGCAGCGAGCGATGATGATCGATTTTCGCGAAGCCGAGATCTTCGAAGGGAAGTTGCCGCAGTTTTTCGAATGCTTTATCGAGCGACACTCGCCCCGAACGGACATCCTCCAGGAATTTTCTAGCGTCGCTCTCGTTCATCGCCTCACCATTCCGCGCGCATTGTAGCATTCCGCTGACGAATGGACCTGCCGCACGAACCTCGATGCGGCGCTACAAGTGCATCCCGCGATTCTTGACTTTGTCGAAAGCGCCTGCCTAGAGTGGGTTTCGGCGCATGGCGAAGAACAAACCAGTGGGAAAGGTCATCACGGTCGGCGTGACCGGCGCGAGCGGCGCAATCTATGCGCGCGCGATTTTGCGGCTGCTCGATGCTGATAAGCGCGTGGCGCGCGTCGCGCTGGTCGCGAGCGAGATTGGATTGCGCCTGATTGCGACCGAGCTTGGCATTGTCGCGGCGGATCCAAAAAAGTTGCCCGCGCTTCTTACCGGTACTTCCGCGAAGAAGATCGAATATCTTCCGAACAAAGACGTTGGCGCTTCGATCGCCTCCGGCAGCGCGCCGGTGGACGCAATGGTCGTGATTCCTTGCTCGGCGGGCACTCTCGCGGCGATCTCCGTAGGAATCGCCGATGATTTGCTCGCCCGGGCGGCGGATGTCTGCCTGAAAGAACGCCGCCCACTCGTTCTCTGCCTGCGCGAAACGCCGCTCAATCGCATCCACATCGAGAACATGCTGCGCGTCACAGACGCAGGCGCTATCGTGATGCCCGCGATGCCCGCGTTCTATTACGGCCCGAAAACAATCGAAGACGCTGTCGAACAATTTGTCTGCCGCGTCCTCGCGCAAATCGGCTTGCCGCAGGAAACGCAGTATCGCTGGGAGGGCGGGGGGAGGAGCAGAAAATGGAAAAGGGAAACGTGAAATAAGAAAAGTGAAAATGGAGATTAGCACTCAGCAGGTGGAATATACGAAACGAAAATAGGAATCAGCATGAATCGCCGCAACGCTAACTCGGAGCAAATCGCTCTTTCGAGGCCCCTTTTTTCTTTCCCCTTTTCTCTTTTCCACGCGGTGTCCGCGTGACCAGCCGCATCCGCACTATTCTCGAAATGATCAAGATCGAGCACTCTGTCTTCGCGCTGCCGTTCGCGCTCGTCGGAGCACTGCTAGCCGCGCGTTCGGCGGGCACATGGCCGACATGGTCGCAAATGTTGTGGATCATCGTCGCAATGGTGGGCGCGCGCTCAGCCGCAATGACCATCAACCGCATCGCCGACATCGAATATGATCGCCGCAATCCGCGCACGCGGAACCGCGCGCTTCCACAGGGCACTCTATCGGTAGGATTCGCGTGGGGATTTACGCTCGCGGCGGCTGCGTTGCTGATGATCGCGGCATGGCGATTGAATCGTCTCGCGCTCGAGCTGTCGCCCGTAGCGCTGGCCGTCCTCTTCCTTTATTCCTACACGAAGCGATTCACATCGTGGTCACATTTCGTTCTCGGATTTTGCCTCGGCATGTCGCCCGCGGCCGCCTGGATCGCAATTCGCGGCTCGCTCGACGCACGCATTCTGATTCTTTGCGCCGCGGTGACGCTCTGGGTGGGCGGTTTCGACGTTCTCTACGCGTGCCAAGACGTCGAATTCGACAAATCCGCCGGCCTCCATTCAATCCCGAAAAAATTCGGCATCGTTCGCGCGCTAATCATCGCCCGCGCGATGCACGTCGGCGTGATTGTGCTGCTCATCTGGCTGGCGTGGAGCTTCGCGCTCGCGTGGCCCGCGTGGATGGGAATCGCCGTCGTCGCCTCGCTGCTTGCCTACGAGCATTCGCTTGTAAAACCAACCGATCTGTCAAAGTTGAACGCGGCTTTTTTCACCGTAAACGGCTATATCAGTATGTTATTCTTGCTCTTCTGGGGCGCGGCGACGTTTGTGTCGCGCCCGTAAAACAGGTCCATCGAGAATGAGCTCCGAACTCCAAATCACAGACGCGCGCCTCCGGCCAATTGCCGATAAAGTCCTCGCCGGGGAGCGTCTCGACGCGGGCGAAGGCCTGAGACTCTTCGAATCAAACGATCTTTTGGCCGTTGGCTGGCTCGCAAATCACGTCCGCGAGAAGCGCCACGGCGACATCTGCTATTACAACGTCAATCGCCACATCAATCCGACGAACGTCTGCGGCGCGCACTGCAAGCTCTGCGCCTTTGGCCGCGACGCGAATTCGCCGGGCGCTTACACCTTCACGCTCGACGAAATCTGGGCGCGCGCGGCGGAAGGCGTCGCCGAAGGCGCCACGGAATTCCACATCGTCGGCGGCCTGCATCCCGATCTTCCGTTCAGCTACTATCTCGATCTCATCCGCGGCATCAAGCAGCGCCACCCGCAAGTCCATCTCAAAGCATTCACGATGGTCGAGGTTGGATTTTACTCGCGCATTTCGAAGCTTTCGATTCGCGACACGCTGCTCGCCATGAAAGAAGCCGGAGTGGATTCTCTTCCCGGCGGCGGAGCCGAAATTTTCGCGCCGCGCGTGCGCAAGATTATTTGCGATCACAAAGTCAGCGGTCAGATGTGGCTCAAGATTGCGCGCACCGCCCACCAGGTCGGCCTGCGCTCGAACGCCACCATGCTCTACGGCCACATCGAAACGCACGAAGAGCGCGTCTCGCATCTTCTCGATCTCCGCGAATTGCAGGATGAAACGCACAGCTTCGTCACATTTATTCCGCTGCAATTTCATCCCGACAATACCGGACTGAGCCACGTGCCGAAGCCGACGGCATTCGACGATCTGAAAACAATCGCCGTATCGCGCCTGCTCCTCGATAATTTCGATCACATCAAGGCGTACTGGATCATGCTGACGCCGCGAGTCGCGCAGGTCGCGCTGCGATTCGGCGCTAACGATCTCGATGGCACCGTCGTCGAAGAAAAGATTTATCACGATGCCGGCGCCAGCACTCCGCAGGGCCTCACGCATGCCGATCTCGAGCGACTGATTCGCGCGGCCGGCCGCGTTCCCGTTGAGCGCGACACTCTTTATCGCAAGGTTGATCGCTCGCAGCTTCCGCCGATTCGCGCGCCGAAGCGCACGGCTGGCGATCTGATCCCCGAATCATCTCTCACCGCTCGCGCGCAGTAAGCTATCCGCGATTCGCACTTTGCAATTTTCCGCTCTTCAGTCACGGTTTCGTTCACGTGTGCGCCCACATCTTCTCCGTATTGCTCGCAGCGTAGGATTACGGAGCCAATTTCCGTATTCCTGCGGATTGACGCTTTCTGCCCGTGCGCGTAGTTTCCCTTCGCCTTCGAGCACATTAGCCGCGAATGCAGTAATCTTCATCGCGCTACTTATTCTCGATTGGCCATCCGAAAACTAAAACTAGGCAACAAATTCTCCGGAGGGGGAACCCTGCCATGCCCTACGAATGGAGAACGCGCACGGGTCTCATTCGATCCCGCGTTTTCAATGCAATCCCAGTTTCTCTTATTCTGGCGCTGATCGTTTTCTTTTTCCTCGCCGGATGGCGAGCAACCACTTACGACTCGGCGGCTGCGGGGGCTGATACCCTTCCTGCCCCCGAGACTGTCGCGCCGCCAAGTCCTCCTCCGAGCCTAGAGACCCAGGCACAATCGGAAATCTCGGGCCTGCGCCAGGAGGTCGCGGATCTCGACACGCAGGTTAAGCATCAAACTCTCGTTTCAATGGCGGCGAATGACAAGGTTCAGACTCTCCAAAGCGAGCTGATGGATGCTCAAAAAAAAATTCTCGTCGCGAGCACCGATCGCGACGAAGCAATCCGCAAGATCAGCGAATTGCAGGCGGGACAACAGGAGAAAACAAAGGATCTGAACGTCGTGTGCAGGGCGCTCCGCCCCGGAATCGCAGAGCCCCGGGGCCGCGCGCCCGCCGCCGCACTCGCCGTGTGCGGCGCCACCCCGAAATAATCAAACAGCAGCCTTAAGGCGCAAGGCCCCAGATTTTGACGTCTTGAAACCGTGCGAAGTGCAGAAGAGGTTTTGCGTCGGGAAGCGCGATACCGTGCGCTGCAGCCATAGTGTTGGTTTCGATTTCCACTTCCGCAGGCTGCAATGGCCAGGGCGGATGATCGATCTCCCCGCGAAAAATTCTGGGGCCCGCCGCTGCGTAGAGGCAGTAACGCTCGGTGAGAAAATAATCCAGCGTGCCTCGCTTCGCGCGGAATACCTCTCCAGTCGGACGATACTTCGCGCGAAAGTCTGCTCTCGGTGTGCCGCGATGTGTTCGATGGCTCTTATAGAAAATCGTACCATCGGAATTCTCAACTGACATGCGCGCGCGAAAATATGGCAAGTGAAACCATCGCCGTGCTGCCGACACCGCAATGGCGCTCGCCGCTTCAAGCCCGAAGAACCACACGCCGGGCTTTTCGCCAGATCGGACGTACGTGCGAACGTTTAGCTCGGGAAATGCGGAGAGCCCCGGAATGGGCGGCAATCCGCGGAGTCGAATTCCCGACATGTGAAAAGGCACGACGCCAACCCACGCCGTGCCATCGAACGTTTCAAGCTCAAGCGCGGGGGGAATTAGCGGCCGCAGTTCCTGCTCCGCGATCGGCCAGTGCATGAATAGCAAGTCGTGCCACTTCTGCTGCATGACCCAGGGTGAAGCAGGTGCAGGCCACGGCCGAAGAGCGTCCTCTCCGTTGATCATAACGATTTCGGTTTCTGACTGGCAGCGATACGCACACGGTTGCGAGAGGCATGCCAAAGAAGCAGAGCATAGAACGGCGCGTAGGTAAGCGCGACGCAGCGCGGATCGAAATGCCAATGCCCCGACGCCGAATAATCAATCAACACTTGGTACGACAGGAACTGAAGCACGGTCAGAAGTAGCCACGCCGTATTCGGATAGAAACAGAGAAACGGAATTACCCATGTGAAATACCACGAATAAGCATTCGGCGCGAAAAGCAGGATCGCACCGAAGATCCAGAAAGCGGCGCGCGCGGGCTCGGCGCCTCGAATCGCTGCCCACAACGCCAACACGCTCGCAACGGCGACGCCGGTGCCCGCCGCGATCGCGTGCGAATGCGTGAGCAATTTCAGAATCGAGTAGAGACTCGCGTTGTTATCCTGCCAGCGTGATTCAAAATACGCCATCGTCACCGGAACTTGGCGCAGCGCCGCGCGATAGGGCCAAGTGCACACCGCAGCGATGGCCGCAGCTGCAAACGCGCTAGCCCACGATCGCCGTGATTTTGGCCAGCCTTGCCGCCAAAGCCACAGCGGGAAGAGCATGATCGGAAACGACTTGAGCAACGCCGCACACGCCAGCAGCAGCGTTGACAGCGTCGGCCTGGACTTTATAATCACGAAGGCGCCGACTAGCGCCGCGAGGGCCAGCGCATCGCTGTGCGCACTGTCAGCGAACTCGACCACCACAAGCGGGTTCCACGCGTAGATGGCAAGCTGATAAGCGCGTCCTCCTGCCGCACGCAGCCATACGGCAAGAAGAATCATGGTCAGGACGTCCGCGGCTTCCATCGGCAACTTGAATGCGACGGGCCGAGGCAGGAATCGCGCTGCCGTGCGGAAGACGAGTTCGGCAAGCGGCGGGTAGATGGTGGGAATTTCCTGGGCTGGCATTCGCATGTCGTTCGAATTGGCCGGATCGCGCAGGCCGCGAAGACGCGCGTCGTTCGGTGTGGCGAGATAGGGATTTTCGCCCGTTAGTTGCGCGCGCCCGTCCCAGCGATAGCGGTAGAGATCGTTCGAGAGCGTCGGTGCGAGCGGCCAAAGGGTGGCGCGGAAAAGAATTGCGGCGGCGAGAACCAGCCAAAATGCCCCGCGTCTCTCTCTCGTGTGCTCGAGGCCATACAGCGCGATGAAATAGATCGCACCGGCTGCAAGCCCGATCGCGATCGTCTCGACGACAAACGTTTCGAGATTGCCGAATCGCCGCAGACGCCAGAAGAGCGCTTCTAGAAGAATGAAGCCGGCGAATAGAATTTGCGTTTGCGAAATTCGGAGTCGCGCGGGAAAATTTTCAGTCGGAGCCATCAGGAGGCGCTAGGACCGTGATTTGGCAGTTTGCATGGGCGATCGCGTTTCGTTCGGGCCCGCCGCTCTCGAATTACTGGCGCCGCCTGACGGATCTGACGTTCGCCGGACAATATCAGCCGAACGCGTTCGATCTCGCGATCATGATCCCGTATTTCCTCGTGCTCGTAATTCTTGCGGCCTACGGCCTGCATCGCTACGCGCTCGTCTACAATTTTTTTAAATACAAGGATCACGTTCCGGGCCCGCCGCCGCCGGTCATTGAGTGGCCCAAGGTTACCATACAGCTTCCCATCTTTAACGAGCGCTACGTCATCGAGCGGCTGGTGGATTGCGTCGCGCAGTTTGATTACCCGCGCGAAAAAATGGATATTCAAGTCCTCGACGATTCTACCGACGAGACGCAGGAAGTCGCGCGAAATTGCGTCGAGCGCCATCGCGAACTCGGCCTTCCGATTTCCTACATTCACCGCGACAACCGCGAGGGTTTCAAGGCTGGCGCGCTGCAAGAGGGCCTGAAGACTGCAGCCGGAGAATTCGTTGCCATCTTCGACGCTGACTTTCTTCCACCGGCGGAGTTTCTCAGGCAGACGCTCCCGTATTTCGCCGACCCGAAACTCGCTATGGTTCAGACGCGCTGGAGTTACGTCAATCGCAGCTACTCCGCGCTCACTGAAGTCGAAGCGATTCTTCTCGACGGCCACTTCGTCATCGAACACTCGTCGCGCTATCGTCGCGGAAATTTTTTCAATTTCAATGGAACAGCCGGCGTCTGGCGGCGCGTGGCAATCGACGATGCGGGCGGCTGGCAGCACGACACGCTCACCGAAGACACCGATCTCTCCTATCGCGCGCAGCTTCGCGGCTGGCAGTTTGTTTATTTGCCCGAGATCGATTGCCCGTCCGAATTGCCGGTGGAGATGAACGCGTTCAAATCGCAGCAGGCGCGCTGGGCCAAGGGCCTAATGCAGACCGCGAAGAAAATTCTTCCGCGCGTTTTGCGCTCGAAGGAGCCCGCGCACGTCAAAAGCGAAGCCGTGTTTCACCTGACGGCCAACATCAGCTACCCGCTGATGGTGTTTCTCTCGATCATTTTGTTGCCGGCGATGGTCGTGCGCTTCTATCAGGGATGGTTTCAGGTGCTGGTGATTGATTTGCCGCTCTTCATTGCGTCCACGTGCTCGATTTCGAGTTTCTATCTCTGCTCGCAGCGCGTGCTTTACCCGAAGACGTGGAAGCGCACCTTTCTCTATCTTCCATTCGTAATGGCTGTCGGGATCGGGCTTTCGATTCGCAATGCAGTCGCTGTCCTCGAAGCTATTTTCGGCGTGAAATCGGATTTCGTGCGCACGCCGAAATATAAAATCGAAGGCCAGCAGCGCTCCGCTTGGGCGAAGAAGACGTATCGCAAGAGCGCCGGATGGATGCCATTCGCCGAAGTCGCGCTCGGACTTTACTTCGCGGCAACGGTTGGCTACGCGATTCAGAATGAAAACTACGCCACCGTCCCGTTCCTACTTCTTTTCGTGTGGGGCTATCTCTACACGGGGCTGATGTCGATTGCACAGGTCTACCTAGAACGCTTGCGCTTCGGCGTCGTCGAGGCTGGTGAAGTCCGCCCCGCCGCCACCGGCGCTCCGGGTTTCTAGGTCCGTCCTCGTCACTCCCACCAGCACGTGGGTCCCACCGATGCCCGCGACCTAAACGAAGCCGGGGCTACTTCGACGCCGCGAATTTCAGCGGTAACACCATTGATGTCGGCAGGCTGGCTTCCCAGACTTCCAACGTGGCAACACTCGCACTCGCTGCCTGATATTCCACGTCGTAGGTTTCGCCGACCGTCAGGAACATGTCGGCTGTCGAACTTTTCAGCTGCGCCGGCGGCAAGTCCGCGCCGTCTTTCGCGATTATTTTCCATTGCACCGGAGCGCCGTCGCTCGTGAGACGCACGCGCATGTCGACGAAATTGTCGGTGATGTTGATCAATCGCAGCCGATATCGCGTTCCGGCCTGCAGTTGGAGCGGATCGGGCTGAGGATTGCCGTTAATCAGCAAGAGATAGCCGAACGGATCGTACTTGCCGATGCTGAAGACGATGGTCCGGTCACGCTCGGGATCGTACTTTTGTCCCGGTTCGAGAACGATCAGCGGTCCATAGATTCCATTCAGAATTTGCGTTGGGTCGTGCCAGTGTGTGTGATAGATAAATGTTCCGGCGCGCGGCGGAGTCATGCGCGCGATGAAGGATGTCCCTGGCGAGATGGCCGGTGAAAGTTTCTCGTTTGTGCCGGTCCAACCGGAGACTCCATCGTAGTAGCTTTCAATCTCTATTCCGTGCCAGTGAATCGTCGTTGGCTGGGTGGTCTGGTTCTTCACTTCGATGTCTGTTGTCTCTCCCCGCGTCAAAATGATCGGCGGCCCGAGCCAAACGGGCGGCGCAGTGGCGCCCGGAGCGGCAGTCGCTGGCGGCGGTGCCAACGGATCTTTCACCTCGAGCCTAAAGAGCGGAATCTTCGCCGGATTCTCCGAGATCACGAGTTGCAGTTTCCGCGCGTCTCTCTTCGCCACTGGTGCCACTGCCGAATTCGAACTCGGAAGCACCGTGATTCCAATCACAAGGCTGCCCATCGTGGGGCCATGATCGTGGTCCGGCGAGTAGCCGGCGGGCTCGGGTGCTGGAGGATGGAGAGACTCCGACGGCAACATGTGCACAACCATGTGGCAATGGAAGAGCCAATTCCCCGCGCGGTCGGGCGTCCACGTCATGTCGAACACGTGCCCGACGTCAATCAATTCGGTGACGGCCTTGCGACGCTGGTCTTCCGAGTAACGCTCGTAGTGCTCGCCGTCACCGACCGCATCGACATTGAAAAAGAAACCGTGCAGATGCATTGCGTGCGGAGAGACCGTCGGATTGATCACTCGCCAATGAATTGTCTCGCCGGTCTTGTAAGTTACGCGCTCGTCAAAAGGCCATGCTTTGCCGTTTATGGACGCGATTTCCACGCCGTCCGCGGCAAAGAAGTCCTTGCCCCAAAGACCGAGAACGAAAATCCTGTCGTCCGGCCTAGCTCCCGGCGGATCGATGATGAACGCGCCGGAAAGCATGGTCTCCGCAAGTTCGCGAGTGTCGAGGGAATGGTCCGAAGTTGCTGCCCAGTACATGTACGTTCCCGGTTCGCCCGCGACGAATTGAACATCGCGCGATTCGCCCGGTGCGACACTGATCTCGTCTTTCGGATCTCCCGGATGGCGATGCAGGCCGTAAATTTTGGCGGCGATGGGAAGCGCGTTTCGGACACTGGCGTGAATCTGCGTTCCCTGCGGCACCCGGATCAGCGGGCCGGAGCTTTGCGGCGCATGTCCTTCCTCCGCGAACGCGTAAATATCTCGATGGGCGCCACCTTCATCTTCCGGATACCAGACGCTCTCGTGCAATTCGAGACGCAAATTCAAAACGCCATTATTAAATTGACCGGCAGGAGTTCGATTGTCGTTCGCGACTACCTTCGGCAAATCCGATTTCGGCGCAGACTGCGCAAATGCTGCCGCGCTGAATAAGACCAGTATTCCTAACCCGAGGAACTTCCAATGCCGCATCGCATCTCCGTGCGGGCAGATCTTCGTTCGATCATCCCGCCGTTGAGCGGCAACGTTACTGCGTCCTTCGGAGCCGGTCAACGAATTCCGGAATCTCGTGTGCGCCGACGGGCGGGCCAGAAGAGAGTTAACGCCGCGCGTTCGGTGCTTTCCATAGGGAAATCCGTGCGTCGAATCAGGAGGCGACTCCCGCATCGACGATCGCACGGGGAATGTGAACTTGCACGATGTCGGAATTGCTGGCCTTTCGTCGCTGTGCTAGCGTGGTCCGAGTCCTGTTCGCGCAAATCATTCGCGCTAGTCAAAGGAGACCGCAGGTTGGCTCATCGAAGCGAATGCCCTTCAAAAATGAACGTAACCAACACTAAATTCCGGCCCGGCCCAGAATTTCGATTCCTAAGCTCGCGCGCAACGCATCTCACTTTGCTCCTCGCTCTGGCACTCGTCGGGGCAACCGTCGCGACGGCGCGTTTTCGCCAGCCGAACGAAGAATATCGCGCGCGACGCGCCAAGCTAACCTCCCAACTCGATGGCCCACTCGTCGTCTTCGGCTACTCCGGCAACGAAGACCCGTCCGAATTCGCCGTCTTTTTTCAGGAGAAAAATTTCTACTACCTCACCGGCGATGACGAACCCGGCGGTGCGGTGCTCCTAATTCCCGATCCGCCCGCGGGCAAATCCCTAACAGGCCCGCGCGAAATTCTCTATCTTCCGCCGCGCAATCCCGCAATCGAACATTGGGAAGGCCCGCGGATGGGCCCCGACGATCCCGGCATCGCCGAAAAAACAGGTTTTGCGAAAGTCGAAGTCTTCGCCAATCTGCGCGGCAAGCTCGAAGACCTGGCTAGAATTTATCCAACGTTTTACACGCTCCTCCCCGGCCAACAGGAAGAAGGCTATCCGCACCTCCGCAACTGGAGCGATTGGCTGAAGCGCACAGTTCCCGGAGCAAATATCCGTGATGCCGGCCCGATGATCGCCGCCATGCGCCAAGTAAAATCGCCCAGTGAACTCGCGCTGATGCAAAAAGCCATTGACGCCTCAATCGACGCGCATCTCGACGCCATGAAACGCATGCGCCCCGGGCTATTCGAATATCAAGTGGCCGCGCGAATGAAAGAAATCCACGAATTCGAGGGCTGCTCGCGCGAATCCTACGCGCCGATTGTCGGAACCGGATTCAATTCCACGGTGCTGCACTACAGCACGCTCGATGCCCAAATTAAAGACGGCGACATCGTCGTGCTCGATGTGGGCGGCGAATACGGCGGCTACGCGGCCGACATCACACGAACGCTCCCGGCGAACGGAAAATTTACGCCGCGCCAGCGCGAAATCTACGAAATCGTTCTCGCCGCGCAGAACGCCGCGCTCGCCGAGGTCAAACCCGGCGCCACGATTTACGGCGGCGCGATAAATCTCAATGCTATCGCGCGCCAGTACATCAGCACGCACGGCAAGGATCTTCACGGCCAGCCGCTCGGCCAATATTTCATCCACGGCCTGAGCCATCATCTTGGACTCGATGTTCACGATCCCGGAAGCACCAGCAGGCCACTCGAGCCCGGAATGGTAATCACCATCGAGCCGGGCATTTACATACCCGAAGAAAATCTAGGAGTGCGCATCGAAGACGACGTTCTCGTCACAAATGACGGTCACGAGCAGTTAACGGCGCGCCTGCCCCGCGGCGTGGACGAAATCGAGAAGATCATGGCCGCAGGCGCTCAAGAAAAGCCCCAAAATGCCCAAATCGGGCCTGATTGACGGCTGTTTACAACTCTGCTATCGTGCCCGGATATGGCAGCGCGCGGAAAGTCAACGAAAAGAACAGCTTCCAAATCCGGGAATCGCTCCCGGGGCAGCTCAAAGTCATTGAAAAGTAAGGGCTTAAGCGCAGGCGCGCGCGCTAAGGCAGCGGCACACCCGGTAGATCCTGCCTTCCAGCAGCAACTTAAGTTCTACGAAGAGGGACTCAAGGAAATCCAGCAGCAGCGTTTCCAGCGCGCCAAGCAGATCTTGGAAAAGGTCATTGAAGGGCCCAACAAAGAGCTTGGCGACCGGGCACGCGTCCACATCCGCGGCGTCGAAATTCGGCTCTCCAAGACTCCGCCAGCCGCGCCGAAGAACGCCGAGGACCACTACACGCAAGGCGTTGCCCTCATGAATCTCGGTCGCTGGGACGAAGCCCGTGTGCACCTCGATCGTGCACTGAAGGCCGCGCCGAAGGCCGATCACATCGTCTATGCCATGGCCGCGCTCGATTGCCTTAGGGGCGAAGCAGAGAGCGCCATGGAACGCCTGAAATTCGCCATCCAGTTGCGCCCCGAGAATCGATATCACGCGCGGAACGACGAAGACTTCGCATTCCTGCAGGAAGATCCTCGTTTTACAGAGCTTCTCTATCCGGAGCGTGAGGGTTCCGTCGGATAGTTTCCCCTGTGAAAAATACTCATCAGCATCGCCCACGTCCCGTGCGCATCGTGGCCATGGGAGGCGGCACCGGACTTTCAACGCTTCTGCGCGGATTGAAAGAGTATGTAGCGCGGCGCAAGGAAGAGCGGAGCCGTTTGCCGATTTCGGATCTCGCCGCGGTCGTAACCGTTACGGACGATGGCGGCAGCTCCGGACTTCTGCGCCGTGAGTATAGCGTCTTGCCGCCCGGCGATATTCGGAACTGCATCGTGGCGCTCTCGAAAGACGAAACTTTGCTCAGCCAGCTATTTCAGTATCGTTTCGCGAAAGGTGGCGCTCTACGCGGCCACAGCTTCGGCAATATCTTTCTGACCGCGCTCACGCAAGTTACCGGCGATTTCCCCGAAGCGGTTCGGCTTTCGGGACAAGTACTTGCCATTCGCGGCCGCATTTTTCCTTCCACCGAAAGCAACGTCACCCTCGAAGCCGAACTCGAAAATGGGAATATCATTCGCGGCGAGACGAAAATCTCCCGCTCGCGAAGCCGCATTCGCCGCGTTCGCCTCGTGCCCCGCCGCGTCAAGCCTCTTCCGGAAGTTCTCGAAGCCATTCGCCACGCCGACCTGATTCTCATCGGACCGGGTTCGCTGTACACGAGTCTCATTCCCAATCTGCTTCTATCGCAGGTCAAGGAAGCGCTGGTGCGTTCGCGCGCCACGCGTGTCTACATCGCGAATCTCATGACGCAGCCCGGCGAGACCGATGGATATTCCGTCGCCGATCACGTCCGCGCGATTTATGCTCACACGCAAGACGGCCTCTTCGACTGGGTTGTGCTCAATCGCAAGCCCGTTACGCCGGGCGCGTTCCACCGCTATCGTGCCAAAGGCGCCGAGCCGGTCGAGAAGTCTCAAAAAGAATTGGCTCGCATGGGACTCGGCTGTGTAACTGGCGATTTGCTGCAGGAAGGCAAAGTAGTGCGCCACGATCAGCGGCGCCTCGCGCGTCTCGTCCTCGACGAATTCGTGCGCCGCTCCCGCCAGAATTAGCCGCCTCACTCCGTCGTAATCACATTGTTCCAATTTCCGTCGCGATTCTTGCGCTGATTTCCGCGTATCCGTATACTGGCCGGCGCTGCCAAAACGCCGGAGTTTCACTCCCAGGACAACGCGGACGCAAAGTTTCCGCCCCGCTGCCCCTCGAGGAATCTTCCATCGAATGCGCTAGCGGAGGAATCCATGCCAACTCTCGTCAAGAATGAACTCAATGTCTACGAATGCGCGGAAGCGCGTTTCGAGATGGCCGCGGCGAAGTTGGGCCTCGAAGATGACCTTTACCGCTACCTCCGATTTCCAAACAAGGAAATCACCATCTACATTCCGGTCACGATGGATGACGGCCGCCTCGAAGTGTTCACCGGCTATCGCGTGCAACATTCGCTGGTGCGGGGCCCGGGCAAAGGCGGAATCCGGTATGCACCGGACGTAACGCTCGATGAAGTGCGCGCGCTGGCATCGTGGATGACCTGGAAGTGCGCCGTGGTAAACATTCCCTTTGGCGGCGCGAAGGGCGGAATCATTTGCGATCCGCAAAAAATGTCCCAGAAGGAACTCGAGCGCATGACGCGCCGCTACACCGCCGAACTTACCGATTGGATCGGTCCCGAGCGAGACGTTCCCGCTCCCGATCTCGGCACGAATGAAAAAGTGATGGCATGGGTGATGGACACCTACTCAATGCACATGCGCCACACGGTCACCGCCGTCGTCACCGGCAAGCCCCTGGATCTTGGCGGCTCACGAGGCCGTCGCGAAGCCACCGGGCGCGGCGTGCACTTCGTCTGCGACAAGGCCATCGAGAAGCTGGGCATGAAGCGCGAAGAATGCCGCGTCGTGATTCAGGGCTTCGGCAATGTCGGCTCAATGGCCGCCATGCTTCTGAGCGAAGCGGGATACAAAATCGTCGGTGTCTCAGATATTCACGGAGGTCTCTACAACGAAAATGGTTTCAACGTTCCCGCGGTGATCGAATGGGTTCATGGCCAACGCAAGCCATTGCCCGACTTTCCGGGCGGCGGCGCGAAGATGGCCGGGCAGGAACTTCTCTTCCAACCATGC
>Ga0182018_10001051_pt1 | contig 33206 bp, 26 predicted proteins | sample 812P2MmetaG_FD_120490 | JGI IMG/M metagenome (GOLD analysis project Ga0182018, IMG submission 120490) | Permafrost microbial communities from Stordalen Mire, Sweden - 812P2M metaG | ecosystem: Environmental > Terrestrial > Soil > Wetlands > Permafrost | place: Sweden: Stordalen | collected...
CACCAGCAAGGATGGGCGCAGCGTCGAGACCAGACTTTCTTCCAGAGATGTGACCGTGAGTTCGTACTTGGTAGCGTCCGCATTGCTCGCAAATTGCTGCCGGTAGCGCGCGTTGATGGTCTCCAGCTCCGCCTGCGCTTGAGCCAGCGTCTGGCCAGGATGCAGCCTGGCGATCAGACTGAGGTATCCCGCCCCGGACCGGATTTGTTCGGGTTTCAAAACGCTAACCTCAAAGACGCGCGGGAGCCAAACCTCGGGCGGCGGAAACTGCAGTGGAAACTGAAAATCGGCGGGAAGGATGCCGACCACGGTGACGCTTTTTCCGTCAATGTTCAAGCTTCGACCGAGAACTCCTTCGTTGCCGCCAAAATGGCTATGCCAAAAACCATCGCCGATCACCGCGACGTTTGGTCCTGCGGCATTTTCCTCGTTCGGCAGGAAATTCCTTCCTCGAGCCGGGGTGACGCCCAACACCTGAAAAAAATCTTCCGAGATGAGCGCGCCGGAGAGCACCTCCGGCTCTCCCTCTCCCGCGAGAGCTACGTTCCGCGGAAAGTACGCCGCAGTGTATTCCAGCGTGCGGCTTTGCTCGTGGATTTGGCTGAACTTTGTAAAGGAAAGCGGAACTCCGTTTGTCTGACTCTGCCGATCAAACTGAGCAATGGAAACCAGCCGATTCGCATCGGTATAGGGCAGGGGCCGCAGAAGCACGGCATTCACGACGCTGAAGATCGCGGTGTTCGCGCCAACTCCTAGCGCCAGCGTCAGCATTGCGACGAGCGTGAAGCTCGGGTTCTTGCGCAGCATCCTGGCGGCAAATTTCAGGTCCTGCCAAAGGCCTTGCATAAAGTCCCCTCCTGTTCCCATTCGCGCCGATCCGTTCGATTAGACCTCGTCAGCCCTGCAAAGTAAGCAGCCAAATGCTGGGCGTTCAGCTTACTATTCAGCTTCGTTGACTTGACCCGGCGCTCACCCTAGAATCGCCAGCACCACCTTCTGGCCGTCCTATGCTCGATCAAACCATCTCGCACTACCGGATCACCCGCAAGCTGGGAGCTGGGGGCATGGGCGTGGTCTACAAAGCGGTGGACCTGAAGCTGGAGCGCACCGTAGCCCTGAAATTCCTGCCACAGGAAATCGTCGTCAATGACTTGGATAAGGAGCGCCTGCTCCGCGAAGCGCGTTCCGCCTCCGCGCTCGACCATCCTAATATTGGCGTCATCCACGGGATTGAGGAGTCCGACGACCATCAACTCTTCATCGTCATGGCGTATTACGAAGGCGACACGCTCGCACAGAAGCTCAATCGCGGCGTCCTGTCCCTGCGCGAGTCGCTTGACCTGGCCATCCAGATCGCCAAAGGGCTCGGAGCAGCGCACGCGCGCAACATCGTACATCGCGACATCAAGCCATCCAACATCATCATCACCAACGACAACGTCGCAAAGATCGTAGACTTCGGCTTGGCCCGTGTAGTGGCTTCGGCCAGCGCGACGCAATCCATTTCCCTGACCGGCACGCTCCCCTATATGGCTCCCGAGCAGATACTCGGCGAGCCCATCGACCAGCGTTCCGACGTCTGGGCGCTGGGCGTGATCCTCGTCCAGATGATTACCGGAAGTCATCCGTTCGTCCGGCCCAATACGGCGGCAATGACTTTCGCTATTCTGAATCAGCCGCCTGCTGCTCTGGACGCGGTGGCCCCGGCCGTTCGCCCTCTCCTGTACAAAGCGCTGTCGAAGAAACCCGAGCACCGCCACGCAACTGCCGACGAACTATTCAAGGATCTGGAATCCGCTCGAGCGGAGATTACCGCTACTCCCGCTTCCGCCGAAGAACCCACGCTCACGCGCGCAATGACTCCGCGCGAGCTCAAAAAAATCATCGAGAACGCTTCGACTCCGCGCTGGGGTGCCCGTCAAGCGCGGTGGCCGGTGCGCCTTGTGCTGGTGATGCTCATGCTGGCTTTGATCGCCGCAGCGGGTGTCTTCCTTCCCGCCCTGCGCGAACGCCTTGCGGGCCTAGTCTATGCCAGCACCGATAAGCACATCGCCGTGCTGCCATTCGAAAACGTTGGCAACGATCCGGAATATGCAGCGGTCGCCAGTGGCTTGATGGACGCACTGACCAACGAGCTGTCGAATCTGGAAGCCGCGCAGCAGTCTCTGTGGGTCGTGCCGGCCAGCGAGGTCCGCAGCCACAAGATCAGCGATCCGGCGGCCGCCTATCGCGATCTCGGCGCCACCATGGTCGTCGAAGGTAGCGTTCAACGGAAGGGCCAGATCGTGTATCTCACGGTGGTGCTGATCGACTCCAAACGCTTGCGACAAATTGGCTCGGCGCAATTGGAAGATGCCTCGGGAGATTTGGCCATGATTCAGAACCAGGCTGTCTCTCACTTGGCGCGGATGATGCGGGTGAAGATTTCCGAAGCCGCCCTCGCGCCCGCCAAGGTTGTCGCTCCAAGTTCCTACGAGTCCTACGTCAAAGCTCTGGGCTATCTGCAGCGATACGACAAGCCGGGCAACATCGACCTCGCCATCTCCGCTCTGAATTCTGCTCTGCAAACCGATCCGCGCTTCGCATTAGGTTACGCAACCCTGGGGGAAGCGTATCGCTTGAAATATCAAACCGACCATAGTCCGGGCTGGATCGATCAGGCCACTGCGAATTGCAGGAAAGCCGTGGAAATTGACGATCGCCTTCCGGCCGTGCACGTCACCCTCGGCTATCTGAACCTCACACGCGCCAGGATGGATCTCGCGCTTCAGGAATTCCAGAAAGCGCTGGATATCAATCCGCGAGATGCCACCGCAGTGATGGGCATGGCTTACGTCAACGAACACCTCGACCACCCTGCGGAAGCGGAAGCCGATTTTAAGCGCGCCATCGCTCTGCGTCCCGACTACTGGGATGGCTACACCGCGCTGGGAGATTTCTACGACCGCCACGCCCGCACCAAGGATGCCATCGCTCAATTCCAGCACGTGATTGAGCTGACGCCGGACAATCCCGAGGCCTACAGCAACCTTGGCGCGGAGTATATCGGGGCCGACGATGCCGCGGCCGAAGCGGCGCTCAAGAAATCCATCGAATTGGCGCCGAACTACGAGGGGTATTCGAATCTCGGGTGGCTATACCTCACCCAGAAGCGCTGGGCCGACGCCGCGCGGGTCTTGCACCAGGCCTTGGCGCTCAATGATAAAGATTGGCGTGTGTGGGCCAACCTGCTGGTGGCCTATCAATGGCTCAATGATCGCGAAAACGAACGAGCCGCGCGGACGAAAACCATGAGTCTTCTCGAAAACTTCGCCACACTAAACCCCCAGGATGCCGTGGTGCAATCCAACCTCAGCACTTTCTACGCCGAGGACAAGCTGCGCGAGAAAGCCCTGGCCCGTGCCGACTCCGCCCTCGCGCTCGCGCCAAAAGATCCCGGCGTTCTTGCCGACGTCGCCGAAACCTATGAGGATCTTGGCGACCGCAAGCGTGCCCTGCAATTTTCACAGCAGAGCCTGCGCAATGGTGGTACCTTAGCCGACCTCCAGCGGCGGCGCGCCCTCTTGGCGCTCCTCGCTGACCCGAGTTTCCGATCCAACGGAAAACAGTAAGTTGAAGAGGAGAAAACCATGCCCACCCAAGGCACAGCAAAAGCAAAAGCCGCACCAGCGAAACGTCTTACGACCACGAACCCGGCGGCACCTCCCACAATCATTACGATCACCCATGGAGTTCCGGACAAGGATCCCGCCTACGTAGATATCGGCGGCACGGCACAGTTCGATAGCAAAGACGCCGTGGATTACCGCCTCCGCCTCTGGGGCGGCAACCACGACCACCACGCCGCCATCGATGTGCTCTTGCCCGCTCTCGGCAGCGTCACCGTCATGACCGATCCGGACGCCAAGGACGAAGACGAAACCCCCTACGACCTGCTCCCGACCAACGTCCAGGCTCCCGCGAAAGCCAGCGCCAAGACCGGCAGCACCGCCAGGACCGAGAGCGGCGGCGGCGGGAAGATCATCATCGGACCGGGACCCGCGGCTTTAAAAAAGTCCACCCGCTAGCGAAGCCGATGGCCGGCAGCGTAGGGGCGCAACTCGCATGGTAGGCAGGCACCGCTGCGCCCCAGCTTCCGAGCGATCTCGTCGGTGTGTCCGCCCGGCTGGTCTTCGAGTTGCTCTCTCCGTCGAATTCAAATCGGGCAGTCGATAGCTTTACTTTGCCGGATGAGGCCACGCTCGTCGGTCACTGCCGCGTAGCCGCAGGTCTTGTCGGTGGTGTCTTCGAGCAGCAGGTCATAGCCCTCGCCGCCATCGGTTACGTCAACACGCAGCGACCACCCTGGCAAAATCTCCGGCCCCTTGGAAAAATGCGCGTCGGCAAGCTGTGCCTGATTTCCCGCAGGCAACGTCGTTCCCAGGTTCGTAAATTCCTCGCTGCTTGCCAGATCTTCCCACGGAGCATAGAAACCGTGGTTTGTTCGGTATGCCAGTTCCGCGGTATTGATCACCCGTAGGACTTTGATGGCTAAGTTGTGCTTGGCACTCTCGGCGTCGGAAGATGCGGTGGCGGCGTCCTGCCCAAATTGGGGAATAGCCGCGCCCAGGGTCAGTACAAGAGTGACGGCACCGAAGAAAGCGATTCGCGTTCGCATCGGATTTTCCTCCATAGGCAAAATCCCCGCGCGAGCATACTACTTGGATGCGTGATCAGCTTGCGACTGAAACCCTCGAGGAACTAGTGCACTTCGTTCTTGTAGACCGTTCCGCCCTTCATCACGAACTTCACGCGCTCCACTTCGGTGATGTCTTTTAACGGGTCGCCGCTCACGGCCACAATATCCGCCCACTTCCCCGCCTCCACGGTCCCTATCTTGTCGCTCCAACCCAATAATTCGGCGGGCACCACTGTGCCGGTGCGAATTGCCTGCATCGGCGTCATGCCGTACTCAACGTAATATTCGAACTCCTTCGCCTGGTTCACTTCCTTCCAATCGAAGCCGCCCGCGTCGGTCCCCAGCGCGATCTTCACTCCCTTTTTCAGCGATTTCTGGAACGCCACCTTTTCCAGGTCCACCATCTTCGTCCAGTTCCCGCCGCGCCCTGGCGCAACGTACGCGCCGACGGTAATCGTCGGCACCCAGTACGCGCCGCGCTTCACCACTTCGTCGATCAGCGCGTCGGTCAGCCCGTCGCCGTGCTCGACCGTATCCACGCCGGCGCGCAACGCCGCCGCAATCCCGTCGCTGCCAATGCAGTGCGCTGCCACTTTCTTTCCCAGACGGTGCGTCTCGTCCACGATCGCCTTCGCTTCTTCGTCCGTGAAATTCACCATGCTGTGCAGCACGCCGTCCGCTTCGAAATGATATTTCCGGTCGGAGTAATACTTGATCCAGTCCGCTCCATACATCGCCTGTTCGCGAACGGCCTTGCGCGCGCCCTCCACTCCATCTACGTATTGAACGCCGGTGGGCACTTTCCATTCCCACGAGTAGCCCAGCAAGGGATACATTCCCGTCGGCGTCATGGCCCGCGTCGCCACCTGCATCCGCGGCCCAGGCACTTCTCCATTTGCGATCGCCGTCTTCACATCCACGTCAGCGTACATCGCGCCTTCTGTTTCCAGGTCGCGGATGGTCGTGAATCCGTGATCCAAAGCGATTCGCGCATTGCGCGCGGCCAGGATCGCGCGGTATGGAATCGATTCCTTCAGCAGTTGCGCGTCGTAGTCCTCTGCGGTGATATCACCGTTCAGCAGCACGTGCGTGTGCACATCGACAAATCCAGGCAGCACCGTTGCCTTGGACAGATCGATCGTTTCGACCCCCACGGGCGCGCTTCCTCCTGCTGTCACCGAGACGATTTTGTCCCCTTCGATCACGATCAACGCACCCGCCAACGGCGTATCGCTCTTTCCGTCAATCAAGCGCCCCGCGCGTATCGCAATCCTCTTGGCCGTCGTTTCTTTGTCCTTGGTTTGCCCGAACGAGGACGCGGACGTCCCGACACAAAGTGCGAATCCTGCAATTAAGCTAACCAGCAAAACAGCTGTGCTTCGATGTTTTCTCATCTCTTTACCCCCGTCGACGGGCGCAAAGAGTAGCATAGGCTCGCCGCGAGACGCCCGCCGCCCACGCCGCAACGCCACAAAATCGTCCGCTGGACGTTGGCCATCCCCGCGACTAAAAAAGGCCAACCGGTCTCAAGTCCGGTTGGCCTTATGGTTCAACTTGCCACAGATTCGAAGCGGTCTCACCCCGGTCTGTGTGTGCCCTGCAAAGCTAACAAACCTACAACAAATCCCCGCGAATTACTGTGCCGCAGCTGAACCGGGGCGCCGCAACGGACGGCGAGCCAGATCCTCCACCGCCGATACACTGCGCTTTGCCATCCATACCACCGGATGGCTGCTTTCCGCGACACGTTCCACAGCCACCGCCCAGCCCTTCTGCAGCAGGTACAAGCTGGCGATCACCAGCCCGAAAATGGCAAAAACCGCCGCGAACAACGCGAACGCCGCCAACAATTCCCTCACAAAGTACAGCTGCAACGCCCCAGCCACCCCTAGGAACCACCACAACCACTTCCTGCTGTTGTCTTTGGTTTTCATCTGTTGGCCCTCGGTACCCTCTGCTTGTCCCACAAAGCAACCCACTGTCAGCTTCACCCGCCACTCCTAAAAGTCTCTGTCCGGCTCTCGAATTTGCCGACCTGCCCACTGGTGTCGGTCACCGCCTTACCTGTACCATTTGACATGAATGCCAAGCCAAAGGCGATGGTACGCAAGGCACATTTTCGTCTTTAAACGACTGGTCCAGTACGTCACTGTCTCACCTTGGAACGTCGTATTCGATTGTAGTTAAAAGACTTAGAAAAACCATGGCCCACGCCGAATATTCGCCAGCCTTTCGTCCTGAACTTGCTGTAGAAGACCTGCTCCCCCGGCCAGCCACTTCAGCCCCTTTCAGGGCCCTCCCCTTGCCAGGGCTACAGGCCGTAACCCCCGTTGTCGTCACCGGCCGTCTGTGGTCTAATCGCGCCGTCCCGGACCCTAAATGCCCGTGTTGCAAATCCTCGCCCTCCTCCTTTGCCTGGTCGTCATCGTCACGCCCATCCTCGCCATCCTGGCGTTTACTCGTGTGCAGAAGCTCGCCGAACAGTTGCAGGCCGCGCGACTGAACGAATTAATTGCCCGCGTCTATTCCCTGGAACAACGCATCGCGAGTATCAGGGAAGGTCAACCTGGTCCCAAAGCGCGGCAGCCAGATTCCCAAGCGGTGCCCGACACGTTGCCGAGCGCTGCACCCGCCCTGGCACCGAGAATTGCCTCGCCCTCTTTGCCTGCCGCTCCGCTGAAGCCAGCTGCAGAACCTCCCAAGACCAGCGAGGCCGCCGAGACCATCCACCGTGCGCCCTCAGTCCACCCCCCGCACCCCGACGCTTCTTCGGGCCGGGACCTCGAGGTCCTGATCGCCGGGAACTGGTTCAATCGCGTCGGAATCCTGGCCGTCATCGTCGCGGTCTCTTTGTTCCTGAAATATGCCTTCGACAACAATTGGATCGGTCCTTCCGGCCGCGTCGCTATCGGCATCCTGCTGGGCGCCGCCATGCTGCCTTGGAGCCAATGGCTTCTCGGCAGAGGCTATTCCTACTTTTCGGAAGGCATCGCGGCTCTCGGGCAAGCCACTTTGCTGCTGTCAATTTGGGCGGGATGCCGCTACTACGCGTTGTTCAGCACGAATGTAGGTTTCGCGGGCATGATCGTCGTCACTGTCGTGATGGCCGTCGTGGCCCTGGGCCGCAACTCCGAGCGCATCGCTTTACTTTCTCTCCTCGGCGGGTTCCTAACCCCGCTGCTGCTCAGCACCGGCCAGGACGAGGAGATCGTGCTGTTCGTGTATCTTCTGATTCTCGGCGCCGGCTTGCTGGTGACTGCGGCCCGGCGCGATTGGCGCACCCTCGCGCCTGTTTCCTTCGTATTTACTCAGCTCTATTTTTGGGGTTGGTACGACACTTTCTACCGGCCGGCCAAGCTCGAACCCACCATCGTTTTTGTGACGCTTTTCTTTTTTCTCTATTTTGCTTTGCCGGTCCTGCGCGCGGTTCGTAAGTCCGCGCTCGACTCCGCAGAGATGTTCGTTGTTCTCCTGAATTCGTTCGCCTATCTCGGCGCGCTGTATCTCCTGCTGTGGCCGAAGGATCGCTGGACATTGACAGTCCTGGTTTTGGCATTGTCGGCGGCGCATCTTGGGGTGGCGCGTTTGGTACGCTCCGGGAAAGCCGGCGAATGGCCCGTCTCACAACAACTTCTTGCCGGTTTGGCGTTTACGTTCGCAACGCTGGCAATTCCGATCCGCCTCGAAGGAAAGTGGATCACTCTCGCGCTGGGTGTGGAAGGCGCACTGATTGTACGCACGGGTTTCCGGTCGCAGGCTGCCCTGTTGCGCCTCGGCGGGCTTTTTCTTCTGGCCGTGGCTGCCCTGCGCGTGCTGTTCATCCCTCTACCTGCGCCGCAGTTTCTGCTCAACGAACGCTTTGCTACCTATGTCGGGGTGATTGTCTGCATGGTAGTAGTTCTGTTCTCCGCACGGGAGCACACCATCGCACCGGACCGGGAGAAATCGTTCGCTCCAGACAGGAGTGCGTCGGGCGTTCTCGCCGTCGTGATCAACGTCTACGCGCTCATCGCCCTCTCTCTCGAACTTTGGGATTATTTCGGACGCGCCGTCTCGCTCGGAATTGACCGCGGCCTCGCCCAGCATCTCGCGCTCTCGTTGCTTTGGACCGCGTACGCATTGATGCTCGTCGTGATCGGCATCCAGCGCCGCTCCCCGCTGCTTCGCTGGCAGTCATTAACGCTTTTTGGCCTGGTGGTGCTCAAAGTCTTTCTGTACGACAGCTCGTATCTGGACCGCGCCTACCGTATCCTTTCCTTCCTCGTTCTGGGTCTGGTGCTTCTTGTGGTTTCCTTCTTCTACCAAAACAAGGCCTCGCGGGAACGAACACCCTCATGATCGGTCGCGCACGCAGGGGTCGCCTCGCGCTTGTATTGCTGGCGCTACGTCTCATCTCCGGCGTTTCCCTGTCCGCCACCGATCTTCCCGATCCGTGGCGCTCCTGGCAGTTTTCCCGGACGATTCAAATCTCCGAGCCCGTTGGACTCTCCAAAATCAGCGTTCCCGTCAACCTGTACGCCAGTCTGGATAGTGAATTTGCGGATTTGCGCATCGTGGACGACGCAGGAAAGGAAATTCCTTTCCTGCTCTACGACAAAAACATCCGTGCTCCGATGGAGCGGCGCCTCGCGACCATCCGCGAGAATAGTTTTGTGCCGGGTCAATACACTCAACTGGTCATCGACACGGGCGAAAAAATTGCGTTCCACAACGCCCTGGAGATTCACACTTCACAAATCGATTTCATCGACTGGGTCGAAGTCGCCGCCAGCGACGACGCGCGCACCTGGCGCATCGTCAAGGATCGCGCGCCGATCTCCGGCTTCCGCAAGGAAAATATCGAGGGAAGCCGCCTGGTCCTCTACTCGGACAACAACGCGCGCTTCGTCCGCGTGCGCATCTTTGAAGCCGCTCGTCAGTTTCCGGTCTCTTCTATCGACATTCTGTTCTCTCGCGAATTCCACGACCCTGTTCGAACGCCGCTGCCATCGCAGTTCATTTCGGATTCCACAGCACCCGCCACCGCGACCCGATGGATTGCCGACCTCGGACCCGCTTCGTTCCCGGTCAGCGGCGTGGCCATCGAAACCTCGGAACCAAACTTCTTTCGCATCGTGCACATGGAAACCAGCGAGGACGGAAAGCAGTGGCAGAGCTATTTCTCTGGCGAGATCTACCGCTACAAGCAGGACAACAAAGAGGCGGAGTCTGTTCGCGTTTTTTCAGGCGAGAGCTGGCATCAACGCTTCTGGCGGATCGAAATAATGAATGGCAACGATGCCCCGCTCGCCGGCGCCAAGCCCACACTGCTCGCGATTCCCTACTTTGTTTTGTTTTATCCGCAAAGCGGCCATTCCTACCGCCTGATCTACGGAAATGCCGCGGCGAAACTCCCGCAATACGATCTTTCGCGCACGTTCGATTATCACGCCGAACCGAACGCCAAAGTGGCGACTCTCGGCGAAGAGAAAGCAACGGCAAATTACCTCGACCCGCGCCCGTTTAGCGAGCGTCACGCGAATCTCTTGTGGATCGCGTTGGTGATCGCCGCGATTCTTCTCGGCTACACCGCTTTCCGCGCGCTACGCGTTCCCGCAACGAAAACTTCCTAGTCGCAGTCCGTCGTCGCGGAAGCAATTGTATGTTTTCAGGAGGTCGGAGCTTCGGTTTACGCTGATGTGAGAAGGGCTCCGGCGTTCAGGACTGGGCAGAATTGGGCTTCAGCCCCTGATGAGAGGTTTTGCTTAGGTCCCGCCGATGCGAGAGGTCCCTAATTTCCCTTAAGCGCGTAGCCCACATCAAACGGCAACTTCCCATCCACACGCAGCACTTTCACCGAGCTATTGATCGAGTACACGTCCACGATGCCCACCGACCCTGGTGTTTCTTCCACCGTGCGCAGCAAATCCGCTTCATTGTCCACAATCCTGATCAATGTGCGGGATTCGTTCAGTTTACCCAGCGCCGCCTTCAGGTCCGACGGGCCCATGCCAAACAGCTTCTGAATCGCTGGATGCAAGTCCGGCGCTCCGGGATCAGTCATCACCAGCGTGAAGCTCTTGCCGTCCACCCACGTCTTTTGTGTTCCCTTGCACAATTTCACGAGCTCCGACAACTGCACGTCCTGCAGCTTGCTTCCAGCGGACATGATCACCGCGATGTTTTTTATTGCCGGATACGCTGGCAGCGAAAGCAGCAGCGTCAAGATTGAAGCGGCCGCAAAGCAGAGCCGCTGGCCCCGTGTCTTTCCGTTCATAAGACCACATCACCTTTCGACAGCATTACCTCAAAGTATCGGCACCGCCCCCGGTACCGCACAAGTATGCGTTTCGACATTGTGTCTAACCGGGCGCTGCCGCTGTTTTGTGGCCAATCGATTAATCGGCTTTACCAAAGCGCACACCTGCCCCTGAGGCCAGTATCCGCTCAACGCACCTGGGCGCTACGGTAGCTGCTGGGTCATCCAGGTTCCTATCTACTGATCAGGAGTGTATTCATGAACCGCTTTGCCGTGCGCTGTTCGTTGCTCGCAATACCATTGCTCTTGGCGGCGAACACTTGGGCGCAGCAGCCTCCCGCTACTCATGTCACCGACGCCTCCAGCAAAGAATCCGTGCCTCCCGCGCCGGTGGCCCCCATTGCCACACTCGGCCAGCGCCAGCTCTTCGGCACCCTGCTGGTCGCCACGAAATCCGACGACGCCCGCAAGCTCCTCGAGAAGTCCATCGATCAATACGAGAACTATCTTCTGGAGATGTCCGTCTCCACCGCCCACGAGGCGGCTGCCAAAGATCCTCACTTCGCTCTAGCGTTCGCGGTGTGGTCCTACGCGACCTACCGCAACCAGCCCGCTCCCGACGCTCTCAAGCACGCCAAGGCCCTGGCGCTCAAGGCCACGCCCGACGAGCAACTTCTCATCAACTGGATGGTTGACGTTGAGGAAGGCAACAATCTCGCCGCCATTGGAGCCATGAACGATCTTCTCGCGCGTTTCCCGAATGACAAACACGTCCTGTATCTCACCTCGGAATGGCTTTACTCCCAGCAGGATTACGAGCGCGCCCGCAACATGATGGAGAAGATTTTGCAAATCGATCCCAATTTCCCGCCGGTGTACAACATGCTGGGTTACTCCTACATCGAAACCGGCGATCCCGATCCGGCCAGAGCCGTCAGCTACCTGGAACACTACGCGGCGCTGGAACCCCACCACCCCAACCCGCAGGATTCGCTCGGCGAGGTTCTTCGCCACGCCGGCGACGACAAAGGCTCGCTGGAACATTACGCTGCGGCTCTCAAGATCATCACCAATTTCTACAGCTCGCAGATCGGCATCGCCGACACGCGCACGCTTATGGGTGACTACGCTGGCGCCCGCACCGCCTACGACAAGGTCTCCGCTTCGGCAACCAACTCACGCGACCGTTTCCACGTGCAATTTCAGAAAGCGCTGATTTCCTTCTGGGAAGGCCAGCCGGAACAAGGCCTCAAAACTCTGGATTCGCTCCTCGTACAGGCCCGCCGCCAGAAAGATCCGTACGCTCAATTCGAAATTGGTTTCGGCCGTGCGCAACTCACCACGGACTCGGCCAGCGAACTTGAACAATTGCGTGCGTTGGAAGCCTCCCTACAAAAGCCTGTGATCGGAATGAGCGAGCCGGATCGCAACATTTCTCTCGCTTCCGTGCTGCGCGAAGAAGCGCGCATTGCGTCCGCCAACGGCAATTCTGACAGCGCCCAGGAAGCCATCGCCAAGCTCGAACGCTTTTCGGCCATCACCCGCGACTTGATTGTGGAAAATAATTATGAATCCGCGCGAGGCTATGCACTGGTCGCTGAAGGCGACCTTGCCAACGCATCGGATGAACTGGCCACCGATCCGCACTCCCCTCTCGCGCTTCAGCAACTCGCGCTGACGCAAGAAAAACTTGGCAACACCACCGTCGCCGAATCCATCCGCGCACGTCTGAAATATCAGCGCGCCCCCACCGTCGAATGGTACCTAACGACTCACGTCACGCCCGGCCCGGCGGCCACAACCCCCGCCCAATAGCGGACACTTTAGACAAAACCGCGCCGGTGCCGCAGAATTACTGCGACACTGGCGCGATTTGAATTTAGTGTCGGAGCCGCGCTTTAGTTTGGATTGACGAACCGGAGAGCGCGACCGTCCCTTTGTCAACTACAGCGGGTTCTTACCGAACGTCACCCGCAACCCGGTGGACAACAGTGCGTCGTTCCCCTTCAACCCCGTCAGCGGATTGCTAATGTAGCGATCGCTGTAAGTCACCTGCCAGCTCAGCCACGACTTCAACTTCGTCGCCGCGCTCGCATCCAGCTGGAATCGATACTGCCCGGTGTCGGAGACGTTGGGAAAGAACGACATTTTCTCGCTAAAAGTAGTTCGTTTGTTCAATTTCATATCGTATTCTTCGCCCACCACGACCTCTCCCGTCTTGCGCGTCGTGTTGGTCAGCGTGTCGGGCGGATTCGGCGAAAAATATTCTTGCTCGTAGTCCGCGCCGCCGAACACATCAAACGTGCTGTTGTCGGTCTTGTACACGTGATAGCCGGCGCCGCCGCCCAGCACATTCCTCAAATCCAGGTGCTGGAACTCGTCGTATTCGAAATCGGTGAAGCCGAAGACGAAGATATGATCGCTGAGGTTGAAGTCACCCCGGACTCCTCCCAGGATATTGTGCGCCGTAGTGCGATTGGGCGGCGTCGTATCATCCGTCGCATACACAGCCGTGGTGTACACCGAGATTTTGTCGCGCGTCGTCTGGCGCACTGCTTTGGCCGCCAGGTTGTAGCTCAATGTCGCCGAGTTTCCCCGCGTCAAGCTCAAACCCGTGTCCACCAGGCCGCTCCAGAAATCGGTCAAGTGTGGATTCCGCAGCCGGTCGAGTTCCGCGTCGTGCGCTTTCTGCTCGTCATCGTTGCGCACTGCAACGATGGTGTCTTTCGGCGTCGCCACTTCGCCGGTGTCCTTGGTCTCGACATCCAGCTTTCCATCGACGGTGTTCACCGTGCCCACCACCGTCTGCCCGTCCTTCAACTCCAAGTGCAACGGTTCCCCGGCCACGATTGACACGACGGCATCCCATTGGACCGACACGTCACCAGCGAATTCCGTCTTGATTACCAATACCTTTGTTTTTGTTTTATCGTCGGCCGGTACGTCCGACTTCACGATGGTTCCGCTAATGCGGTCCCCATTTTTCAAGGTTACTTGATCGGCTCGCGCGCTCACCCCCAGTAAGCACAGAACCACTAGAACAAAGACACTTCGGCGCACAGTAATTCTCCTTTATTTGAGTCAGCAGCAGTCTGCTATTTGAGTCCGCACCCTGGCTTCATCGATCTAACGCTCTGGACTGAGCGGATGGTTAGACGTGAAACGGTCGAGAGTTCCTAAGAAACACCCTGAGAAAACGACACCCAAGCTTACAGAAATATGTCGTGTCGTCCAATGGATTCTACGAATGCCGTTCTGCGTTTCTTTTTCACGCTCATTTTCTGTTCCACGCTCATGTATAATCGGTGGTTTGCAACGCAACACCACGATTCATTCTTCCAACGCTACTTTCTCGGAGAACTCACCTTGCGGATTCGGTTCCTCGTCTTCTCAGCAATCATTCTGGCCACTTTCGCTTCGGCTTGCGCGCAACAGCCCTCGCCGAAAGAACCGCCCGCCGCAACGCAGGCCACCTCGGCGTTTCGCCCCACGATCGTATTCATGACCGATTTCGGCGTCGCCAACGACGCCGTAGCCATCTGCCGCGCCGTAATCTATGGCATCGCACCGGACGTCCGCCTGACCGACATCACGCACCAGGTCACGCCCTTCTCGATCGAAGAAGCCTCCCGTTTCCTCTACGGCGTCGCCCCGTACTATCCCGCGAACACGGTCTTCTTGATCGTGGTCGACCCCGGCGTAGGCACGTCTCGGAAAGCGATCATCGCTAGATCCAAAAAAGGTCAGTACTTCGTCGCCCCGGACAACGGCGTCCTCACTCCTACGCTCGATCGCGACGGCTTCGACTCTGCCCGCGAAATCACAAACCAAAACTGGATGATCCAGGCCGCCGTCTCCTCCACCTTCCATGGCCGCGATATCTTTTCTCCCGCCGCGGCCCACCTGGCCGCGGGCTGGGACTACAACCTCGTAGGCCCGGCTCTCCCCGAACTCGTCCGCCTCACCACCAAAACCGCCACCATCACCGACAAAGGCATCGAAGGCGACCTCATCGGTCTGGACGATCCTTTCGGCTCCCTGATCACCGACATTTCTCGCGACGATTTCCAGAAATTAGGCTACGTGGTGGGCGACAAGGTCCCGGTTCAGCTCAACAAAAAGCCCGTTACCCTGCCCTACGGCAAAACCTTCATGGACGTCCCGGTAGGCGACTCCCTCCTCTACATCGACTCCCGAGGCCGCGTAGGCGTGGCCGTCAATCAAGGCAACTACGCCAAGAAATTCAACATACAAGTCCCGGGCACCGTCTTCATCCCCACCAAACGCACGCCCATCACCACTTTAAGAAAGCAGTAATCCTTCTCGTTTATCCGGACCTGGGGTTGCAGAGGTTGCGGCTGGCCATTCTCACAGACCGAAGTCTGTGCCACTGGAGGTCAGGCATGGCCGTCCACAGCCTCCCGCTTCGTTCACCTGTCCCATTCTCAGACAATTTGTCCCCATTATAGACTAAGTGTTTATATATAAACTAGTTACTTATAAGGCTGTCTTAATGTGAAGTCCTATTGCCACGCGCAAACCTGCCGACAATAGTCGTCTAGGAGGCTACTTTTTCATGAACACCGCGAACACTCGCCTGCTAACTTCTCTTCTATTTCTTCTGGGTAGTCTCGCTGCAGTGGGATGCGGTTCGACGTCCAGCTCCACTACGCCGGCTACCCCCGTTTCTGCGACGCGCTCTTACAACGGCACCGCTTCGGTTGGAGACTTCCTGACGATTCAAATTGATTCCACCACTCTTACGATCACCTACACCAACCACACCAACGGGATGTCGGGGACCGTTCCGTACACAGTGAACTCAAACGGCACGTACAGCATCACGGATCCAACCGGCAATCTTGTCGTCGCCTATGAAGTTCCGGGTTACGTCATGCTCGTCGAGTCCAACAAATCGGGCCCCAGTAGGAACACCCCCGCTTTGATTACCGCCATCGAGACCAAGCCAGTCTCCGTTTCCAGCTTTGCCGGACAGAAATTCAACTATCTTCAGTTCCGCACCGCAAACGGTGGCGTGGAGACCGGTTACATCAGCATCGACGCACAAGGAGCGATCACTCACGACGGTTACTCCCCCTTTCAGGGACTGCAGCAAGGGCAGACGGCTTTCAGCGGCGGCACCTTCACACCCTCCAGCATCGTGGAAGATCCTTCGGGCACTTTTTTCACCGTGGACGAAACCGATGGCTCCAATGATTACGTCTTCGGCACACAAAACGGCTTCTTCACCGTAGACACGGGCGCCGGCACCATCCTCGGGCTTGCCCAGGCGGCCACCAAAGACTTCGATCCAACGTTCGCGGGCTCCTACAAGGCGCTCTACTACGAGAAGACCAATGCCCAACCCGGCCCGAACAACACCGAACCTGGCACCGTGACTCAGGGCGAAGGCTCGGTCACCATCGGATCGACGGGCGCATTTACGCTAACCGACAATCAGAGCAACACTTTGGCCACCGGCACGCTGGCCGCCGTGGCCGACATTTCCTATCTGTACGATTCCACGGCCAACACCTTGACCGATCCTTGTAACGGGCTGTTCACCATTCGCACTACCACGGCGACCTCCCGTCAGGATGTTTTCGTCACATTCCAGGGCAACTCGGTGATCTTCGGGAGTTTCCAAACCGCCCAGCCCTTCCTATCGGGCACCACCCCGTACAATTACTTTTACGGCGTCGGCTTAAAGTAGTTCGCGTTCGGCAGACGAGCAACAGGTCGGCCCCCAGGTTCGCTCCTAAAAGAACCTGGGTGTCTCGGCTTCGATGTCAATTTCTCGGCAACTATCTCTCCTTATGCGACTTAGGCTTTGCCCTCGCGAGCTCATGTCCGCCGTGGCCCCCCGAGCAATCTTCTTTAACCCAAAACTGTCACTACCCTGACCTTCCTCAGTCAGACCACCTATCCATCGTTGTGAAGCATGGATGGATGCGTCCGTCCATGCTTCAATCCTTCTCCAAGACGAGCACGTCACGTGCACGGACCCAGAGACACGGGCTCCGGGGAGTAGCCTGGACCAGGTTTCTCCAGGCTTGGAAGATTTAGTTTGGATTCTTCGCGGGAACCGAGACGCAATTCTGAATCCGAACATGATGGCAGGATACGGATTTGTTATCAAATAGAGTATTTACCTGTTCGAACGACTATGGCTTGGATGGGGAGGGGCGGAAACTGATAGAGCCCGCGAATTACTTCTTTACGTCATCACTTCCCTCTTTCCCTGTAACCTTTTCCGGGCCCCTCGGTATTCATCCACGCAAAGGCAAAACTGCCAATGCAGAAACGACCGCAACCGAATGAACCCGGTTCCTGACGAGGACGTGATGCTCCAAGTACGCAACGGCGAAGTGGACATGCTCGGCGTGTTGTTCGACCGCTACCAAACACCGCTTTACAACTTCTACGCAAAAATGACTCAGGATCGCGTCATAAGCGAAGACCTGGTCCAGGAAGTCTTCCTCCGCATCCTTCGTTACCGCCAGACGTACCGGCCCGGCACAACCTTCCGCACCTGGATGTACCAGATCGCTCGCAACACCCGCATCGATCAGGTGCGCAAAACGCGCCCCGAAACGCCACTGGTTTCCGAACCCATCGCGCCCACTTCCCTTTCCGATTCCGCCCAGCATAAGCAAGAAGCCGCAACACTTCAGCGCGCCCTGATGTACCTGCCCGAAGACAAACGCGAACTCCTCGTCCTCAGCCGCTTCCAGGAACTCAAATACGACGAAATCGCGCGTCTGCTCGGCTGCGAAGTCGGCGCCATAAAGGTCCGCATCCATCGCGCGCTACAACAACTTCGCCAGGTTTTCCTGCAGCTCGAAAGTGGCGCACCCGCAACGGATTCCAATGGCGCGCTGGAGGACTCCCTTCCTCGCACCGTTCCTCCCGGCAGGAGGCTGCAATGAACTGCGAACAAATCGCCGAACTCTTGCCCGATTACCTGCAAGGCAACGTGACGATCGACCAAGCGGGCCAGGTCGAACAGCATTGTCAGCTGTGCAACAACTGCGCGCAAGACGTCGCCATGTGGAAGAAGTTCGCGCTTGTTCCGCGCGTGCAACCCAGTCCCGAATCCCGCGCCCGCTTTGAGGCTATGCTGCACGCCTACCGGACGATAAGCGATGAGCGCGCCGGTTCCGTAGAAACCGCCCGCAAATCCAGCAAGCTCAAGGTCGCGTGGAGTTTCTTCGATTGGCTTCGCTCGCCGCTCGGAGCCGCCGCCTGGAGTGTCGCGCTTCTTGTCATCGGCGTCCTCATCGGTGCGCGCGTCGGTATTGGCACAAACGTTGCCAATGTCGCCTCGCCTTCGCAATCCGAAGAATTGACCGCCGTGCACTCGGAACTGACCAACATGCGCCAACTCGTCGCGCTCTCGATGCTGGAACAGCAGTCCGCCAGCGAGCGCCTGCAAGGCGTGAGCTGGAGCGGCCGCGAAGCGCATCTCGATCCGCAAGTTCAGTCGGCGCTTCTACACACGCTCCGTTATGACAGCAGCGTAGACGTGCGCCTGGCCGCTCTAGACGCTCTGAGCCGCCACGGCAGCCAGCCACAAGTCCGTCAAGGGGTGGTCGACGCGCTGCAAGAGCAGCAATCCCCGCTGGTGCAGGTCGCGCTGATCGATCAGCTCGCCGAGTGGCGCGATCCCGGCGCCGCACAACGCCTGCGCAATTTTCAGCAAATGCCAAATCTCAACCCCGCCGTCCGCGAGCGCGCCGAGTGGGCCATCAGCAAATTGCAATAAGGAGGAAGTCGTGCGACGAACACCGTTCCATCGAATTCTGGCGTTGTACGCCGCGGCGCTTTTCGTTCTGCCGATCTGGTTCGTGGCGCGCAAGCCAATTGGGCACTCGGCGATGAACGCGCTGAAATCTCTCAGCCGCGCGTTGCAAATCAAGCACGCTTATGCCGCCCTTCTTGACGATTCCGACGCCAGCTTCCCGGTACAGGATCGCGAGGTCATCCAGAAGTCGTTCTCGCTCGCAGGCGCAACCCACAAATCCATCGAGATCGACAACGTGTTTGGCTCGATCGAAGTCGTTGGCGGCCCTTCCGATCAAGTCCAACTCGTCGTCGACAAAACCACGCGGGCCGAATCCAAAGACGCTTTAGCCCTCGCCCACAAGGAAGTCACCCTTGATATCACCCAGCCTGACGGCGGGCTCAAGCTCTACGTGGACGGCCCGTTCCGCTGCCAGTGTGAAGACGGCTGCCGCGGTACCCGCCGCCGCGACGAGGAAGCTTACCTCGTGAAGATGGATTTCGAGCTGCACGTTCCCAGCAATGTCGATGTGAAAGTAAAGACAGTGAACGAAGGGCGGGTCATCGTCCGCAACGTTACCGGCAATTTTATCGCGCGCAACGTCAACGGCGACATCGAACTCGACGGCATGGCCGGCTCCGGCATCGCGCACACCGTCAACGGTCCGGTCAAAGTCAGCTTCCGCGAAAATCCGAAAGAAAATTCCAGCTTTCAGTCAGTGAACGGCAACATCGACCTGCTGTTTGCTCGCGGCTTGTCGGCCGATTTCCGCTTCAAGACCTTTAACGGCGGGGTCTATAGCGACTTCCCGGTCACCACCATGCCGGTGCGCGCCCCGCAGGAAGAACATCGCGGCGGAAAAGTTGTCTTTCACGCCGACCGTTTCACCGCCGCGCGGGTCAGCAACGGCGGCCCGGAAATCAAGATCGAAAATCTAAATGGAGATATCCGTATTCTCGAAAACCATGAATAACCAAACTCGCCGTTTTCCATCTATCTTCGCAGTAGGGGTCGCGCTCGTTGGATTCTCGCTGGCCGCGTCGCAAACCCAAGCCCGCGCCGAAGAACAAGGGCAGCCGCAAACGCAGTCCGGCGCCGACCGCGTCTCCGTAACGCTCAGCGATCCCTCGCGCCCCGCGCTGGTCAAGGCGGGTCTCGTCAACGGCGGGATCACCGTCAAGGCCTACGATGGAAAAGAGATCATCGTCGAAGCGCGCGCCCGCAACCGCGATAACGGCCGCGCCGAATCCGGCCCCAAACGCATCACTATTGCGACCACCGGACTCACCGTCGAGGAAGAAAGCAACCAGGTCAACATCAACACGGAATCTTACGCGCGCCCCATCGATCTGTTCATCACCGTCCCGGTCCACACATCACTACACCTGCGCGCGGTCAATGACGGCGACGTCGTAGTCACTGGCGTGGACGGCGAGCTTGACGTCGACAACGTGAACGGCTCGGTCACACTGAACAACATTGCCGGCAGCGCCGTGGCCCACGCCCTGAACGGCCGGCTGCTGGCCACCTTCACACGCGTCAACCCGCAGAAAGCGATGGCCTTCAGTTCTCTGAATGGCGACGTGGATGTGACCTTCCCCGCCGATCTCAAAGCCAACGTGAGTCTTCGCTCCGACATGGGCGACGTCTACAGCGATTTCGACGTGCAAATGCAGGCCACCTCCGCGCAACCCATCGTCGAAGACAGCCGGGGCCACGGGGGCAAGTATCGCGTCAAGATCGACAAGACCGTCCGCGGGACCATCAACGGCGGCGGTCCCGAACTCCAATTCACAAACTTCAACGGCCAAATCTACATCCGCAAAGCCGGCGCCCCGCGCTAGACACGCTCCGCGCTCGACCTAGATAACCAACACGGTATGTGCTACGGCTATAGCTAGTCTTGCTTTCGGCCGAACCCGCGGCGGACGTAACTCTTCCACAATTCTTGACGCGCGTGCGCCTGCCTGATATAGACAGCGCCGACGTGTCCAACCTTTGCAACCGGCGGCGCATCCTACGCGGGCGTTTGGTCGAAGGTGTGCGCAATGTGGATGCGATGTCGGAAAATACATGGGGAGAATACTGTATTGACAGATACTGTCTATTAACGCTCACTAGCCGAGTACCCGTTCTTGCAATTAATTGATCGCTAGATTGCTTGACTTTGCAGTTTCTTATCGGTTCGCAATGCGCACAAGGAGATCAAATGGGCACTCGCGAACGGTTGATTCTGAGTTCCAAGGCGGATCGTCTTGCGGAGCGAGTTTCTGAGATGGGTTGGTCCCACCGGCCAGGACTGGGCGCGCTAGTTCCACGGCCAGCCCTGGGGGGAGTTCCGGCGAGGAATTCCGCTCCACCCATTGTCCCTCGCCCGGCTGCGGGGGTCTTGCCGGAATACACCGCTCTGGTAGACCGAAACCGAAAGTACGTCCAGGTTTCCGACAGCTTCTGCAAGCTCCTGGGCTACGATCGAAACGAATTGATCGGCAGGAAATACGACGACTTGACAGCACCCAGGACGAATAATATCCAGACGATATCCGACCTGTTCATGAAATCGGGTTACATGCACGGCATCTGGGTTTTGGTGCACCGCCGCGGCACTCGAATCCTCGTGCGGTACGAAGCCTGGGTTCGCCCCGATGGCTTGACGGAAAGCCAAATGGAGCTGTTGGGCGCGGGAGCTTGAGCCTTGCTTTTCCCTACTCCAGGGCTGTGACCAACGGCGATCCGGAGAAATTATTGATGTTGGAAGTCCGCCGCCGGCATCGCCCCGGTTGTTGTCCCGCTTCTGCGTCTCAACCTGTCAGTTAGACGTGGACGCCGCCGGTTTGTGTTTGCGGTGCTTGCCTTTTGCCGCTTTTTTCGGCTTCTGGGCAGCCTTAAGCTTTTCGTTCTCACTGGCAAGCGCGGAATTTTCCTTCGCCAGACCGTCCACCTTGCCGCTCAGATCCGCATTGTCCTTTTCGAGCTCAGCCACCCGCGCCTTCAGTTGCTCATTCTCCTGCCGAGCTTTCGTGTCCTGGCAAGCGATCAACGGCAAACCAAGCGCCACCGCCAGCACCAGACTTCCGATCCTGTTCTTGCGCATTCCTTCTCCCCCAATGAAGTTGCCCACCAAAACGGCGTCGCGCGATGGGTCGCATCTTCTTCTCACGTATAGACCTTTGCCCTACAGGAAACAAGCCCAACTTGCGGCGAATCCCGATATGACGCTAAAGAAATGGTAGCGGCCGGCTAACTAACCAAAAGGAGGGTTCCCCGAGCAACGAAATGATTCAGCCGCGCACCTACGCCATGCGAGCGGCGACTGTGCTTGAGTTGCTTTATCCTTGCCACGGTTGAACAATGTGAACTAGGAGAAACCACTTTTTCTCCAGTGAGGTTGCCATGCCTGAAGCCGTAATCGTTTCCGCCATACGAACTCCGGTAGGCCGCGCGTATAAGGGCTCGCTGCGCTCCGCGCGTCCCGACGACCTGGCTGCGCTGGCGATCAAAGAGGCGCTGGCGCGAGTGCCCGGTCTGGACGCCAAGGAAATCGATGATGTGATTCTGGGTTGCGCGATGCCCGAGGGCGAACAAGGGATGAATGTGGCGCGCATCGCGGCGCTGCGGGCCGGGCTTCCCGTCGAAACGTCCGCAATGACCATCAATCGATTTTGCTCTTCGGGGTTGCAGGCCATTGCGCTGGCCGCCGAACGCATTCGCGGAGGCTCCGCCGACGTGATTGTGGCGGGCGGGACGGAGTCGATGTCGCTGGTGCCTATGGGAGGCAACAAGATTTCGCCGAATCCGTGGCTGGTCGATCATTATCCGGACGCGTACATCAACATGGGACTCGGCACGGAAAACATCGCGCGAAAATTCGGGATTACGCGGGAGCAAGCCGATCAGTTTTCGGCGGACTCGCACAAGAAGGCCCTTGCGGCAATTGCCGCGGGAAATTTCAAGGACGAGACCATTCCCGTCGAAGTCAAGATCACCGCGGTGCCAACGAACGGCCACGCGGCTTCTTCGGCTGCGCCGCAGTCTTCACGCGCAGGTAGCGCGAACAGTGGCGGGGCCAAAGTCGCGACACAAACTTTTGTCTTCGACACTGACGAACTGCCGCGCGCGGATACCTCGCTGGAAATACTCGCGAAGCTCAAGCCTGCATTTCACCTGGCGGGCACGGTCACGGCAGGAAATAGCTCGCCCATGAGCGACGGGGCGGCCGCGTGTGTAATCATGAGCGATACTCGCGCGAAATCTCTTGGACTGAAGCCGCTGGCGCGGTTTGTCGCCTACGCCACCGCCGGGTGCCCGCCGGAAGAGTTCGGCATTGGTCCCGTCTTTGCGATTCCGAAAGTGCTCAAGCTCGCGGGTCTTTCGCTGGCGGATATGGCCGTGATCGAGCTCAACGAAGCGTTCGCGGCGCAATCGCTGGCGGTAATTCAGCAAGCGGGACTCGATGCATCGCGCGTCAATCCCAATGGCGGCGCGATCGCTCTGGGCCACCCATTGGGCTGCACCGGCGCGAAGCTTACGGCTACATTGATTCGCGATTTGCAGCGGAAGAATGCGCGCTACGGGTTGGTCACGATGTGCATCGGCGGCGGGATGGGTGCTGCGGGGATTTTCGAACGGGTCTGAAGGCCGTCTAGCTATAGCTAAGCTAGATCAAAACTGCCTCGCAGGATCATTCGCTGGACCTCCGTTGATTGAGATTGTTCGGGCATCCTCGTCGGAAGTCCTCAGAATGACAATTCCTCGTATATGCTATCCACAAGAAGAATTCTTTGAGATCAAACTAGGATTCAGATGTCAGGGAGAGTTCGTGAATACAGCTGAGTTTACTGCGCTCATCGGCGTGGGGTCGCTGCTGGCGGGATTCTTGGGGGCGCTGACAGGGCTTGGCGGGGGCGTGGTAATCGTGCCTTTGCTGGCGCTGGTATTTCATGTGGACCTGAAATATGCGATTGGTGCGGCGCTGGTGTCGGTGATCGCGACGTCGAGTGGAGCGGCCGCGGCGTACTTGAAAGAGGGCTACTCCAATATCCGTGTGGGGATGTTCCTGGAAATAGCGACCACGATCGGGGCGATGAGCGGGGCAGCGTTGGCGCTGTATCTGCACGCATCGGTGATCGCGGTGATTTTCGGAGTGGTGCTGATCTATTCGGCGGTCGTGTCGGTCGAGAAGGGATTGCATGTGACACAGGATCTTGGGCCGGATCGGATTGCGACGTGGTTACGGATGGACGGGACATTTCCGGGAGAGCACGGTTTGGAGAGCTACCACGTGCGGGGCGTGCCGCTGGGATTCGCGATCATGTTTGTGGCCGGGGTGCTTTCGGGGCTTTTGGGAATTGGGTCGGGGGCGGTGAAAGTTTTGGCGATGGATAAGGCGATGAAATTGCCCTTCAAGGTTTCGACGACGACGTCGAACTTTATGATCGGCGTTACAGCCGCGGCTAGCGCGGGGATTTATTTGAGCCGCGGGTATATCGACCCGGGATTGGCGATGCCGGTGATGCTGGGCGTACTGCTTGGATCGCTGGCTGGGGCGCGGGTTTTGGCTGGGACGAATGTGAAGGTGCTACGGTATGTGTTTAGCGCAGTCATCGCGGTTTTGGCTGTGGAGATGATTTACAGCGGGATCACCGGAAGGCTGTGACGAGGGGAAAAAAGTCGAAGCAAGGAAGTAACGAGATAGTGATGAAGGCACGGAGATTATCACAGGCAGAGGAAGCAGAGAGAGGACCCAATGAACCAGACTGCGGTGCAGGGGTCGGATCAGAAGCTGGACGAAATTATGGGGGCATTGCTGCGGTCGGGAGTAATGTCGGCGGCGGCGATCGTGTTTGTTGGCGGGGTGGTGTATTTGACGCGGCATCTGGTGCCAGTCACGAACTACCGGGTGTTTGCGGGGGAACCGGCGGAGTTGCGGACGATTTCGGGGATCTTTCATGAGGCTTTGGCGTTCCATGGAGGGGGATTGATTCAGTTGGGGCTCTTGGTATTGATTGCGACACCGGTGGCGCGTGTGGCGTTTTCGTTTTTTGCGTTTTTGTATGAGCGGGATTGGACATACGTGTTCGTTACTGTGTTGGTGCTGGGACTTTTGCTCTATAGCCTTTTTGGGAGGCATGGGGGATAAGAGGAAACGGACGTAACACGGAGACGCAGAGTTCGGAAGTTTCGACGCCCGGGAGTTTCCAGAACTCGCCTGGACTAGTGTCGGACCGGGGTCGCAGACGCGGGTAGAATTGCTGGGACTGGGATCCGGGCGTAAGATGGTATTCCGCCGGTTAGTTGGCTCTCCATTTTTGGCCGCTGAAACGAAGGAGAATACAGATGGCTACCGCAACCATAACGAAACCTGCTGCAAAGGGCGGGAGTTTTCTGCTGGAGTCGGTGTTGCCGCAGGACGTGTTTACTCCGGCGGACCTTACCGACGATCAGAAATTGATCGGGCAGACGGCGGAAGAGTTTGTGACCAAGGAAGTGATGCCCTTGGTGAAACAGCTGGAGAACAAGAAGCCGGGGTTGATGGCGGAGATGGTGCGGAAGGGTGCGGAACTCGGAATTATGAGCGGTGGCATCCCGGAGCAGTATGGCGGGGCCGGGCTGGACAAGATTGCGACCACCGTTTTAACGGAGAAGCTGTCCATTTATGGCGGGTTCGCGGTGACGCATGGGGCGCACGCGGGCATTGGCACTCTGCCGATCGTTTATTTCGGAACCGAAGAGCAGAAGATGAAGTATTTGCCGAAGCTGGCTTCGGGGGAAATGATCGGGGCGTATTGTTTGTCGGAACCGCAAGCGGGTTCCGATGCGCAAAATTCGCTGACGCGAGCGGAATTGAATAAAGAGGGCACGCACTACATTTTGAACGGGCAGAAGATGTGGATCACGAACGGCGGGTTTGCGGATCTATACGTGGTGTTTGCGAAGGTGGACGGAGAGAGGTTTACGGCGTTTATCGTCGAGCGGGCTTTTCCAGGATGCAAGCCTGGGAACGAAGAACACAAGATGGGAATTCATGGGAGTTCGACGACGCCGGTCTTTCTGGAGAACTGCAAAGTGCCGAAGGAAAACGTGCTGCATGAGATCGGGCGCGGGCACATCGTGGCATTCAACGTTTTGAACGCGGGGCGTTTTACGCTGGGGGCTTCGGCGGTCGGCGGATCGAAGTACGTGCTGGCGGCGGCTTCGAAATATTCGAAAGAGCGGAAAGCGTTTGGAAAGCAAATCGGCGAATTCGGGTTGATGAAAGAAAAGCTGGCGGAGATGGCGATTCAGCTATTTGCGGTGGAGTCGATGGTATACCGCAGCGCGGGAAACATGGAGTTGGCGATGTCGGCGGCTTCGGCGTCGGGGGGCGATAAGGTTCAAACCACGATGAAAGTTTTGGAAGAGTACGCGATCGAGAGCTCCATCGCGAAGGTGTATGGCAGCGAGATGCTGGACTTTGTGGTGGACGAAGCGGTGCAGATCTTCGGCGGATACGGATTCCACGAAGATTATCCGGTGTGCCGCGCTTACCGGGATTCGCGCATCAACCGGATTTTCGAGGGCACCAACGAAATCAACCGTATGCTGATCATCCAGATGCTGATGAAACGGGCCATGGGCGGACAGCTGGCGCTGATTCCTGCGGCGATGAAACTGGCGGACGAAATTCTGGCTGGGCCGTCGTTTGAGGAGGCGCCGGAAGGCGTGCTGAGCGAGGAGTCGCGCGTGGTGAGGAACGCAAAAAAGATGTTTTTGCAGGCGGCCGGTGGGGCGGTGCAGAAATTCCGGGAGAAGCTGGCGGATGAGCAGGAGTTGATCGGAGCTCTTTCGAACATCGTCATGGAAGTGTACGCGATGGAGTCGTGCTTGCTGCGGGCACAGAAGGCCGCGGCGGCAAAGGGCGAGGCAGCGACCAGCGTGATGGTCGATGCGGCGCGCGTGTTTATCGCCGACGCAGCGGAGCGTCTGGAGCATGAGGCGAAGAGGGCGATCGCGGCGGTGCATGAAGGCGATATGCTGACGACACAGATGGCGGTGCTGAAGCGATTTGGCAAGCGTGGCGCGGTGGATACGATTGCGCTGCGGCGCAATGTTGCGGCGGCGGTGCAGGCCCAGGATCGGTATCCCTTCGAGGGTCGATAGGAGTCCCGTTTAAGAATGGAGATACAACACCTCGCGCGGCTCATACTCGGACTTCGGCAGTTGAGATTCTGTGGGCATCCTCGTCGAATTGCCCAGAATGACAGTTTTTCTGTCTTGCCTCGGGTGCAACGGCTAAGCCGCTACAACTACTCGGCGAAGGTCATGCGGGCTAGTTGTTCCTGAAGGCGCTTGCGTTCGGCGGGGTCGGTGGTTTCGGCTAGCTTGTCGGTGAGTTCGAAGAAACGCTGGTGCTGAGCTTCCTTGGCTTGGAGGCCGGTTTCGATGAGATCGACCAGGACGCGGCTGGCGCTGGTCTTTTTGGTTTCGGCCAGGGCGAGGACGCGCTTGGCGATACGAGCAGGGAGCGAAACGCTCTGGCGAACGGAACTGTGCGCAGTGGCCACGGTTCTATTTTGTCGCAGACGGCTAGGCGAAAGTTGGGCGCGTAGACCAAGAGTAACGTCGGGATCCGGGACGAACCTCGCTGGCAGATGTTTGGTCGGTGCGAGCGGCTAGCGCAGGGGGGCGGCCCGAACCGGGGTGCTTGCTTGACGTATTGAGTTGGTGTAGATGCGGGATCCAAACCCCGTCTTCCGAGGAGGGCGCCTATCGGGGCCCCGTCAGGGCGAGGTCGATCTCGATCTCGACCTCGCTGGATTTCCACAATTCTCTCCTGAATGCTGGCCAAAAGTACAGGTTCGGTTGCGGTAACGCGGGCGAAGGTGGTGCATTTTCGCTTCGCGATGTGCACTAAAATTGAGACTCAACATTCTTGTAGCACGAGATAAGAGGAGCATCTTGGGATGTCCCGGAAGCTGCCCCTGCTGGCGCTTTTTCTCATTGGTCTGCACGTTGGCGAGGTCCTGATTTATGGGACGTCGGCGACCGGCTCGCTGATTGCCAACTCGCTGCAATTGGTGGCGTGCGCGATCGGAACGGCGATGGCGTTCGGCGCGTCGCGGCGCGGGCGCGGAGTCAGCCGCCCGTTTTGGCGTTTGATCGCGCTGGCTTTGGCGACGTGGGGCGTGGCCAACCTGGGATGGATGTATTACGAGAATTGGCTCCACGTTGCGGCGCCGTCATTATCCCTGGTTCGAACTCTGTTTGACTCGCAAGGAGTGTTCTTCGCCATAGCGCTGTCTTTGGACAAAGAGAGAGATTCCTCGCATTTTGATGCGGAGACGTTACTCGATTCCCTGCAGATCGCGATCGTATTCTTCTCGGGTTTCTTTGGGCTGTACTACGTGCAATTGCTGAGCGGTGTCAGCGGGCCCGGCACGGACCTGTTCATGGTCTGGATCTATCAAATCATCAATGTTGGCTTGACGGTGGCGGCGGCAATCGTGGCGCTGAGCGATCGAACAAAGCGGTTGCGCTCACTTTATGGCGGACTGACTGTCTTGCTGCTGATCAACGCGATTTCGTCGGGGATTGCCGATTACGTGCAGAGCGTGCACAACGTGCCGACCGGAACGTGGTACGACATTGGATGGTCGTTGCCGTTTCTGGCGTTCGGAATCTGGGCGTCGCGATGGGAGGAGCCTGCCGAGGGGGTGCAGGAAACGACGCAACGCCGAAGCAAGACATTGGGTAGGCTGGCGCTGCGGAATGTGCTGCTGGCTCTGGCTCCCTTGATCGTGCTGGTGGTGGTGGCACAACTTGGGGCGCAGTGGCGAGTGTTGGGGTTCGTGCTGCTGGGGACATCGATCACGTGCTATGCGGCGCGTCTGGGTGTCAGCCAATACCGCGAAGCAAAAGCGGCGGAACTCGTGCTGCGCGATACGCTGGCGATGGATTCGGCGATGGATGGGATGGCGATCGTTGCGCCAACGGGTTTGTACACCTACGTGAACGCGGCGTACGCGCGAATGATGGGGCACGCGTCACCGCAAAAAATGGTCGGCAAACCTTGGGTGGACCTGCATGTTGCGAGCGACTTGCAAGAAGTGGAAGCCGAAATCCGCGAAGGGCTGATGCAGGATGGGAAGTGGTTCGGTCCGGTAACCATCCGCCCCAACGGCCAGCATTTACCGATGGAGATGAGCGTCACGATGCTGCCGGATGGCGGAGTCGTGACCATCGGGCGGGATATTTCCGACCGGCAGCGGGCGGAGCGCTCTCGCGAAGAAGCTGAGACAAAGTACCGGACGCTGGTCGAGCAGGTGGCGGCAATCAGCTACATCGCGGAGCTTGGCGTGGAGGGCCAGTGGCTGTACGTGAGCCCCCAAGTGGAAACGATGTTCGGGTTTGAGGCGGACCAGTGGCTGGCAAGTTCGCGGCAATGGATTCGGCACGTGCACCCGGAAGATCATCCGGTCGTCGAGGCTGCCGAGGAAGCTAGCCAGCGTGGAGAGCGCTTCCAAGCGGAGTACCGGGTGATTCGCCAGGATGGGCGCGTGATTTGGGTGAGCGATACGGCCGTGGTTGTGCCGGGCAGCGATTCGCACCCGTTGATGGAAGGCATCATCGTCGATATCACCGAGCGAAAACAGTTTGAAGGGCAATTGCAGCAAGCGCGACGAATGGAGGCGGTTGGCCGGTTGGCCGGCGGGATTGCGCATGACTTCAACAACCTGCTGACAATCATCAAGGGGTACACGGAACTGGCATTGATGCGCGCGAAAGTTTTGCCGGAGCTGAAGACGGATATCGAACGAATCGAGGATGCTTCGGAGCGGGCGTCGGGGCTGGTGCGGCAGCTGCTAGCGTTTAGCCGGCGGCAGGTGTTGCAACCGAAGGTGCTGGACCTGAACGGGATTGTGTTGGGACTGGACAAGTTGCTGCGGCGATTGATGGACGGGGACATCGAGATGCTCACCCTGGCCGACAAACCGGTTGGAGCGATCAAGGCAGATCCTGGGCAGATCGAACAGGTGATTATGAATCTGGTAGTAAACGCGCGCGACGCGATGCCGGGTGGCGGGCGGCTGATTGTGGAGACGACGAACGTGGATCTCGACGCTGGGTATGCGCGGGATCATGCGACCGTGCGTCCGGGGCGCTACGTCATGCTGGCGGTGAGCGACACCGGCGTCGGCATGGGCGCGGAAACCGTGGCGCACATTTTCGAACCGTTCTATACGACGAAGGAAAGCGGACGCGGAACAGGATTGGGATTGTCTACCGTGTACGGCATCGTGAAACAGAGCGGCGGATATGTGTGGGTTTATAGCGAGCCAGGACGTGGCACGACGTTTAAGGTTTATTTGCCGCGGGTGGACGAAGCGATCGAGCCCTCGCCAGCCGCGAAACCAGTTACTCAGGACCGAGCGAGATCGGGATCGGAAACGATTTTGCTGGTGGAGGACGAACCCGATTTGCGAGAGCTGACGCGGCTGGTGTTGTCTGCGAAGGGATACAACGTAGTGGAGGCGCGAAATGCCGAGGACGCAGAGCGCTTGGCGGAAAGTGATGGGACGAAGATTCACTTGCTGCTGACGGACGTGATCATGCCGGGACTCAGCGGGCGTGAATTGGCGAAGCGGATTTTGGCGCGCCACTCGTCGATGCGCGTACTGTATATGTCGGGATATACGTATAACGTGATTGCGCAGGGCGGAACCTTGGAGCGGGGAGTATCGTTCTTGCAGAAACCGTTCACACCCGGCGGATTGGTTGAAAAAGTTCGCGAAGTGCTGGATGCGGTTGTTCCCGCCCGGTCGCAAAACTCCTAATTGCGTTTGCCTGTCTTATCTTTCCTTTTTCGCTTTGAGATGAATTGTCTTTCCGGAGATTGCCGACTGATGCGCGGCGTCGAGGATCTCGGTGACGATGAGATTGGTTTCGAGTGACGAGGGGCCTTCGGGTTTAAGGCCCTCGAGGACGACGGCTCGAAGGTAGGAGATCGAATCGTCGAGAGGCGCTGGAACAGGTTTCGAGGGAACCAACTCCTCTGCTTCTTTTTTGGGGAGACGAAGGCGCAGATCATCGCGCTTTACGGTAATGGCGTAGCCGGTCTCCCCGTAGACTTCCATATCTTTGCGATCGAAAGGCCAATTCCAGGAGGCTTGAAGAATTGCCTGGGCTTTGGGGTAGGTGAGGATGATGGTGGCTTCGTCATCGACGCGGGGATAGACGTTGGGTTGGAAATGTTGGGTGACGCCGGTGACGGTGTCTGGAGCGCGCCCGTCCATAAGCCAGGTCATCAGATCGGCCCCATAACAGCCGAAATCGAAGAGCGCGCCGTCGCCGCCGAGTTTGGGATCGTTCAGCCAAGCGAGGAATTCGGGCTGGACGTTGATTTTTGCTGGGCCTTGGTGGCCGTCGTGCACCACGACTTTGCGAATTTCGCCGATGGCGTTTTGATGCACCAGATCGTAGGCGGCATGATTGCTGCGATACCAGGTGGTCTCGTAGTTGACCAGGACGGCGATCTTGGCCGTGCGGGCAGCACGTTCGATGGCGCGGGCATCTTCGTTACTTACGGCCAGTGGCTTTTCCATCATGACTGGGACGGAGTGCTTTGCGCAGATTTCCACGGCGCGGCGATGATCATAGGTGTTGGTGTAGATGAGCACGGCCTGCGGACGGGTGGCGGTGAGCAGTTCGTCGAGATCGGCGTGGTACAGATTTGGATCAAGGGCGAATTTGGCGGCGTAGCTGTCGAAGATTTTGCGGTCGGGCTCCGCAATGCCAACGATCTGGATGTCGCGCCGATCTTTAGTCCGGGTGAAGAAGCCGTCAGCGTGGCCGTGCGCGAGTCCGGCCATGGCGACGCGAAACGGAGCGATCGATGCGTTGCCGACCGGCGCTGACGATTGCGCTCCTGCTCTTGGGGTGGCGACCAAGCAAAACACGGCAAGCCCGACGAAGAAGGCACGGGTCACGGAGTTCCTCCCGAATTTCCCCATCGATGCTAACACCGGCCTGAAACTTTGCGCGAACCGCGATCAGGAAGCGATCTGGACCAGCCCGGGTTTATTTTCGACTCGAGGGCCGCCGGAACGCCAACGCGAGGGATGGATTGCTCGCCGCTTAAGGCGATTGACGAGCGAACCGATGGCGATGGAGGTCTCGACGAAATGGCCAACTTTTACGGGGCCGACGACCTTTTCGGTGCGTATCCAATGGAGGCCACTACTGGCGGCACAGCCGCATTGCGAGCAGTCTGGCGTACCGCCGAACACGCAAGGCTCAATGCGCGTTTCGAGGTCGGCGGAATAATTCACGGACATTTTGGAGAAAAGACAACTGCTCGGGTTGGCGGGGGAATCGACGAAGGCGCGAGCTATGCCAGCATTCAAGAGCAACTTCGGAAACTTCTGGTGCAGGAGAGGCAACTCGTGCGCGACTCGTTCGCGGTCACCGGGAGACAGCATTTCCGCGCTTTGCTCGCCAATTTGTGGAGTGTACAGGCTGACCCAGATGCGGTTCACTTCGGGCCGCGCATTCCAGAAGGAGACGTAGTCTTCGAGATAGCCGGTGCTCTCGAGCATCGGACGAGTGATGACCCAGTGGACGTTGATTTCGCGGCCGGAAATATTTTTCAGGATGCGCTCGTAGGTCGCAGGCTTGCGGCGGATGTCGTGATGTTCGGGCAGCCCGTCGATCGAGACGGCGACCCGCAAGCGCGGAAGGTCCATCCATTCAAGAGGAATCGAGATTACGCCGCTGGTAACCACCAGCGTGAAAACGTTCATGGCGCTGAGGGCGGGCAAAATCCGGCTCAATTCGCGATGGCGCACCATGGGCTCACCGCCGACCAGAGAAACGTGCATGGGCTGGTGTTTGCGGACGAGATCGAGGACGCCATCGACGAGCGCGTCGCCGCGGAAATCGGACAGTTGGCTGAGAGTCTTCTCGCCTCCCAGGTGAGAGTCACCGTAGGCGTAACACCCCGGGCAGCTCAGCGGGCACTCGCGGGTGATCTCGATCGAGAGCATGGGTGACTTGCCGGTGAGAATCTTTCCCCAGGCGCCGAGTATCTCGCGGGCAGTAATGCTGGGGCTTGGTTTGGTTATGGTCATAGACTGCTTAGATGCACGAAGGGGCGATGGACGATGTATCGTCCAGCGGATTCGCCATCACTAGTTGATTCGCGGCGCCGCCTTTTGATAGGCGGAGTCTGTTATTTTTGCGTCCGTTTCTTCTTTCGGCACATCTGGAATGCGCTGAACCATGGAGGGAAACCTGCTTTCTGCCCACGCTGTACACGTCCGAAGAACGCTTTGTAGGTCTTATCCAAACGGCGCAGCGCATCTTGCAGTACTTAACTGAACACGCCAGCAACGTCTGGTCGAATCTCTTTGATGTCGGGTAGTTGATTGATTTGGTCGAATACTCGAACCAGGCTACGGCATTTCCATGCTTCGATTCGCTCTTGTAGACCAGCGTTGTACAGTTCACGGCACACGTCTAGGGTCGCCGTC
>Ga0182018_10001052_pt1 | contig 33204 bp, 25 predicted proteins | sample 812P2MmetaG_FD_120490 | JGI IMG/M metagenome (GOLD analysis project Ga0182018, IMG submission 120490) | Permafrost microbial communities from Stordalen Mire, Sweden - 812P2M metaG | ecosystem: Environmental > Terrestrial > Soil > Wetlands > Permafrost | place: Sweden: Stordalen | collected...
GCGCGCCTTCCGCATGCGCTCGCGTTCGGCCGGATCGGTGGCGGCTTGCTCGGCCTCGCGCCACGCCTTGGCTGCTTCGGTGAAATTGTGGTCGGCCAGGTAGCAATCCGCCAGCGCCTGCCAGTACGAGGCGTTGCGCGGATCGCGTTCGGCGGCGGCCTTCCAGTGCGCCAGGCGCTTCCGCGGGTCGGTGTCGCGCTGGGCCAGCATGGCGAACGGCTCGTCGAGCTTGGGGTTGATGCCGGCGGCGCGCAGGAGCGCCTTGCCGGCCTTTTCGTCGTCTGGCTCGAGGCGGGCGTACTCGATGTAGCAGCGCGCGCTGGTGGAACCGGCCTCCATGGCGACGGCGAAATAGCCGCGCGCCTCGTCGTTGCGATGTTCGCGCAGGGCCAGCAGGCCGAGGCCCTCTTGGGACTCCGCGACTTTCAGATGCTCGTTGAGCAGACCGCGGTATTCGCCGGCCGATTGCTCGCCGGCCAACAGGTCGGCGCGCGCCAGGCGCATGTCGGTATCGGAGATGGGCTTCTCATGGAAATCGCCGGGCGCCATCGGGAGGCTGGAAATCGTGGTTGTCTCAAAGTTGCGGGCGGCGAAATGGCGCTTGGCTTGCGCCTCGATGTCGGCGGCCGATTTGCCGAAGGCATTGTGGTAGGCGGGGTCGTCGTCGACGCCTTTGCGCAGATTGTAGAGCAGGATTCGCAGCTTGCCGAAATACTCCGGCGCCACCACCAGCAGATGGACGCGCGCCCAATCGAGATCCGGCTGCGCGGGCGGCGCGCCGACGGTGATATGGATGCCGGCGACCTCGAAGGTGGAGAAGAATTCGACCAGCCCGTGTTCGAACGCCGCCGGCATGCGATTGACATTGGAATTGAGCAGCAGGCGAGCGAGATCGCCGAAGACCGCCGGCGGGATGGGGTTTTTGTCGGCGAGGACGATGGCATAGCGATCGCGGCCCAACGTGAGGGGCGAGGTGGAGATCCAGCCCTTGGAGTTCTTGAAGACGAGAATGCGGACGGGTTGGGGCGTTTCGAGGTCCTGCTCGCCGACGATCTGGCCGAGGGCGTGGCGGAACTCCTGGAAGCGGACCATGGTTTCCTGGCCGGCTTTTTCGCCCGCGTCGGTGAGGACTTCGAAGGGGCCGGAGGTATAACGCACCCAGTGGTCCGCCGCCAGAAGGGACGGCGAGGAGCAAAGCCAGCCAAGGAGGAGCAAGCGCCGCATGCCACCTATATTATGGCGCGGATTGCGAGGCGGTCAGTGAGGATCGCGCGGACCCCGCAAGTTTTGGTAAACTGGGAGCACCCGTGGCGCTATCGTCTAACGGTTAGGACAGAGCCCTCTCAAGGCTTAAATACGAGTTCGATTCTCGTTAGCGCTACCAATTCCTCATAGACGAAGCGTCGAGCGCGCCTTCCACCACGGGCTCCTGACCGTTCCCGGTGAGTGCCGCTTTGAGAGTACCCTGCCGCCGTTACGACGTTGAATTGAATCGCTTCGGCTTACCAGCTTTGGTAGAGATAGACGACTTTGACCAGACTCGAACGATGGATGGGTTTTGATCTCTTTTCAGTGGTGACCATCTCCCCAGCGCCACCGACGTGCGCTGCTGCCAAGTGGAGAGCATCCATGGCTCCTAATCCGTGCTTTTCAGCTTCTGCGCGCGCGAACGCGTCGATTGAATCGAGATCGCGCACCCACTTGGCATCACGGAAGAATCTTTCATAGAAGGCCGTTTCCACGCGTCGCTTGTGAAAAGCGGCTTTGGGAGCTACTTCCAGATAAAGGAATGAACTGGCGACAAACCAACGCTCAGGATCCGCCAGAATCTCTAAGGCACGTTCCCGATCCGCATCTTCGCCCCGCGCCCCCGCTATCAGAACTCCGGCGTCCAGGAATGTCCCGAGAGCCACGCTCTACCTGGCCCACGCCGTTCCGCGACTTCGCGCTCGATCTCACGCCGGCTCAAAGGCTTCAGTCCGGACGCGGCGATCCGGCCGCTGATCCTTCTCAAGTCCCGGCCCAGCTTTGAGACGGCCGGCTTGGGTGACCGCCCGTTTCGTTTCACCAAAGAACTGTCGCTAGTCCGCGCCATGGCTCGATTGTAACGCCGATCCAACATGCCAGCCAATCACGAACCCGAACTCGTGGGCATCCGGCTCGGTCGTCGTAACGATCTGGATTTGATCTTTGCCAACCCGGATGGGTCACCGCTGATGCCGAATTCGGTGACGTCAACAGTCTCGCGCCTTTGTCGGCGACTGGGGCTGCCCAAGGGTGCATCTCTCCACGTCCTACGACACAGCCATGCGAGCCTCCCGAGGGCGTAGACCTAGCGACCATCTCGGCCCGACTCAGCCACTCCTCCGTCCGCACGACCGCCGACTCGCACGCCATCCACGGCAATGACCACGCCGCAGCCCTGTGTTTGGGACGACATCATGCCGCGCGCCCGCAGCGAGAAGCCCACCGCCGTAAACTAAAGAGCGTTATGGCCGGGAACGCAGACCCCGAGATGGACTCCAGCCGGCACGTTGCACGCTACTTGGCGGGGGCGTTCATCGCGCAGAGTCACGGTATCGGGATGGATTACGCTCGCGAGAAGTATGCCCACATGCCGGTCGGTTCATTTTGGGGCGACATCGCGCCTCAGGTAATCGCGCACATCCAGCAGCGCGGTGGGCGGCCAGACTTCAGTGCGACGATCCAGTGAGCGTCGGCTATGCAACTCGCGCTCGAACCCGATGATGAGCAACTCCTTGCGACCGCCACAGACCTCCTTAACCAGCGCGCGTACGAGGAGTCCCTACGGCTTCTTACTGCGCGGATTGGACAGGGAATCACACCCGACACGCAGAGAGGCCTGACGCTTCTCGCCGAAATCGCAGGACTGCTCACTGACATCGGGTCCGAAGGAAGAAACGAATCACGTCTGGAATGCGCGACGGGGAACGTTCGACACGCACTGCGTCACGATTGCCGAATTCGCGGAGCAAGCACTGCGCCTCCTGCGGTTCACGCGCAGTGCCATTTTCAACTTCACCTTCTGCATCCGCCGCGAAACGAGGACCAAAAACGACGGTCCTGCCATCAAGCTGACTCTCCAGCACAAACACGTCGGGCCAGAGAACTAGGCGATCCGCCGTTCGGACCACATTGTTCTTTGCCGCATAACTTGCCCGCCGGGAGACGCCGAGTGACAAGTGACAACGTCGCGGATTCGTAGCGCCTTCTGGAGCATGTGGGCGATACCAGTTGGACGTGTTTGCCAACACTTAGACCGAACTGAACTGGCAGCCCGTCGGTTCGATTCCCGTTAGCGCCTGCTCACATCCGCTGGAACGGCACCGGCGGCGCCGGCCGGAAGCATTCGACATGCTTCCAGGTAAGCCGCACCGGCAGCGCGGCGAACTCATGATCCACAATGGCGCGCAGCGATTCCGGATTGTCGAGCGCGCGCACGTTCAATAGAATTTCGTGCCGCGCCGATGGCGAGGCGTCGAGCGCGCCTTCCACCACCGGCTCCCGACCGTTCCCGGTGAGTGCCGCCTTGAGATACCCCGCATCCGATTGCATGAAAAGCTTCAGGTGCACGATGCGGATCCGCGGCTCCAGGCGGTCGAGCAACGGGCCGATCAGCATAGGAGCGGAAATCGGCGGCGCGGCGTGCGCGGTGACGCGGACGTTGAGCCACGCCAGCGCGGCTTCCGCCTCTGCATAGCGCGCGTAATCGATGTCCAGGCATCGGGCGCAGGCTGGAATCGCGCCCGAGAGCAGCCGGTCGATCCACGCCTGCACGCTTTCCCCGCGCTCGAAGAGAAGGTCGGCCTCGGCCAGTTGGTTCTGGTATAGGAAGTCGAGGTCGGGGTGATCGAAGCTTCGTTGCGGGTGGAGAACCACAGTCAACGGAGCGATGCGGAAGCGATCCTGATGGTCGCGCAGGAGCGGGCGCAGGGTGGTCGCGACGATATCGGTGCAGCTTCCCACCGCCTCGGCGAAAATCACGTCGGGCCGGTGCTCGAGCAGGCGGCCGGCGGCGTCCACCAAGTGCGGGAAGCGGCAGCAGAAGCAGCCTCCGGTCACCTGGTCGCAGTCAATGCCCAAGGCGCCGGCGTAGTGAGTGTCCACCAGCTCGTCGCCCTGGTCGTTGAGGATGGCGGCGGCGCGCAGTCCCCGCTGCGCAAGCAGGCGCGCGGCGGTGAGGATGAGGGTGGTCTTGCCGGCGCCCAGAAATCCGCCGACCACCGCAATCACGGGCTTCACAGCGCCAGTTCCTTGCCCTCTGAAATCGTGGCGTTGGGCGTGGACTTCCTCCCGTTCACGACGGCGCTGCGGATCGCCAGCGTACCGTGGTCGACTCCCAAAACGGCGCCGGCCGCGGTGACGCGGAACGTGCCCCACCCCGTCGCGGTACTCCAGAAGCAGCGGAATCCGGGCGCGGCCTTGATGCTGACGGCCTGCTCGCCGCCGTGATAGTGGAAGCCGCTGGCGGCCAGCAGCGTGCTCCAGCTCGACATGGCGCGCGCGTAGTGGTGGCCGCATTCCGGTTCGTTCCACGGGTTGCGCCGCTCGCCATCGTAGCGCGCCCGCACGTTGCGGACGGCTTCCACGCCCTCGCGCGTCATTCCGGCGAAGAGCAGGTGCGCCGCGGCCAGATACTCCAGGCCGGTCCAGGACTCGGCGTAGTAGGGAAACGGCACGTGCGGGCGTTCGGCCTTGCCGTAATCGCAAACCATCAGGGCCGGCTCGTCGTTGAGCACATAGGTGCGCTGCACACTGTCGTGGCCTTCGAGCGTGCGCTTGTAATTGTAGCGCCAGATGGAGTCGAGCGTTTTGCGGATATTGGAGCTGGAGACCAGCGGGCCGAGGCCGGCCACCTCGGCCAGATACTGGCCGATCAACTGGTCCAGCAGACACCCGCCGCCGAGTTGATATTCGGGAGTCTCGGTGTTGGCCGAGCCCATGTCGCTGGTCAGGTTGGGCGCGATCTTCTCCTTGGCGATGCCGCGGATTTTCTGCACGTAGAATTCGCCGTTAAACAGGTTGGCGTCGATCCACTGGCTGCCGTGTTCGAATAGCCCGCGATACTCCTGCGCGCTGGCGGTGTCGCCGGCCGCCCGCGCCATCTCCTCGCCGGCGCGGAGCGCGCCCAGATAGAAGATGCCGCATTGCGGATTGGGGCCGTAAAACTCCACGTCGTAGGTGTTGTGCTGCACGCCTTCGAGGACGCCGTCTTTATCGGCGTCCCACCCGCCCGGAACCCAGGCGAACTCGATGGCCTTCTTGACGCGCGGCCACATTTCGCGCAGCCACGTGGTGTCGCCGGAAAGCTGCCAGTCGAGGTAGGCGTGCATGATCTGGCCCATCTGGCCATCGGCCGCGCAGAAGCCGAAGCTTTCGCCATTGTGGGGCAGCCGCTCGCGAAAACGGATGCCGCCGGCGCTATCGAGCTGGTAGCCGAAAGCCGAGCCGCGCAGCGAGCGGGCAAAGGTGGGGAAGATGTGGGCGGTCGCGGTCTCGTAGTTCCAGACATGCGCGCAGCTTCCGTGGCAGCAGCCGGCATGGTCGTTGGCGCCTTCGAAGCCATGGAATTCGCCGTCGGCGGTGCGGAAGCAGACGGGGGTCACCAGCGTGGAGAGGTTGGCGCTGGCGGCATCTTTGATGGCCGGCGGGATGCTGGACTCGCGCACGGCGGCGGCAAACCGCCGGGTCTTCCTTTCGAGCACCGGCAACTGTCCGGCGGCGTATTCGGCGGCGGCCCAGGCGTCGGCGAAGCGCGTAGTGTAGTGGTTGCCGAGGAGCGCGTCTTCGTCGCCGCGGGCGGAGCTCCATCCGCAGCGGCGCGGCGTGCGATTGGGGAAATGCCACGCGAGCAGGAAGGTGTAATCGGCATGCGCGCCGGGCGCGATGGTGCGGCCGAGCGAGAGCGCGCCCACCGGGCCGGGGTCCTTGGACTCGGGGCCGAGCTCGCCATCGGCGGAAAAGTCGTCCCAGAAAAACATCGGCGAGTTCCACCAGCGGCTGCGCTCCCATCCGCGCAAATAAGTGACGCGGGCGCCGGCGGAATCCAGCACCGAGAGCAGGAAGCTCCCTTTCAGCGCGTCGTTGGCGGGCAGTTCCGGACTGCTCATGAGAATGCCGGCCAGCCGTTCGGACGTCTTGTATTCATTGACGCGCGTATCTTTGGCAGGAGTGGGGGCCGGCGTGTGGCCGGTGGGGTTTTCGATGGACCAGGCGATGGAGACCTTGGCGGGCGTCGTGCCGGGGTTGGTGACGCGGTAGCGCAGGATGGCGACCGGCAGGCCGGACTCGTCGGGTTCGTGGGGGATGAAGGGCGAGAATGCTTCGAGCGAGACTTTGACGGGCAGGGTGGAATCGGCGAAATCGACGCGCGCCAGCGGAAATTCGCCGGTGAAGGTGGCCGAGGCCAGGCGCGTGAGGCCGGGGGCGTTATTGGCGCCGAGTCCGCTGGAGCCCGAAAAGGGCGGCTGGATGCGCGATTCGAGCACGCGGGCGACGGGCTTGCGATTGCCGGCCTGGGCCCAGATGGCGGGAAACGCATAGGCCGGGGCATTTCCTTTGTCGGGCCGATTAAAAATTTCCCAGTCGCGAAGCTGCCCGCGTCCGCCCAGGCTGACGCACCCTGCGCAGACTCCGCCCAGCGGGAAGGCGATGGCGGTGAGACGCCGTCCGGTGAAGACGCGCGGGTACGAGATGTCGGGAGCGGCAGGCGATGCGGGCGCGGCCGGAGGTGACGTTTGCGCGACGGCCTCGGTGGCGGCGCTGGCCAGGGTCATCTGTTTGAGGAAAGTGCGGCGCTTGGTGGGCATCACGTATAGAGTAGTCCCGGGCGGCGGATTAGGAAAGGGGGACTCTTGGATCGTCCGGCGCCACTCGCCCGAACGCGAAGCAAATCGACGGCATTACCGGCAAGCCACCTGACGCGCCAGTGGTTAGTGCCGCGTGCGCGCGCCATTTCGGACGAGGCTTCGGAGGTATAACAGACCGGGTCAGTCGCCTCTTTTCAGGACGCGATTGAGGGCGTCGAGTTGGGCCATGACCCGCTCTTCGTACTCGGGGCCAAAGTGGAGCCAGTCAAAATGAGCTTGCTCGCCCGCGGGAGTCAGACAGAAGAACCACAGCGCAAAGCAAGCTGCCTCCACCCCCAACAAGGCGACTCTTACCGACGGGTTGAGGCGAACGTCGAATATGGTGTACAGAATCGCGCCGAGGCTGTCGCACAGAAAACTAAGCGTGAAGAGAACCGCGTTCAAAATCACATTGCGGCTGAGACGAACGGGGTAGCGGCTCACGGCGAAGAGCATCAGCAGCAGGAAGATCGCCAGGCTCAGACTGATTCCGCGGTTGGCGGCAACCCAGTACCCCAGAACCTTCGATCTTGTCGGCATGGTGGACTGGATATGCGGAAGAAGGCTCAGGAAAGACAGGAACCCGGCCACGACGACGCCGAAGTACATCACCCAGCGGCCCAGGGTGAATAAGCCCGGATGTCTCTCCGGAACCACCCGGCAGAGTTCGCGCACCACAAGGATATCGAGCAGCCACGCGATGGGCTGGCCGCAGACCCAGATCCAGAAATAGGCTGGACTGCGAGTGTCGAATACCTCCGGGCATAGCGAGTAAACCGCTTGGAACGTCATGTAGACGGAAAGAATTGGGTAGCGGCGATACAGTCCGGAATGCCAGAGGCGGAACGCGGTGAGGCCGGCCGCAACCGAAATCACCACTTGGAAAACCGGGATTAGAACAGACGCTGTCGTCATCCGAAAGGGGCCGCGTTGAGTATAACCCAACAGGCGCCCGGAGTCACCGAAGGCTGGGCAAAGTTAAAGGATGCCCCACCAGGATCGGCGCCATGGTGGGGCATGCTTTGGCTCTTTGGCTTGCCGTCTGCGCGCTGGAAAATGGCCAAACTCCAGTTACTGTAACTGCGCAATCGCGTGGAGTGTGCAATTCAGAGGTTGCAACCAGCCCGAAATGCTTTGGGGGCATGCGTCCACACTACACTTTCCGCAACCAGCGCAGCACGGCGATGGTGGTCTGTTCCGCGCAACGCGAGAGGACACAATCCAAGTCGCGGTCCCAGAGGCCGGTGCTGATGGAGAGGACCAGTGTATCGGAAACGGAGGTCTCTCCCAGGGCGGCTTCGATTCCGTCGCTTACCTCCAGTTCGGCGCCGCTTCCCAGCGATCCCAGGAAGCCGGCGAATGCCAGGAACTCGAAGGCGAATTCCGGGCGAAGCCGCGAGCGCCGTTCCGCCGGGACGATCGCCAGAATCTCCACGGGACCGGCCTTCGACTCCTCGCAATAGATCATGGCCACCGCGCAATCCCGCAGATCGTGAATCACCAGGAAGAAACGGCCGGCGAGTTCTCCGGACGCAGTGCAGGTCATGGGACCGAACCAGGACAGCCCCGGCGCGTTTCTGAGGCTTTCCGCCAGACGATGGGGCCGGGCGCCGGCGGGATTCAGTTCGCTCGGGCCGTGCCAGGTTCGGCTGCGCAAATCCCACCCGTACAACTGGATACTCCGTTCCACGCGATCCGGTTGGCGAACCACGCCCGGCGCCGCGGGAGTCGTGACGGCCGAACCCGTGCGAGAGAGCATATTAAGATACTATACTCTTAATTGTCCCGCTGTGGTTACCGATCTCCACAGCCATTAACGAGTGACGTTTGCCTGGCACGTCATCTCCCGCCGGACACGTCCAAAGAGTTTCTCCGCAGTCCTCTCCATAATCGGGGCAGAGGAACCTTGACGGCAAGCAAGCCCCGTTTTCCCCGCTGCAAGAATCGTCGCAGGAATGTCCCCGGCTCCTACTTCTCCGTTCCAACTGCTGGAAGGTCAACTCTCCCAGCTCTCGAACGACGTGGAGCGTTTGTTCGACGAGGCTCGCGGCCCGCGCACGCCACGAGTTGGCCGATCAGTTGAACCAGTCGGTGCGCCGCATCCGCCACATTGGCTCGCTCGACGAACTGGCCGCCACCCTGCTGGACTCCGCCATGGCGTTCGCCGCCGGCGCCGCCATCCTCCGCATCGCCGGGACCATCGCAACGGGCACTGCGAACCGGCCAATACCGCGGGGCGGCGCACCATTCGGCAGAGCGGCGAGTGGCATTCAGGTGCAGTGTAGACGATGGTCTTGGACTATGGTACGACTTGGATATGCGGGAGATCGCGATTTCCAAATTCAAGGCAACATGCCTGGCTGTGCTTGAGGACGAACGAACGACCGGCACGCCCGTCCGCATCGCGAAATTTGGGCGGCCGGTGGCCGAAGTGGTGCCGCCCGGGCCGGTAAAGAAGAAATCGTGGCTCGGTTGCATGAAAGACTCCCTGGAAATCTCGGGCGACATCACAGGGCCCATCGGCGCTTTTGACCGCTGGACAGCGGCCGGGAAGTGAAACGGCTGCTCCGCGAACACGCGTCACCGGCAAGTCCGGCATCAGCCCGGAGATGGCTATCCGGCTGACCAAGGCGTTTGGCAGCACCCCGGAGACCTGGTTGCGTATGCAGCTTGCCTCCGATCTTGCCGCCGCCCGGAAGGATGAAAGTAAAATCAGGGTACACCACCAGCACGCCCGCGGGAATTTCACGTCTACTGACCGTTTCCCTGCGTCAACGCCGGCGACCGAATATACCACGGACCACCTGCAGGACGCCTTGGCAGCGGGCGCTTTCAGGCGCTTTCGTTTCCCGTGTTGCCTCGCTCCCGGTTTTCGCGTACCTTGAAGGCATGGAAGTACATTTCACGCCCGAGCAGGAAACGCAGCTTTCCCAAATCGCCATCCACGCCGGGACCGACGCCGAGCGATTGGTGAAGGATGCAGCCTTGCGCCTGCTTCAGGAAGAAGCACGCTTTCGCGCCGCCGTCCGGGAAGGTATCGCACAGGCCGACCGGGGCGAGTTCATTGAAGAAGAAGAAATGGACGCGCGGCTGGAGCAGATGTTGGGCTCCTAATAATGCGTATCCGCTGGACGCCAGCCGCCGCCGCGGACTTGCAGAGCATTAGCGATTACCTCAAGGAGCACCATTCGCGCTACCGCGATCCGACCATGCGCAAGCTGTACGGGACTATCCGCGATTTGAAACAATGGCCGGGGCGTGGCCGTCCCGGGCGGGAGGAAGGAACTCGAGAGATTTTGTTTCCTCCAACGCCCTATGTGGCCGTGTACCGCGTGAGAGAGCAGACAATCGAAGTGATGCGGATTTTTCACGCTGCGCAGGACCGGCCCTGAATGTACGGCGTCGCCGTTCTTCGTGCGTAGGCCGTGTGGGCCTATTCAGGTGCAAGCACCCCGCGCGGCCACGGCCACCCATCCCGCGGATTTGGCCGCCTTGTGGTTCTTTTTCACCCAAGGGTCTTTTGTGCAACACTCTGGATCGGGGGGAGCCGCAGGCGACAACATCCGACGAGGTGTTAACATCATTGCTGTGGAAAGTCATGCCCATGGGCCGATTTAAGTTTCTCCATCCTGAATGGCGTGAAATTGAACCGAGTGCGTGGCTCACTCGATGGGCCGCTCGCTACGGTGACGGAGATAACCCAGTATATTTCGTTTTAATAGCGAAGCAAGGAAGATTATCAAGCGACGATTTCGAACAGGTCGGACGGTGGAAAGAAGGGTGCCTCAAACCGAGCAACGGCCGTTGGAAAACAGGAACGCCGACGGGCTACGACATTTGGATGCAGGCGAGAGCACAGGCACCCAAGTGCCCGGAACAGAGTGAACTCCCCGGATTCTTGAAGGATTGGAAAGAGAGAACGTTCGTCGCGGGCAAGAAAGGCGATCTGATTCTTAGGCACAGATTCGGCCTGTCACGAGCAACTACCTTGCTGCACTTCATCAGTGGAGGTCGGTACCCCATTTTCGATGCAAGGGTTGCGACCGCGCTGATCCGGCTAGGTTCACCGACTGAGGAAACAATCGACGGCTACCTGATCTTCTGTCCTCTGTTCTCCGAAATTGCTGCCGTTTGTGGCGTCTCCGGAATAGAGGGACTGCGGAAGCTGGACAATGCTCTATTCAACTACGGTGCCGACACTTCTTTTCCGCAGGCCTAAAACCACATTTCAGCCACTGCCGTAAGCTCTTGCGACCTTTCACGAACGGTAAGCTTTGCATCAGTCCTCTCCATAGTGGGCCGCCCCCCCAAACAAGCCCCCTTTCCCCCACCTGCTAAAATAGTCGCAGGAATGTCCCCGGCCCCCACTTCTCCCTTGCGCCAGATGCTCGAAGGTCAACTCTCCCAGCTCTCCAGCGAAGTGGAGCGCCTCTTCGACGAGGCCCGCGGCCGCGCACGCCGCGAACTGGCCGACCAGTTGAACCAGTCGGTGCGGCGCATCCGCCACGCCGAATCGCTCGACGAACTGGCCGCCACCTTGCTGGACTCCGCCCTGGCGTTCGCCACCGGCGCCGCCCTCTTCCGCATCGCCGGAACCATCGCCATAGGCGAGAAAATTCGCGGCGTCGCGCCCGAGGCCGCGGGCGCCTTCAGTTCTCTCGAAATTCCGCTGTCCGCCGCGCCCGCCCTGGCCGGCGCCGTGGAGAGCCGCGACCCCGTGATCGCCGTCACCACCGCCGCCGAAGTGTCGCCCGAACTGGTCTCGCTAGCCGCGCATCCGGCCGATGGCCGCGCCTATATCTTCCCGCTAGTTGTGAAGCAACAAGTTCCCGTGCTCCTCTATTGCTGGGGACCCGCACAACCCGCGGCGCTCGAAATGCTCGCGCAGGTGGCCGCCGCCGTCTGGGATTCGCTGGTGGTCCCGGAAGCGCCGCAACTGGTCATGATCGCGCCCGCGCCGGCTGCGCCCGTTTCCGCGTGGGACGCCCTCCCGGCGGAAGATCAGGCCATCCACCTCCGCGCCCAGCGATACGCTCGCGTGCAGGTGGCGGAAATGCGCCTTTACGACGGAGCGGCGGTCGAATCCGGCCGCACCCAACGAAATCTCTATGGAGCGCTTCGCTCGCGCATCGATGACGCGCGGGTAACTTTTCGCCAGTCGTACTTCGCCCCTTGTTCCAACATGGTGGATTATCTCCATGTGGAGTTGGTGCGAACCTTGGCCCATGACGATGCGGACCTGCTTGGCAACAACTATCCCGGCCCTTTGGTTTAGCCTGCTGGCCCTGGCTGCGCTCTCTGCGCCCAGCGCTCCGCAAGCCAAACGCGCGCCTACCAAGAAGGCGCCGGCTAAACCTGCGCCCGCTCAGCCAACCACGCTGGTCGCCATGGTCCGCGCCTATCGCGATGCGCCCTCGGCGCCCCGCCGCGCCGCCATCGAATCCTACGCCGCCGCCCATCCCAAAGAGGCGCCCATCGCTCGATTGGCGCTGGGCGTCGTGGCATACGAAATAAAGGATTACGCCGGCGCTGTCGCCTCCCTGCGGAAGGCGCAGCCCAAACTGGCGCCCATCGCCGACTACACGGCCTACTATCTGGCCGCCACGCGCGTGGAATCCAAGGACCTCGACGGCATTTCCGAGGAACTGCGGCCCGTTTACACCGGAGAGGTGGCTTCGCCGTTCACCGGCAAAGCCTGGCTCCTGCAGGCCCGCGCCGCCAAGGACAACGCCCCCGCGGATGCCGTGAAGCTCCTGCGCGACCACTATGCCGAATTGCCCCAGCCGGAGGGCGACGTTACCCTGGCGGATTGCTACCTGGCGGCCGGCGACCAGGCACGCGCCGCCGAAATCGATCAACGCGTCGTCTCCCAGTACCTGACTGGCGACCCCGCGGCGCACGCCGCAGCCGTCCTCGCGACCCTGCATGAATCCATGGGCGCCGCTTACCCGCCGGCCTCGCCGCAACAGTTGTTGCATCACGCCGACCGCCTGATGGAGACACGCGCGTTCCGCGCGGCTCGCACCGAGTACCGCGCGCTGGCCGGTGAGTTCGGCGGCCTGGAGCGCGACCAGGCGCGCGTGCGCGTCGGCGCGGCCGAATACCAGGACAGCGGCACGGCCGCAGCGTATCCCTATCTGCGCCAGCTCGATCTGCCCGAATCGGAAGCCGACGCCGAGCGGCTCGACTACCTGGTGGAATGCACCCGCCACCTGACGGACGACGACGAGATGAAGTCGACGCTCGACCGCCTGGCGCGCCATTATCCGCACTCGCCCTGGCGTCTTAAGGCGCTGCTCTCGGCCGCCAATCGCTTTCTGCTGGTAAACCGGCCGGATGAATTCGTGCCGCTCGACAAGGCCGTCTACCAGGATTTCCCCAACGCGCCCGAGGCCGCTTTGGCCCACTGGAAGGTGACCTTCCAAGCCTATCTGCACGACGATCCGCAGGCGCAGCCGCTGTTGATGGAGCACGTCCGCAACTATCCGGCGCATGCCACCGCCGGCGCGGCCCTCTACTTCCTGGGCCGCTGGTACGAACGCTCCGACGACCCTGGCGCAGCCCGCGCCTGCTTCCGGCGGCTCACCGGCGCCTGGGAAAACCACTACTACGCCGTGCTGGCGCGCCAGCGGAAACCGGCGGATGTCGCGCCCAAGGCCCAAATTGGCGAGTTCCTTGCTGGCCTGTCGATACCCGCGGCGCATCCGGTGCCGCAAGATCCCTCGCGCTCCACCACGCTGCGCATCGAACGCTCCCGCCTGCTGCGATCCGCCGGCCTCTCCGATATCGCCGATTCCGAACTTCGCTTCGGCGCGCGCACCGATGGCCAACCGGCGCTGCTGGGCATGGAGATGGCCGGCGCCGCCGAAGTGCCGCATCAGGCCATGCGCATCATGAAGGGCATGGCGTCCGAATACCTGAGTCTCCCTTTCAGCGCCGCTCCGCGCAAGTTCTGGGAATTGCTCTTTCCGCTGCCGTACCGCGCCGATCTGGAGCGCACCGCGCGCGACGCGGGACTCGACCCGTTCCTGCTGGCCGGACTCATCCGCCAGGAATCGGAGTTCAACCCGCAGGCCCTCTCGCCAGCCAATGCCTACGGCCTGACCCAGGTGCTTCCGGTCACCGGCAGACAGTACGCCAGGCAGGCCGGCGTCCCGCGTTTCACCAATCGCCTGCTATTCCAGCCGGTGGCCAATCTGAAGATCGGCGCGACCATTTTCCGCGGCATGCTGGATAATAATGAGGGCAAGGTGGAACAGACTCTGGCGTCTTACAACGCCGGGCCCGCGCGCCCCACCGCCTGGCTCACCTGGAATCAGTACCGGGAACCGGCCGAGTTCGTGGAATCGATCCCATTCACCGAGACCCGGGACTACGTGCAGGCTGTGCTGCGCAACGCGGATGTGTATCGCCGTTTGTACAAGCAGTAGGGGGATTCGCCATGCTGAAAGCCGCTGCCCTGCTACTCCTGCCCGTGGCGCTGGCCGCCCAGGAAGACACCAACAAACTGCTGCAGAACGCCGCCGTCCTGGCCGCCGCCGGCAAGTATGCGCAAGCCGAGCCAATTCTGACGCGCGCGCTGGCAGCGGAAGACGCCGCGCCGGGCCCGGACCATCCGCTGCTGATTCCAATTCTGGATGCGCTCGGCTCGGTCCGTCGAGCCGAAGGCCACGCCGCCGAAGCCGAAACGGTCTACCTCCGCGCCCTCAAGCTTTTGGAAAAGTCGGACGGCGACAAGAGCCTCAGTCTGATTCCACACCTCAAGCTGCTGGCCGGCGCTTACGCCGCGCTCGACCGGGGCGTCGACGCCGAGATGCAACTGCTGCGCGTGCTCTCCATCCGCGAGAAGGCCAATGGCCCGAACGATCTCGACCTCGCCAACGACTGCGCCGAACTGGGCGGCTTCTACCTTTCGCAGAAGCGGTACGCCGTGGCGGAGCCGAATTTCCGCCGCGCCATCGGCATCGTGGAGCGCAAACTTGGCCCCGAAGACGCGGCACTGATACCGTTGCTCGATAGCCTCTCCGACGTCTTCATCAAGCAAAAGATTTTCCCGCCCGCGGAACCGCCGCTGCGCCGCATTGTATGGATTCAGGAGCGCGCCGTTGGCCCGGCCGACGTCAAGCTGGCTCCGCACCTGGACAAGCTGGCCCTGCTGCTTTTCGCCGAGTCTCGCTTCCCCGAAGCGGAGACGCTGTATCGCCGTTCGCTGGCGATTTGGGAGCCTTCCATGGGGCCTACCAATCCGTCGCTGACCACCGCCCTCGACAACCTCGCCGTGTCTCTGGCGGCGCAGCAGAAATACGCCGATTCCGAGCCGTTTTATAAGCGGGCGCTGGCGCTGCGCGAGAAGGCCACGGTGGAGAACCTGAACAATTTCGCCCTGGTGCTGGAAGGCGCGGGCGACACCACCAGCGCGGAAAGGCAGTACACGCGCGCCATCGCCATCGCCGAGAAAATCCCCGCGCTTCCGGGCGCCGCGTCGGTGGGTGAAACGGAGCTGCTGGCTAAGACGCTCGATAACTACGGGTCGTTGCTGCGTAAGTTGAAGCGCGACGCTGACGCAGTCAAGGTGGAAGCGCGGTCTAAGTTGCTAAGTAAGACGGCTCCGCAGTAGGACAATATTATTCTCGGGCTACCGTTTAGAAGGTCCACAATACACTCGTGTAGCCGGTGTGTGCGTGGAAGTTCTGATAGTAGCCGAGCAGGCCGAATGTTTCCATATAGTCGTAGTATTGGTACCCGGCGTTCCATCGCACCTTGGGCGTCAGACGGATCGATACCCTGGCCAGCGGCGATTGATACGTCAACGGGAAGGTCTGCACCGAGCTGAGGAGCGCCTGGATAGGATTGGTTGTATCCACCGGGACCGCGGTCGCACGGCCGTCGCCTACGTCCTTCGTGATGCTGTAACCCAGATACAGATCGGCCCGTTTGCGAATGCCGAAACGGACTCCCAGATTGGCCGAATGGATGTTGCTGATATAATCCGACCGGTAGTTCGCCTGCAAGCTGGAGCGGCCCCCGATCGCGCCGGCGAAAAACGCCAGAAACGACGAGCTGTCGAGATGCAGCTTGTTGTAACTGGCATCCAGCGAGAACCAATCCTTGGGCGTCCACATGGCGCTGGCGGAATAACTGCGCTGGTGCGAGCTGAAGAGCGAAAACGACGAGTCGAAGTCGTACGATTCCTTGTAGGCCGTCGACAGTTGCAGCTTCTTCACACGGTACTGCGCGCGCCCGCCGAGCGTCTGAAAATTCTTATCGCTCACGGTAGTCAGAGGGTTGTTGGTGCGGCCCAGTTCGCCCTCCAGGTTGATGGTGAACGGTGTCCACGGGTGGATCCGCACCCCCACGTCGCCCGATTGCATCTGGTTGCCGACCTCGTAGTAGTTGTTCTCGGAGGAATTCTGGATGGCCGGCAGGTCGAAACCCTCAATGGTGCGCACCTGCCGGTCGGCATAGTGGTAGCCGGCGTAGAAGCCGATCCAGTCCGACGCCCGGTAGTTGATATCGGCGGAGTTGGTGATGGTCCGAATCCCCAGGTAACGAAAATAGATGGTGGTTCCCGGGTTGACGCCATTCAGAAACTCGGTGTAACTGGACTGCCCGTCGATGCGATTATCCGAAATGGACGTGTTGTTGACGAAAGTCAGGCGATCGGTGGGGAAAACGCTGATCGACATGTCGCCCGCCAGCGCCGGCTGGCTGGCGTCGCCGCCCACTACGATCTGGCGGTTGACACCCAGGCCGGAGGAGTCGAGCCCCGCCGCGCTTTCGTCCAGCGCGAAATCGTTATGCCCGCTGACGTAAGAGATGCGCGCGTTCACGCCCCACAATTTGCGCCGGCCGTGCAGATTTCCCAGCCATCCGGGGCTCGATCCGTGAATCGGCTGCGAGCGGTTGAACTGTTGCACCACTGTAAGGTCGGTGGGTGTTCCGGCTGCCTGGACGCCGTCGGCCGTGACCGCGGTTTGGTCGCTGAAGAAGTCCCAGCGATGCAGCAGCGTGAGCTTGAATCCGGCGAACTCCAGGTCCGCGCCCACGCGGTATTCGTTCCACAAACGCCGCACATCGGTGAAGATCGGGTAGGCTGACCCGGCGACGTTGAACTCCTGCGCGGTGGAAAGCGCGGGGCCGTCTTCGGCATTGCGGCTGTAACCCAGGTGGAACTGGATGTGGCCCTGCGGCAGCAACGTGAGGTCGTGATCCTGCATGTGGCGATTGGTGTCGGCCAGGTGCAAGCCGCCCGCCACCGTCAAACCCGGATTGAAATAGTCGCTCGACCGCCAAGTCATGTCGTAGCGATACAGGCCATTCTTCTGCACGCGCAGCATCACGGATTCGTAAGGATCGTTGCCCAGCCCGGTGGTGTTGAGCAGAAGCTCGTCGAAGTAGTGGCCGTGGCCGTCTTTCGATTCGAGGGCGAAGCTGCTGCCCAGCAGCCGCAGGCCGTTGCCGTAGTTGGCGTCGCTGCGATATTCGCCCAGGTCGCCGCCTACCAGGCGGAAGCGGTAGCCGAATTCGTAGGATTGCGTCAGATTGTAATCGCCCCAGGTTTCGCCGCGCGGCGAGCCCACCTGGTCGGGCGTGGGGGCCACCACTTGCTGTGCTTGGAGAGCGCCGAACACCGCGAGAGTCAAAAGGGTTCGTTTCAGCATGGCGGTTATCTCAGGAAATACTGGTCGGCGTTCGATCCGTGCAGCCTCACATGGCAGGTGGTGCACTTCTGGTACTTGGGATCGAGCAGATTGTGCCGTGACGTTTGCAGGTCGACCCCCAGGTTGCGCGTTCCCGAGCCGCCGGCGTTGTGGCATTGCAGGCAAAGGGTCAATACCACCGGCCGCGCCAGCAGTTTGGCGTTCGTGGAACCGTGCGGGCTATGGCAGATCTGGCAGCCTTCCACGGCCACCGACGGATGCTCGTAAACGAATGGCCCGCGCTTATCCACGTGGCACTTGAGGCACGGCGATTGGTTGCCCAGCGCCTGCTCCACCATGTGGGACCGCTGGCCCATCCCCCAGGTGGCGGCGAACGAGCCGTGCGGGTTGTGGCAGTCGGAGCACTGCATGAAGCCTTCATTCACGCGGTGCCGGGAAGGCATTTCGAACTGCGCGCGGATGCCCGCGTGGCAACCGTAACAGAGGTCGGACTCCTTTTTGGCCAGCAGTTGTTTGGTGGAGGCCGGATGGTGGATGGAATGGCAACTGGTGCAGGCGATGCCGTTCTGGGTGTGCTCGGAGCGGCGGATATTGGCTTTATCGAAATTGTTCTCGTGGCAGGTGAGACAGGCGTCGATGGCCTGTTTGGGCTGCATCAGCGAGAATGCGCGGGGAATAGTGGTCTTGCCGCCGCTGGCTGCGACGTGGGCCTGCCCCGGGCCGTGGCAGCTTTCGCACCCCGTACGTTCCGGCGGTTCCATGCCGGAGGCGACGCTTTTGTAATGCGGATTCTTATAGAAATTCTGCCAGACATCGGCGTGGCAGGTCTTGCAGGCGTTGCTGCCCACAAAGGCGGATCCGGAGGGCACAGCGGGTGGTGGGGCAGTCTGGCTCTGCGCCATCACGGCGAGGACAGGGAAGAACGCGAAAGCGGCAACCGGGCGAGCCATACTCCGAATGATACTGGACATGGACCCGCCAGTTCGGGGAAGTGGGTCAGAATTTACGTTGGCAAAATGAGGTGTGGCAATTTACGAAGCGGCGGACTCACTGATAACGCTCCCCAGCCGTGGCGCCCGGACGCCAGCAAAATGCCCGTGGTGATCTCCGCGCCGCCGTTCGCGATTGTCTACCGTGCCCGTGGCGACGCCATCGAAATCACCCGCATCCTGCACGGCGCGAAAGCGGCCCTAGCCCGCGCGGGCATCGGGTTCGCTGGGCTGGAAACTCTTCAAATACTCCCGAATCTCGTCACGGACACGCCGGAATCGAGCGAGCCGCTCCTCTTCGGAACCTTGCAAGGCGGCCGGGTCTTCAAAGTTGCGATGGATGGTAACCGTTTTACCCGGAAAAATCGGGCAGCTCTCTTTGGCGTTGTCGCAGACGGTCAGGACGTAGTCCAAGTGCTGGCCGGTGAATTCATCGACGCTCTTGGAACGGTGACCGGCAATGTCGATGCCCAGTTCCTTCATGGCGGTAATGGCTTCGGGCCGGACGTGGCTTGGCTTGGTTCCGGCGCTGAACACCTCGAAGCGATCCCCGGCATCGTGACGCAACAGGCCTTCGGCCATCTGGCTCCGGGCTGAATTCCCGGTACAGAGAATGAGGATTCTTTTCTTAGCGGGCATGGATGGTTTCTTTCCGAGTGTGGGCAACGACGACATTGGCAGCGTCCTTTGGAAGCGATGGCGCCAGCCACCGGAAAAGCGGCGTTGCAGCCATCGCCCCGGCGAGTTGCGCGGCGATGAACCCCGGTGCGACGGCTGGGCGAATTCCCGCGAACGTGTCCGACGCGGTGCGGGCCCGCGTGACCGCCGAGTTGGCGAACGAAGTCGAGGACGTGAACCAATAGGCTCCGGTGATGTAAGCACCGACCGCGAACGGAACGGCACGAGCGGAGCCGCACGCAACCCCGGATGACGGAGAGAAGCGCGAACGTCGCAAGGAATTCGCCGAAGAGCTGGGCGTTACCTGCCCGGACGCGATGCCGCCACTCCGGCGAACGCGCCGAAGATTTGAGCGGCGAGATGAACGGGCACTTCGCGCCGGGTTCAACATGTAGAGCCTGTCCCTAAGGGGTAAACATCCGATGTAGAGTGCATACCGCATCCCCGCCAGTGGGACGGTTCTTTTGAACAACAAGCCCCCCGTTGTCCGGAGTTGCTTCGGCCAGGCCGCCCCGCGATTTTGCGCGATTCCTTAGCCTTAGTGTTGGGCCGCACTCTTGTCTGGTTTCATGACGGCTACGTACCCCAGATTGCGATAGAGCTGGTTATAGTCCAGGCCGAATCCCACCACGAAACGATCGGGGATCTCGAAGCAGCGGTAGTCCACCGGCACCTGTACGATGCGGCGCGAGTTGCGATCCAGAAAGGTGCAGACCGAAAGCGAGTTGGGCGCCCGCCCGGCCAGGGTTTGCAACAGATAGCGGAGGGTGAACCCGGTGTCCACAATGTCTTCCACCAGCATCACGTCTTCGTTCTCGATGGCCTCGTCCAGGTCTTTGGCGATCCGCACCACCCCGGGCGCGCCGCTCTTGTTGGAGAAACTCGAAATACCCAGGAAGTCCACCTTGAGCGGCACTTCGATATGGCGCGCGAGCGCGGTGAGGAAGAAGATGGAGCCCTTCAGAACCCCCACCATCTTCAAGGTCTTCCCCTGGTAATCGCGGGAAATCTGCGCCGCCAGTTCGCGGATGCGCAGGTCGATCTGCTCCTCCGTGAAGAGGATCCGTTCCAGACCGGGAAGCGCCGGCGTGCTCATGCCCGCACCGGCCGTTCCGCCAGCCCGTATTTGAAAACCAGGTTCTCGAAATCCTTCTGGTAATAGACCCGGATGTTCAGATGCGGGTACAGCTCGCGCAGCAGCCGCACCTTGCGGTTCTTGCGCGTGACGAGAGATTGCTTCATGGTGGTCAGTTCCACGTAGAGGTCGAACTCCGGCAGATAGAAGTCGGGCGTGAAGGATTCCAGGACTGCGCCGTCCGCACCGTATTGCACCGGAAAGCTGCGCGGTTCGTATTCCCAGGCGATGCGGTAAAAGTCCAGCAGATTGGCGAACATTTCCTCGCTCTGGTGCGCGAACATTTTCTGGCGCAAGGTGATATGGCCGGGCGGCACGATGCCGTAACGGGCCAGTTTGAGGCGCATCTGAAACTGCAGTTGCGCTTCCGCGGCGGTGGAAAGAAAGCCGCGTTCCTTGAGGCCCGTGGCGGCGACGGTGGTTGCGATCAGTTCGGCCATCTGTTCGGTAGTGAGAGATTCGGCGTTGAGCACCAGATCGAACAGGTCCGCGGTGGCTTTGGTTTTGCCGAACTTCGCCTTGCGGTCGGCGCGGGCCTGGGCTTCCAGTTGTTGCAGAAGCTCGCGAGCGGCGGGCCGTTCGATGCGGCTATCGAGCATCAGGTTGCCGATGCGGATATTTTCCGGCGCGACAACGTGCACGCGCAGCATGCCTCCGAAATGCCGGGCCTGCAGTTCGCCGCCCACGGCGCAATAGACCACGTGAGCCTCGGTGGCCAGGCGCGCCAGTATGGACGTAATCAGGCTGGGATAGGCTTTGTCGGGAATTTGCGCGCCGGCGCCGAATTCCTGGTCGGTGAGCACCCGCAGGCGGGACTGGGTGAGCAGTTCGAAATTCAGACGCTGCGCGCTGAAGCGCGCGACTTCTTCGTAGCGGCAGCCAGGATGACCCGAAACGGCGATCAGCGCCATGTCACATGCTCATCATAACGCGCCACGCCCGTCCACGAAGCCGGGGCGCGCGCCGATCCGGATGGAGCATCTCCACCAGAGCCTCCAAAGTCTCCACCACGCGCGGACCCGGCCGGTTGAAGTACCGATTGCCGTCAGCGAGGTACACGCGCCCGCCGCGCACCGCGCGCAGCTCGCTCCAACCGGGGTGATCGGTCATCCAATGCATCTCCTGGGCGGTGCGCGCCAAGTCGAAGCCGCACGGCGCGACGATCAGGACATCCGGATCGGCGGCGGCCAGTTGCTCCCAGGTCATCCACGGTGAATGTTTGCCGCTCTCGCCGAAGAGATTGACGCCGCCCGCCATGGCGATCAGCTCGGGTGTCCAATTTCCCGCCGCCATCAGCGGTTCCACCCACTCGACGCAGGCCACCCGCGGCGCGGGACCGGCTTGCGGCGGGGGAGAAAGCTCCGCCATGCGCCGTTCGAGTTCCGCGATGGCCCGTTCGCCCCGTTCCGGAATCTCCAGCGCGCGTGCCACCCGCCGGAAATCCTCCCAGATCCCGGCCAGCGAATCCGGCTGCAGGGAAACGATCCGGGGCTGCCCCTTCAGGCCGCGCGCCAAGGCTTGTTCCACGTCGCGCAGGCTCACCGCGCACACCTCGCACTGGATCTGCGTCAGGATGTGAGTGGGCTCGAGACGCTCCAGCACGTCGTCGAAGAGTTCGTAAATAGACACCGCGGTGCGCGCCGATTGCTTCACCTGGCGATCAATCTCGCGGCTGTCGACATCTACGGCAATGCGCGGCCGCGTGCAGACTGGCAGGGACTTCACGGCTTCCGGGTAGTCGCATTCGTGCGACCGGCCCACTAGATTATCGAGTTGGCCGAGCGAGTCGACAATCTCGGTGGCGCTGGCGATTAGTGAGACGATTCGTGGCAAGGGAGCAGGTCCGTATAGATGAATCCGCCGACGTCGCGGATTTCGCCGCTTTCGATGGCAAGGGGCGCGCGGAACATCGGGCCGGCGTAGGCAAAGGTATGGAACTCGCCGTTTTCGCCGCACGGGTCGACCGCCGGGGGCAGCTCGGACAGAAGGGCGGCATCGAATTCCCGGCCCGCAAAGCCGGCGGAGAGCGCTTTGGAATCGATGCAGGCCAAGCGCGCGCGTAACCCGCCGGAGATCATCTCCCGCGCGAGGTCCGCAGTCGGCAGTTCCCAGAGGGGAAACAACGGAGTGAGGCCCGAACCGGCCAATTGGCGTTCGCGGTATTGGCGGACGTCGCGCAGGTAAAGATCGCCAAATGCGATGGTATCGAAGCCCTCGGCGACAGCCCGGCGGCAGGCTTCGGCCATACGCACTTCATAATCGTCATTGGTGCAGGGCCAGGGCAGCGGGACGGGCCAGAGAGGGATGCCGGCGGATTCCGCCTGGGCTTCGAGGAGCGTGCGGCGGACGCCGTGCATGGCCACGCGGTCCGCGGATTCGTTGATGGTGGTCAGCAGAGCGCCGGTGTCGATGCCCTGGCGGCGAAGCGCATGCAACGCCCAGGCGCTGTCTTTGCCGGAGCTCCATGCCAGCAGGGTTTTCATGAGAGCCACCAATGGTAAATGCAAAAGGGCAAGCTAAAGCATAATGCCACTCGCGGTCGGAAAGAGTGGGATTCGGCATAGGCGGTGGGGCGGACCCCCATAGGCGCTAACTTAAGCCATGGTGGCCACAAAATGTTGGAAACTCGACTTCCGTTGCCACAACGGGCAGATGCCTTCAGCGGTTTGTGGGCCATTAGGTTAGCGCTTATGGGGCGGACCCCCTGGTCCGCGGCCGACGCCCCCGTCGGCCCGCTCCATTCTTGCGAGAGACTGATTTCGTTGGTTCGGGCAGCGGGACGAGGGCGTCCCGTGGCCCAGAGGGCGCCCCCCAGGGGGTCCGTCCCACCGCTTATGCAGATGTCGATCGTGCGAAAAACGAGCGGCATTACGCTAAAGCATGCCCCACAAGAGGGGCACTTATGCCGCGGCTTGAACAGCCACGCGCTCGGAGCGGACCACCATACGGCTCAGCACTGCATGCAGCCCGAAGAACACCGCCGTGAACAGCACGTCCGCCAGCAGCGTATTGCGGAAGTACGGGATGGCCGCGACGTAGCAGGTGAACAAGCCGCCCAACGTGTGGCCATAGAGGCTATGGGGCGCGAGCCACATCGCCACGTTGGAGAGCAGGAAGAATTGCGCGCTGCCGATGAGCGCGGCCGAGGCGATCTTCACGGGACTTTCGGTATTGCGCAGACGGCTGCCAATCCACACATTGATCAGGAAGCTGGCATAGACGAACGGCGTGGCGAAAGAATAGCCGCCGCGAAATGGATCGGTCACCGCCATCAACGCAATTGGCAGCAGGTAAGCCTGCCATCCACGCAGACGCGCGCCGGCAAAAAGACTGAGGGCTCCCACAGGCGCAAAGTTCAAGTTCTGTGCGAATCGCGCCATACCCCCCAGGACCGTCAGACTCAAGGCCAAAGGCCGTGCCGAATTGTCTTGCATCGATTTCTCCTTATAATAATGTACCAGACCGCCCCGAGGAGGTCTGATTCGGTTCCCACAACGTCTCCGGCGCGAGCGCCACGTGGCTGGCCCAACGGCTCCATACGAACAGGGCATCGCTCAGCCGGTTCAAATAACGCACCGTCTCGGGAGGAACGCTTTCTTGCCGGGCCAGTGTCACCAGGTCCCGTTCCGCACGGCGGCAGACGGTGCGGCAAACGTGCAGCTCCGCATTCAGCCGGCAGCCGCCGGGGAGAACGAAGGAGCGTAGCGGCGGCAGGCCTTCGTTCATCTTGTCCATCTCCTGTTCGAGTTGCGCCACTTCCGCATCGGTGACGCGCGCCTGTTTGGGGTGCACATCCGCCGGCAGTGTGGCCAGAATGGAGCCCAGGTTGAACAGTTCGTGTTGGACGCGGAGCAGAATCGCCGCCAGCCCGCACAGTTGCGACGCGTCGTCCGCCATCTCCAGCAGAGTTGCGCGCGCCACGCCGATAAAAGAGTTCAGCTCGTCCACGGCGCCATAGGCGATGATGCGCGATCCGTCTTTGGGGACGCGCTGTCCGCCGGCCAGTGCGGTCTGACCCTGGTCGCCCTGCCGTGTGTAGACACGATTAATGGCTACGCGCGGTTGGTCGAACGGTTCTTCGCTCATTTTGATTTTGCCTTCGAAATCGAGAACTTCATCCCCGCCACGAAATTCAGCCGCGGCGAGGGGTAGCCGAACACTTCTTCGTAATGCCGGTCGAGCGCGTTGCGCAAATTCCCATAGACGGTCACGCCGTGTCCCAGCGCGTAGTTCAGGTTGATTCCTACATTAGCGAAACCGGGGTTCCAGTACAAGCCGTCGGTGGCGCCGTAGGTGGGCTCCTCGTATAGCGTCTTGCCGCGGAAGTAGCCGTTGATGCCGGCAGTCACGCGGCCGCGCGCGTACGCGGCCACGACGCTGCCGGAATTCTCCGGCCGTCGCGTCAATTCCTGTCCTACCTGAAAGGGAAGCGGCGCGGTATTCGTAGTGCCGTCGAGCGAGAGAATTCTGGTTCCCAGAAGCGTGTAAGAGCCGGTAAGATACAGCGAGCGCGCCGGCCGCAAGGTGGCGGAGAACTCCGCGCCCTCGGCGCGCGAATTGGCCAGGTTGGCCGATTCATAATGGCTTAATGCCGCGAGCGACCCGCCCAGCGTGACGATCAGGTCGTAGTATCGGTTGTAAAAGTAAGTGGCGCCGACCCGCAGCAAATCGTGGAAGAGAGTCTGTTCGATGCCCGCATCGACGCTGCGCGTGCGCTCCGGTTTGAGCTGCGGATTGTCGGTGAATGCCAGTTCAAAGCCTGTGGGAGGACGAATCCCGGTGCCGAACGAAGTGTGAATGCGGGTGTTTTTGGTAGGCACATACGCGGCCGAGAGTTTGGGATTCACGCGCGAGACGGTGTTCGCCGGAAAGAACGGCCGGGAGTACCCGTCGGTGGGAATGGAAGGCGTGAGTATCCACTCGGCGCGCGCGCCGATGTTGAGGAACAGCTTGCCGCCAAACTCGAAGCGGTTTTCCAGATATGCCGCGAAATCGCTTCGCTTGATGGGGAAGACGTCGTAGTTGGCATCGCTTATATAGGTATTCTTGACGTCTTCGCGGCCCGCCACAAACCCGAAGGAGGCCACGTAGTGCCGCGTCACGCTCACCACCGTGCGGGTTTCGCCCAGGCCGCGCAGGTCCTGGTCGTAGCTGAAGCCGTAGGGGCTGGTATAGCCGCTGTTTTCCATGAAAAAGCTGCCGAACAGTTCCTCCCGCACACGCCCGGAAAGGTCGATTTCATAATGGCCGCCATACTCGCCGGAGTTATTCTTCGAGCGGCTGATGGTATCGATTCCGGTAAAGTCGTCTAGGGGATCCGACCCGTACGGTCCGGGTTCGCCGACATTGTTGTAATCGAAGAGCGCATGCAGGGAGAAGCTCTGGTTGCCGAACCGCCGGCTGATATTCAACAGCGCGTCCTGGTTGTGGTAGTCGCTGTTTTGCACCGGCCCGTTGTCGTCGACGCGTGAAGCCGAAGCGAGAATCCCGAAGCCGGCCACCGTGTCCGAAGCCGTGATCCCGAAGCGGTGCTCGTCGTAGGTCCCGCCTTCGGCCAGAACGTCGAATTGCGGCGCGGCGCCGGGTTGTCGCGTGATGAAGTTGACCACGCCGCTATTGGCATAGGAGCCGTAGATGGCCGATTGCGGCCCGCGAATCACGTCGATTTGGTCCAGCGCTTCCGAGGGGATGTGGGCGAAATCGAAGCCGCCGCCAAAGGCGTTCACGGGCGCGCCATCGATTTGCACCAGCGTGAAATTGGAATCGCCGCCCCGCAGAAAGAGGCTCGATACCCCGCCGGGGGAGCCGGTCTGGTTGAACTCCATGCCGGGAAGATCGCGCAGCAGGTCCATGGCGTAAGGCTCATTGCGCGTGCGGATTTCTTCCCGCGGAACGATGTCGACGCTGCTGCCTTGCTGGCTGGCGGCGACATCCACCGTGGAGCCGGCTACGCCTACCGAATCCACCTGCGGCGCGATGGCCAGCTTTACCGTCACGGCCGCGCCCACCGGCAGCGTCTCGGTGCGGAAACCCGGGGCGGTAATCACCAGATGGGCATCCGGAATATCCGGGCTTTCGAGGTCGAATGTGCCGGCCGCGGAAGTGACGGTCCGCGCCTCCAATCCCACGCGGCTCATGATGGAAACCTGCGCGCCGGCGACGGGCGCTCCGGATGGATCGAGCACCGTACCCTTGACATCGGCGGCCGAAAGGCAGGCGGAAAAAGTCGAGAAAGTGGCCAAGAGGCCGATATAGATACGCATTCCGAGCTCCTCCCTAGAGAGCTGTGCGAGCAGAATCGCCTCCGGCCGGTCTCCTGACTTGCGCATCGTCAGACCTTTCGGCCTTCCCATCCCGTTGCCGGAACAGTGGCTTTTTCAAAAGGTCCTCCGCGCTTACAGTAGCGGGGCTGTGCTGGATTTTCACCAGCTTCCCGAACACCGGAGGAATTTCAACTACCATCAAAGTGTACACTAATTCAAAGCGCTCATGTGCAAGCCAAATTACCGCGTGGCGCGGATCGTATTCTCGATCGCCATATCCGGTCTGTTGTCTTCGGTTATCGGGGCCGACGGCAAAGCGGACAAGAAGAAGTCTCAGGCCGCCTACCAACTGGGTGAGCGCGCCGACCAGGAGGGCCGGCGCGAGGACGCGATTGCCGCGTACACCGACGCCATCGCGGCCGATGGCGGCAACGCTGCCGCCTGGCGCGCCCGAGCGAAAGACTACTTCGCGGCCGGCAACCGGGAAAAGGCGGCCACGGACTTCGATACGGCGGTAATGGTGCAGCCTGGCGACGCCCAATGCTACTTCGCGCGCGGCCAGTTTTTTAGCGATACCGGCCAGCCCGAGCGGGCCGCGCAGGATTTCACCACCGCCCTCAACCTGAAGCTGGAACGAACCGAAGTCTACACCGCACGCGGCTCCGCGTATCTGGCACTGAAGTATTACGACAAGGCCATCGACGACTTCACGCAAGCCATCAAGCTGCGTCTCGACAATCCCGAGCCGTATAAGGGCCGCGGCATGGCCCGCGCCGCCCTGGGAAGGTTCCGCGATGCCATTGAGGATTTCGATGCCTGCCTGAGCCGTAAGCCGGATTACGAGGTGGTCTTCGTGGAACGCGCGCTGGCCTATGCCGGGGTGGCCGAGTTTGCGCACGGGGAGCAGGACCTCATCGCGGCGCTCCAACTGAATCCCGAGGACGTTCGGGCCCTGCGCATCCGCGGCGCCGTGCGCGAACGTCTGGGTAACGACGCCGGCGCCATCGCCGATTACAGCGAAGCGATCCAGCGCGATCCCAAGGACTCGCGCCTGTTTCTGGCACGCGGCGCGGTATTCGCGCGGATGGGAAAGCACCAGGAATCTCTGCAGGATCGCGATCAGGCAGTACAACTCGCCCCCACCGATCCGGAGGCGTATGTGGCTCGCGGCAGCTCGTACCATTTCTTGGAGCAGCACGAAAAAGGCATCGCCGATCGTACCACCGCCATCACTCTCGATCCGGCCAGTGCGCTGGCCTGGACCGCCCGTGGCAACGCGTACTACCTGTTAAACCGATTCGTCGAAGCCGCCTCCGACCTGCGGCAGGCCGTCCGCCTGGACCCCGCCAACCGACAGGTGCAGGAATTGCTTAATCTAGCCGAAACCCGGGTGATGGAACAGGCCGCGGCCAGTGCAGCCTCCAAAACGGCGCCTTCCGATACGATTTCCGTGCACCTGCCCGGGACGCCGCTAGCTCCGCCGATTCCTGAAACGAAGCCAGCCATGGCAGCCGAAGCACCGGTCGAGGTTCAACCGGAGGTCCAGGCCGCGCCGGAGATGAAGCCGGAGCCCAAGCCCGAGCCAGCCAAGGCGGCCGCGCCGCCTGAATCCTCAGAGCCACTTCCGGGGCCGTCGATCAAGGGGGCCAGGGTTCTTCCACCGCAAGCGGCGCGCTCCGCCGCACCGGTTGCGGGCGCCTCCGGCGGTCAAAACGCAATGGCGTTCTACCGGCGCGGCTTTGCGCTGGTGCAGGACGAGCACTTTGCCGAGGCTATCGAACAGCTCGAGGCGGCGTTGAAACTGGATCCCACGATGGCGCTGGCATACAACGCCCGCGGCTATGCGCATTCCCGGTTGAAGCAGTACCCCGAGGCCCTGTCCGATTTCGACGTCGCGATTCTGCTCAACCCGGCGTACGCCAACGCGTATCTCAATCGCAGCACCGCCCGCCGCGCGTCCGGGAATGCCGCCGGCGCCGACAGCGATCTGGCCAAGGCGCGCGAACTGACGCCGAAGAGCGGCAAGTAGCTCGGCGGGTGCAAGCGACAGCCCGTCGCGGCCCTCTCCGGAAGCCTCCGGGTAAGTTGTCGACTCCGGACTCCGCTCGGTTGAAGACACGGGAAGAAGCAGCGAAAACGCCAAGCCCGGCGACCGCGCACGACCAGAAAAGACGAAAGCGTGCGCCCGCATCGGGCGTCTTCATCACCTTTGGTGGCCCGCAAGGCCATGGGGCACTCCCTTCAGACCTCCTGATCTCAAGGAAACTGACCTGATCCGATTATGTGGAATCGCCGCCCAAGCCGGCAACGGTTCCTGATCGCGTACAGCCCCGGGATGGCATCAGGCTTCTCGGGCTAATTAACGGCTTAACGTCTCTCTACGCTACTGAATTCATTGGGCCTATCGCCTCACATGGAAAACGTGGGTGTGATCCTTTTGCTTATCGAGAACGGGTCAGGAAGCAAACCGCAGAATCGGCCTGGCCTCGGCCAGCCAGCTTCCCTGAGGTCGGGGGTCGAAATCTGAGGCCAATCCGATTCCAGGTTTCACGGGAATTGAGGGGACGAGATCAGGAGATCTGCCCTTACGATCACGGCACAGTGCGAGAATTTCTCTCACCGAGCCGCGTGTTTGCAGGTAGGTAGTTACAGCGCCGCGACACAGGGAGCGGTTGGCCGGGCGCCGGTTCTCCCCGGATCGGTTAATCACCCGACGTGGCGTTTCCGGGCGTCCGTCAGTTCTGGCAAGGGGCCGACTGAGACTCCGAACTCCTGATTTCGTGGAGCGTGTTTTGGCCGGATCGGTCCGGCAGGTCGCCGACCGCAGGTTCACGAGCACCGGTTGATCGAGCGGTGCCCTGAACTTCGGGCGGGCGGGAATGGCTTGAGCCAGTCCCATGTATTCCGGCACTCCGCTCCTTGACCGTCGCGGCGCGGTGAGTAGGTTTCTGTCTCAGGCGGGAATCTGGGACGTACAGTTGGGGCATCGTTTCGCCGGAATGGGAATCGCCGTGAAACAGAAGGGGCAGTCTTTGGTGGTAGGTGCGGCCGGCGGCGGGGGCGGTTCTTTGTGCAGCTTGCTGGCCGCCCGCACGACCATGAAAATGACGAGGGCGACGATCAGGAAGTTGATCACGGTATTCAGGAATTGCCCGTAGGCGATAACCGGAGCCGCAGCCGCCTTGGCAGCAGTCAGGGTAGGGTAGGACTGGCCGTTCAGGCTGAAGAAAAGCTCCTTGAAGTCGATGTGGCCGAGCGCCATGCCGACAGGGGGCATGATGATGTCGTTGACCATCGACGTGACGATTGCGCCGAACGCTCCGCCGATGATCACGGCAACTGCCAGATCAAGCACGTTGCCCTTCATTACGAACGCTTTGAAGTCCTTCAACATTGTGTGTCTCCGTTCTTCGCCCGTCGCAGGCGACTCTAGAGATTCTCGCATTGCCGGCTCCATTGTGGCACTCCGAATTCTCCGGAGATTCCGACTGCCCTCTTGCCACTATCTCACTAAAGTGATACATCGTGCATTGCTTGCGTTAGCTTTGGCCGTAGCAGCCTTCGGTCAGACTGCCGACCCGGCTTACGAGCCCCTCAACCACGCTTACGAAGCTCTCCGCGCGCGCTCCTACGACGAAGCTATCTCATTTTTCCAGAAGGCGATAGAGCTCGCACCCACCCGCGCCGACATCCACAAGGATCTTGGCTATACCTATCTGAAGGTGGGTGAAAACGAAAAGGCGCGCGACCAATTCCGGAGCGCCATGGAAACGGACCCCGCCGACAGCCAGGTGGCCATGGAGTTCGCGTTCCTGGCGTACGAGACCAGACAGCAGGCCGAGGCCCGGCGGGTTTTCGACCGGATTCGCAAGCTGGGCGGGCCGTCCGCCGCCACCGCCGAACAGGCCTTTCAGAATATCGACGCTCCTTTGGCCGCCGGCATCGAGCGGTGGAAGAATGCCATCGCCATGGGCGGCGACAACTTCAGCGCACACTTTGAGTTGGCGACCCTGGCCGAGCAGCGCGACGAACTGGCGCTGGCCGCCGAGCATTTCGAAAAGGCATGGCGGCTGCTGCCCGATCGGCGGTCGGTGCTGGTCGATTTGGGCCGCGTCTGGAAGGCCATGAATCGCACGGAAGATGCCACTGCGGCGCTGTTGGCAGCCTCGCGGGGCGGCGAGCCGCGTGCCGCGGAGATGGCCCGCGAGCTGTTGCCCGACCGCTACCCTTTCGTCCCGGAATTTCAGGCCGCGCTCAAGCTGGACAAGGGCAATTTGGAACTCCGCCGCGAGCTGGCCTATCTCCTGCTTCGCATGGAACTGCAGCCGGCGGCCGAGGAGCAGTTCCGCGTCCTGGTGGAGGAGGCTCCCGACGATTTGCTGGCGGCCACCCAGCTCGGCTTTCTGCTTTACGCCCGCGGCGAACACGATGCCGCCCAGCCCCTGTTTGACCGCGTGCTGGCTGGCGGCGACGACGACCTGGCCAACCGCGTGCGCGCCGTTCTTCGCCTTCCCCAGAAGCTGCAAGCCAGGGCCGAACCACAACCGGCCGCTGTCGACGCCAAAGTGATGGCCGAGCGCAGCATGCAGGCCGGCTATACGAAAGATGCCCTGAAGTATCTTGAGATGGCCCACGAGGCGGACCCCGGCGATTTCGATGTGATGCTCAAGTTGGGCTGGGCGTTCAATATTTTGCACGACGATCGCCGGGCAATCCAATGGTTCGACCTCACGCGACGCAGTCCCGATCCCCAATTGGCCGCCGAAGCCACTCGGGCCTGGAGAAACTTGCACGAGAGCAATCAGATCTTCCGGACTACCGTGTGGCTGTATCCGATTTTCTCCACTCGATGGCACGATTTCTTCGCCTACGGCCAGGTGAAGACGGAGCTTCGCAAGAACCGCTGGGTACAACCTTATGCGTCGATTCGCTTCATCGGCGATACCCGTGTGACCATCGGCGGCGCCTCTCCCGCAGCGCTCTCCGAGAGCTCCTTCATCCTCGCGGGCGGGGTGCGTACCGCGACGTGGCAGCACGTGACGGGCTGGTTCGAAGCGGGGTCCGCCATCAGCTACGTCACGGGACATATGCTGCCGGACTACCGGGGCGGCCTTTCCGGCCAATGGCAGAAGATGCCGGAGTCGTCCGGCTGGTTCGGCGATACCAGCGCGGATGCCCTGTACATCAGCCGCTTCGATAAGGACTACCTGTTGTTTGACCAATCGCGCGCGGGCTATGCGGCATCGCGCCACCTGCAGCTTTACTGGAATGGCAATTTCACCGTCGACGTGAAGGGCCAGTACTGGGCCAATTTCGTGGAAACGGGTCCTGGGATCCGTGTGTCGAGCGCGCTGCTGCCGCGGTCGATGTGGTTGAGTGTGAATCTGTTGCGTGGCGCGTATCTGACCAACACGGACAACCCGCGCCGTCCGAACTTCACCGATGTCCGCCTGGGAGTCTGGTATGCGTTTACGAGCCGCTAAGGCGCATTTCTCACAGGTGTTCCTCGAGGGCAAGCTACGGCATGCCCCAGCAGCATCAGCGGCAGGGGTGGGGTCTGATTTAGCTGGCCTGCGCGCGCTGGAGAATGGCGAACTCCAGGGGCGGGCACTCTTGCACGCGCTTGCCTCGACAGGGTGTCGCGACCACCAACAAGTATCGAATGGCCTGAGCCAATCACATGCTTCCGGCACTCCGGTCCCTAACGGTCGCGGCTCGGTGCGAACTCTCGAACATCGCCGTTGGCGCCGCCTTGGATGGCGGAGTGTGAGATATGCGGGCTAGTTTCATTCTCGCTGTCCTCTTATTTGGCAGCGCAACCCTCGGCGCCGCCGCTCTCCCCTACTTCTCGGTCCTCTCCGACGATGCCGGCGCATGGCCGGACATCCTAGGGTCCATCGGTTTGGAGCGCCAGCCCGCGTCGCTGGCTCACATCTTCGTGGCGCGCGCCGGGGCTCCGGCGTCGACCGAATGGACCGCGCGCGTCGACCAGGGCGCCATCCTGATCCTCGAGGGCGAATCGTCATTGGCCGAAATGTTCGGCTTCAAACGCGGCAAGGATAGCGTTCGGGTGAGCAGTCTCGAGGACATTCACAGTCCCAAACTCCCCATCGTGTGGGAAAAGAGCCTGGAGTTGCCAGTCTTTACGATTCCCGGCAACGCCCAGGTCTTCGCCCGCGAGCGGTGGAATGGCGCTCCGCTCTCGGCCGGCGTGCGGCGCGGCGCCGGGGCGGTGCTGTGGATCGCGGTTCCCCCCGGCGAGCGGGGCTACGAGCACTATCCATACCTGCTTGAAGCTCTCTGCGATCTCGGCATGGAGCCGCCGTTCCATTCGTCGCGCCTGTGGGCGTTCTTCGACTCCGCGTACCGTTCGCGGGTCGACCTCGACTATTTCGCCGCCCGCTGGCGCCGCTCGGGAATCTCCGCACTGCAGGTTGCCGCGTGGCACTTTTACGATCCCGACCCTGAAGGCGACGCCTACTTAAAACGGCTCATCGAAGCCTGCCACCGCGAAGGCATCCAGGTGTACGCCTGGTTGGAGCTGCCGCACGTGAGCGAGAAGTTTTGGACCGAGCACCCCGAGTGGCGCGAGAAGACCGCCATCCTGCA
>Ga0182018_10001054_pt1 | contig 33175 bp, 33 predicted proteins | sample 812P2MmetaG_FD_120490 | JGI IMG/M metagenome (GOLD analysis project Ga0182018, IMG submission 120490) | Permafrost microbial communities from Stordalen Mire, Sweden - 812P2M metaG | ecosystem: Environmental > Terrestrial > Soil > Wetlands > Permafrost | place: Sweden: Stordalen | collected...
CCGCACCGGTCTTCCCACAATAATCGGCAAGACGGCGCGGCATCTCGTGCCGCCGGACGCCAAGTGGTGGTATGTCTTCGGCAGTGCCACGCTGTGCGCCTTCATGATTCAAGTGATCACCGGCGTTGCCCTGGCCTTCGCCTACATCCCCTCGGCCAGCGAAGCCTACTCGACGCTTCACTTCATCAGCGATGAAGCTCCCTTCGGACATTTTCTGCGCGGCCTTCATTACTACGGCGCGTCCGCCATGGTCTTGATGGTCGGCCTGCATATGGCGCAGGTTTTTTTGGCCGGCTCCTACAAATTTCCCCGCGAACTGAACTGGGCGACCGGCGTGCTACTTTTGGGATTTACATTGGTCATGGGTTTTACCGGCCAACTCTTGCGCGGAGATCAAAACGCCGTCTGGACCGTAGTCGTCGCGGCGGAACAAGCCGGACGCACGCCGTTCATTGGTCAATGGCTCGCGCATTTTATTTTGGGTGGCGACACGGTTGGCGGCGCAACTTTGACCCGCTTTTTTGCGATTCACGTTTTCATCATGCCCGGTTTTATTTTTGCCTTCGTCGGGTTGCATCTCTGGCTTGTCCTGCGTCACGGCATTTCCGAGCCGCCCAAAGCCGGCAAACCGGTTGACCCCAAAACATATCGTCAGGAATACAAAGAACTGCTTGAAAAAAAAGGGAAGCCGTTCTGGCCTGACTCGGCCTGGCGCGATGTGGTCTTCTGCGTCGTAATGATCGTGGTCATCGCGGCGCTGGCGTTTTTTTCTGGCGCACCACAATTAGGAAAACCACCTGACCCCAGCATCACCACGGCCAGTCCGCGACCCGACTGGTATTTGATGTGGTATTTTGCCGTGCTCGCCCTGATGCCGCACGGAACGGAACAATATTTCTTGGTTTTTGGCCCGCTGATTGTGGGGATTATTTTAATCGCGCTCCCATTTGTTTTCAATCGCGGCGAACGCAGCCCGTGGCGGCGACCGTGGGCTGTCGCCGCCGTTTTGATGACCGTGGTGATGATCGCGACATTGTGGATTGAGGGCGTGAAATCGCCGTGGTCTCCCAACTTCAATGCGTCGCCATTGTCAACGTCCATCGTGGGCGCGACCAATGGCCCGGTCTTCATTGGCGCGCAATTGTTTCACGACAAAGGCTGTTTGAACTGCCATTTGATTGCGGGCGATGGCGGTCGTCGCGGACCGGATTTAACCGCTGTGGCCGACCGCTTGTCGAAAGATCAGATGGTTTTGAAAATCGCCAATGGGGGCGTGAATATGCCGGCGTATGCCGCGAATCTCACACCCGCAGAAATGGACGCGCTCGTGGCGTTCCTGCAAACACGGAAAATTCAACGGCCATGATCATGAAAAAACGAGAAACCATTGCGACAGAGCTCTCCGAAAGGATTGTGATTGTGGGTGGCGGTTTTGCCGGAGTGACCTTGGCACAACGCCTCGAATGCGCGTTGTCGGTCCAGACGGAAATAATTGTTATCAGCGCGGAAAATCATCTGGTCTTCACACCCATGCTCCCCGAAGTGGTGGGGCGAACAATCTCTCCTCTGCACGTCGTCGTGGCGGGCCGCCAATTGACCCGGCGCACGAAGTGGCTGGAGGCGCGCGTCAGTCGAATTGATCGCGAAAAAAACGAAGTTCACTATTTCCGCCGAGACGGAACGGTGGCTTCAATGCGTTACACGCATTTGGTGCTGGCTTGTGGTGCGGCGGCAAATCTGGAGGAGATTCCGGGACTGGCTTCGCGGGGCTATGCTTTGAAAACGGTGATGGATGCCATCGTCATGGGCAATGATTTGATCGGCAATTTTGAAACCGCCGCGACCGAATCCGATGCGGAGGTGCGCCAACGGCTGCTCACCGTGGTCGTCATTGGCGGAGGCTTCAGCGGCGTGGAAATTGCCGGACATATTGCGGATTTGATGCGGGCCATCCGCCGGTTCTATCCAGAGTTGAATCATGAAACTCCGCACGTCGTTTTACTACATAAAGGCAAACACCTGTTGCCGGAGTTGCATCACGAGTCCTTGTCCAAGTTCACGTTGCAGAAACTCCGAAAAAACGGAATCAAAGTGCGGCTCGACACCACGGCCAAGAAAGCTGACTCCATCGCGGTGCATCTGGCTTCGGGTGAGCGGATCGAGACGGGAATGATTGTCTGCACGGTGGGCACGGAGACGCATCCACTGATCAAAGATTTGGGTCTCACATTGGAAAAAGGCCGGCTGAAGACTGACCCGGACATGAAGGTGAGTGGCACGACCAATCTCTGGACACTCGGCGACTGCGCATTGGTTCCCAACGCCTACGATGGCCGGCCAAGCCCTGCAACCGCACAGTTCGCGGTGCAGCAGGCGCGGCAGTTGGCGGAGAATCTTAAATGCGTCTCGCAAAACGTGGCGACGAAACCGCTTTGTTTTCGTCCGCGAGGGATGCTCGCCTCCATTGGCCATCACAACGCGGTGGCAGTGATTTATGGAATCAAGTTATCCGGTTTCATCGCCTGGTTTTTATGGCGGGGGATTTATCTGTCGAAGCTGCCGACATTCAGTCGAAAACTTGAAGTGGCCATAAGCTGGGCCGTTGGCATTCCCTTTCCGCCGAACATTGTTCAACTTCGACTGTCGAAAAAACAGGCACTGGATGCAGGCATTGAACGCGAAAAAATCAAATGACAAACACAAAGGACGATCATGAACATCACACTTGAAGGCAAACGCGCACTCGTCACGGGCGGCAATTCCGGCATCGGTGCGGCGATTGCGCTGGCTCTGGCCGACGCCGGTGCAAAAGTGGCGATTAATTATGTCGGACATCCCGAAGCAGCCGACGCGCTGGTAAAAACGATCAAACAAAAACGCGGTGAAGCGATTTCAATTCAGGCGGACGTTTCCGATCCCAAGGCGGTCGGGAAAATGTTCCGGCAGATGGATGCGGCGTGGAGCGGGATTGACATTCTCATCAACAACGCCGGTATTGACGGCGCGAACGCCTTGGGCTGGGAGGCTGATATTGTCGCATGGCGAAAGGTGATCGAGGTAAATTTACTCGGCGCTTTCTATTGCGCCAACGAAGCATTGAAGCGCATGGTGCCGCAGAAAAGCGGCGTCGTTTTGAGCACCACTTCGGTGCATGAAGAAATCGCTTGGTCTGGATACAGCGCCTACACGGCCAGCAAGGCGGCCGTCAGCATGTTGACCAAAACTCTGGCCCAGGAAGCCGCGCCTCACGGCGTGCGCGTGCTGGCGGTTGGGCCAGGCGCGATTAAAACGCCGATCAACCGCTCCGTCTGGAGCAATCGCAAAAACATGAAAGACCTGCTGGAAAAAATCCCATTGAAACGGATTGGCGAGCCGGACGAAATCGCCCGCATGGTCGTGGTGCTCGTATCGGACGCGGCTTCCTATGTGACCGGACGCACGATCTTCGTGGACGGCGGCATGACGGATTATCCCGACTTCGCCCATGGTGGCTGATCATGGAATAATTTCACCGCGAAGATTCTCAATTTCATTCAACCTGGTTGAAGGGAATAATCATATTTATGAGTAAAACAAACGCATTAAGTCTCGATCCGGCGCAATTGGATAACCTGTGCATCAACACGATTCGTTTCCTGTCGGTGGACGCGGTGGAGAAAGCCAATAGCGGTCATCCGGGTTTGCCGATGGGTGCTGCGCCGATGGCCTATGTTTTGTGGACACGGTTTCTACGGCATAATCCGGTCAATCCGCATTGGTTCAATCGGGACCGGTTTGTCCTGTCAGCCGGGCACGGATCAATGTTGCTTTACAGTTTGCTGCATTTGACTGGCTACGATTTGCCGCTGGAACAAATCAAACAATTTCGTCAGTGGGGCAGCAAGTGTCCGGGGCATCCAGAGCGCGGGCTGACGCCGGGTGTGGAGGTGACCACCGGCCCGCTCGGCCAGGGATTCGCCAACAGCGTCGGACTCGCAATTGCAGAAAACTATCTCGCCGCACACTACAATCGTCCGGGACACCAAATCGTCGGTCATCACACTTATGTATTGGTCGGCGACGGTGATTTAATGGAAGGGGTATCGTCTGAGGCCGCGTCGCTCGCCGGTCATTTGAAGCTCGGCAAACTGATTTGCCTCTATGACGACAACCACATCACGCTTTCCGCTTCCACCCACATCACGTTCACGGAAGATCGCGCCAAACGTTTCGAAGCGTATGGCTGGCACACGCAGACGGTTGAAAACGGAAACGATCTCGCAGCGATTGACCGCGCGTTGGGTGCGGCGCGAGTCGAGACGGAACGTCCCTCGTTAATTCTTGTGCGCACGCATATCGGGTATGGCTCACCGAACAAGCAGGACACTTTTGAAGCGCACGGCTCGCCGCTGGGGGAAAAGGAATTGAAGCTGACGAAACAGGCGATGGGCTGGCAGCTTGATCCGCCATTCTGTATTCCAGACAAGGCACTCGCTCATTTCCGTCTCGCAATTGAAAATGGCAAACAGGCCGAAGCGCAATGGAATGTGAGATTCGCGGATTACGCGAAAGCATTTCCCGACCTTGCCCAGGAATTCCAGCGGGTGATGTTCGGCGAATTACCCAAGGGCTGGGACACCGACATTCCGATCTTTCCAGCCGATCCGAAAGGCATGGCAACCCGCGTCGCGGCGGGCAAAGTGTTAAACGCGATCAGTCCGAAACTGTCCACGCTGATCGGCGGCTCGGCGGATTTGGATCCATCCACCCACACGGCGCTTAAAGCGAAGGGCGATTTTGAAAACCCGCACGACGAAGCCGGCAACTTGCAAGGATCGGCTGGCGGCGGCTGGAGTTATGCCGGCCGCAACCTGCACTTTGGTGTGCGCGAGCACGCGATGGGATCAATTGCGAACGGGTTGGCGGTGCATGGCGGCATCATTCCATTCACGGCGACATTCTTCACTTTTTCAGACTATATGCGGCCGCCGATTCGACTGGCCGCACTGATGGAACAGGGGGTGATCTTCGTTTTCACCCACGACAGCATTGCGCTTGGCGAAGACGGCTCAACGCATCAGCCGATTGAGCAATTGGCCTCGCTGCGCGCAATCCCGAACTTGCTTGTCATTCGCCCCTGTGACGCAAATGAGACCGCCGTAGCCTGGCACCTGGCGATTGAGACGCGGGGTCAGCCGGTGGCTCTGGTTCTGACACGGCAGGATGTGCCCACACTCGACCGGAAGCAATTTGCAGCGGCAGAGGGTTTGCGGCGTGGTGCGTATATTCTGGCCGATGCTCCCAACGGTAAACCGGAAATTGTCATAATCGCCACCGGGTCGGAAGTGGGTTTGATCGTGGCCGCGCGCGATAAATTACAGAAACAGAAAATCTCCGTGCGCCTTGTTTCAATGCCGAGTTGGGAATTGTTTGACGCCCAACCATCAAGTTATCGCGATTCGGTTCCTCCTCCATCAACGCGCACGCGCCTCGCGGTTGAAGCCGGTGCGACTCAAGGCTGGTGCAAATATGTGGGCGACGAGGGTGATGTGATTGGCGTGGATCGTTTCGGCGCATCCGCCCCAGGGGAAGTTATGATGCGTGAGTTTGGTTTGACCGTTGACAACGTTTATAACCACGCCATGAAGTTAATAGACCAGAAACGTCCATCGAAGCGCATGAAATGAAGATACAACAACATGAAATCGGCATGGTCGGCCTGGGTGTCATCGGGCGCAACCGCAGGCTGAAAATGGTTCACCGTTTTTCAACGAGAAGATGATGTATCAGGCCATGACAAAACCGATTTCGCTGAACTGACTGGCGACGACCCCATGAAAAAAAGCGCATCAATCAAAACGCTGTTTGTGGACATTGGCGGTGTTCTGCTCACCAACGGCTGGGATCATCATGCCCGCCGACGGGCGGCGAAACATTTCAAGCTGGACTGGGCCGAGATGGAGGAGAGGCATGGCTTGAACTTCGAAACTCACGAGGAGGATAAAACCACTTTCAACGAATATTTAGACCGCGTTGTGTTCTATCAAAAGCGTCCGTTCACGCGCGCCGAGTTTCGCCGTTTCATGTTCGCGCAATCGAAACCTTGCGCCGGGATGATTGAACTCGTCCGTAGCCTGAAAGCCAAATATGGATTGAAGATTATTGTCGTCAGTAACGAATCGCGCGAATTGAATGCTCATCGAATCAGCAAATTCAAGCTGGCGAGGTTTGTGGATGCTTTTATTTCTTCCTGCTTCGTTCGTCTCCGAAAACCAGACGCGGATATTTTCAAGCTGGCGCTGGACATAGCCCAGACACCCGCGCGGCAGATTGTTTATATCGAAAACACGTCGCTCTTCGTCCAGATCGCAGAAGGTTTTGGGATTCGCAGCATTCTTCACACAGATTATAAATCCACCTGCGCGAAACTGGCCGCGCTCGGACTCAACATTAGCGAGTCAGTGGAGCTGAAAAACAAATAACCACACCGATTATGAATACTAAAACTGTCTATCCACGGACCAAGCAAATCACAACACTAAAACTTTCTTCGACCCGGCCAACCAAAATCTCTTTGCTCATGGCGGCTGATCACAGAACAAAATATATTATGCCAACATCAAATCATATCGCACCGGGCGCTCCCGGCATTACGCCGCGCTGGACTTCCAGCGCCAAGGACGGCATCGGCACGGCCTATCATACCAGTTCCCGACTTTGGTTCACGTTGAGCCACGGCATCGTTAACGAAGTTTATTATCCCCATGTGGACACGCCGAACACGCGCGATTTGCAATTTCTCATCACCGATGGCGAGACTTTTTGCCACGAGGAACGGCGTGACCTTGACCACCTGACCGAATACCCGGAGAAAAACGTGCTGCTTTACCGGCTCACCAATTCGGATAGCAAAGGCCGTTATCGCATCGTCAAAGAAATTATCAGTGACCCGCACTCGTCAGTTTTGCTGATGCATACCCGGTTGGAAATTCTGGATCAGAAACTGCGCGGCAAGTTACGTCTCTTCGCACTGCTTGCCCCGCACCTGGATGGCACGGGTCAAAACAATTCGGCACGGTGGTGTAACCGGGGAGGCCGAAAGTTTTTCCGTGCCGAACGCGAGGATGTCCACATGGTTTTTGGTTGCGCACCGGATTTCACGCGACGTTCCGTCGGATATGTCGGTCACAGCGACGGCTGGCAGGACTTGATGGACAATTTCAAGATGGACTGGGAATTTGAACAGGCCGACGAAGGCAACATCGCGCTGACGGGTGAAATTGATTTGTCGCATGGCCTAGAGTTCGTTGTTGCCGTCGCGTTCGGTCGAAGCGCCCAAAGTGCTTCGACCCAACTGTTACAAGCGTTGGCCACACCCTTCGCGGAGCAGCGCGAAAAATATGTCAGCCAATGGCAGCGCACCCGTTCCGAAAACGATTTGAGCGCGCATACCAAAGACGGCGGGCACATGGTGCGCTTGAGCCAGTGTATTTTGCTGGCGCATGAAGACAAGACGTTCCCCGGCGCGTTTGTGGCGTCGTTGAGCATTCCTTGGGGCGAGACGAAGGACGACAGCGATCGCGGCGGATACCATCTGGTCTGGACGCGCGACATGGTGCAATCCGCGACAGCGCTGCTCGCCTGCGGACGGACCGAATCGCCGCTGCGCGCGCTCATCTGGCTCGCGTGCGTCCAGGAAGCCGATGGCAGCGAGCCGCAAAATAGTTCGATCACGGGCAAACCTTATTGGAAGGGCAGTCAACTGGACGAAGTAGCCGTGCCGATTCTGCTCGCGTGGCGTTTGCGGCGTGCGAACGCGCTCCGGCAATTTGATCCTTGGAAACTGATCTCACGCGCTGCGGGTTATTTGATTCTCAACGGACCAGTGACCGCGCAGGAACGGTGGGAGGAAAATTCCGGTTACTCGCCTTCGACGCTCGCGGCGATCATTGCGGCCATGGTCTGTGCGGCGGAATTTGCGCACGACCGAAAGGAAAAAATCGCGGCGAACTTTCTGCTCGCCTACGCGGACTGGCTTTCGTCGAACCTCGAAACCTGGATGGTCACGGATTGCGGCGAACTCGTGAAGGGAAAACCCCGGCACTATGTGCGCATCACTCCCGCCGTTCCGCAACAAGCCGATGGAACGGCTGATCCCAACACCGCTGTCATCCAGATTGCCAACGGCGGCGGCCAGCACCACGCCCGAAACATCGTCGGCGGGGATTTTCTCCAGTTGGTTCGACTCGGAGTGCGGGCGGCGGATGATCCGTTGATTGTTGATTCCATTGCGGTCATTGATCAAATTCTTAAACACGATTTGCCGCAAGGCCCGTGCTGGCGTCGTTACAATCACGATGGCTACGGGCAGAAAGTGGACGGCAGCGCTTACGATGGAACGGGTGTTGGCCGTTCGTGGCCGATTTTGACCGGCGAACGCGGTCATTACGAACTCGCCGCCGGACGCGATCCCATGCCGTTCATTGCGGCGATGGAAAAATTCGCCAACATGGGCGGCATGTTGCCGGAGCAGCTTTGGGACGCGGACGATTTGCCGGAAAAGCACATGAAGTTTGGCGGCCCGACTGGTTCAGCGATGCCTTTGTGCTGGGCGCACGCGGAATACATTTCGCTCGTGCGCAGTGCTCACGATGGCGTTTGTTTTGATCGAATCGAACCGGCCTTCCAACGCTACGTCGTCAAGCCGGTAAAAAATTCGTATGAAATGTGGAGTGCTCATCATTCGATTCGCCGGATGTCTCACGGCAAAATCTTGTGCCTCATCGTTACGGCAGATGCAACCATCGTCTGGTCTGTCAACGGCTGGGCCAGCACTAACAAAGCGGACGCCGCTCATATCAGCGCGCTGAATTTGTGGTTCGCTGATCTTCCCACGGCGAAATGCCCGGACGGTTCAGTGATTGAATTCACTTTCTTCTGGAAGAAAGACCAGTGCTGGGAAGGCAAAAATTATTCCGTCGCGGTCAACGAAACAAATGCATAACACAACCGAACATTATGAAAGCTACCCAACTACTGCATAACTTGGGCCAGAGCCTCTGGCTCGACAACATCACGCGAGACCTGCTGAACAGCGGCACGCTCAAACGCTATATTGGCAAGTTATCGGTGTCAGGGCTGACCTCAAACCCGACCATCTTTGATCATGCCATCAAGAGCGCCTCCTACGACGTTGCCATCCGCGACGGGTTGAAAAAGAGAAAATCCGGCGAGAGCCTCTTTTTCGATCTGGCACTGGACGATCTCACCCGCGCCGCCGACCTGTTCCGGCCAATTCACGACCGGACGAACGGGGTGGACGGATGGGTGTCGCTGGAAGTATCGCCATTGCTGGCGCATGACACGACCAGCACCATCACCGCCGCCAAGAAACTTTTCGCGCGGGCCGGACGGCCAAATCTGTTCATCAAGATTCCTGGAACCAAGGAAGGTTTGCCGGCCATCGAGGAAGCAATTTTTGCGGGTGTGCCGATCAACGTGACGCTTTTGTTTTCACCCGAACAATATGTGGCAGCGGCAGAGGCGTATTTGAGCGGCATTGAACGACGCATCGCCGCCGGACTTAACCCGCTGGTCCGCTCCGTGGCCTCGATGTTCATCAGCCGTTGGGATGTGGCCGTGGCAGGCAAAGTTCCGAAGGCGTTGGAGAACCGGCTCGGCATCGCCATTGCCGGTCGCATTTACCAGGCATACCTCAAACTATTAAGCAACCCGCGCTCGCAGCGTGCGTATAATGCCGGCGCCCAACCGCAGCGCCTCCTCTGGGCCAGCACCGGCACCAAGGATCCGAAAGCCTCCGACATTCTCTACATCAAAGCCCTCGCCGCTCCTTTCACGGTCAACACGATGCCCGAAGAAACATTGAAGGCCCTCGCTGATCATGGCGAACTTGGCAAGATCATGGCGGCGGACGGTGGCGACAGTGAAAAGATTTTGCAACAATTCGCCAAGGCCGGGGTCAACGTGGACAGCGTGGCCGCGCAACTTCAGGACGAGGGCGCAAAATCATTTGTGAAATCCTGGAATGAATTGCTGGCGGTGATTGCAACCAAGAGCGCCACGCTCAAGCAGACGGCTTAAAAATAAAAAGGTTGATTTATGAATGTGCTGGTAATCGATATTGGTGGAACCCATGTCAAGATTCTCACGACCGGCCAGAAGGAACCTCGCGAATTTGAATCCGGACCGAAGCTGACCCCGGCGAGGATGGTGTCAAGCGTGCGGAAGCTCGCGAAAGACTGCAACTATGACGCGGTGTCCATCGGCTACCCCGGGCCAGTTTGCCACAACCACCCGATTATGGAACCGCATAATTTGAGGAAGGGTTGGATTGCGTTTGACTATCGAGCTGCTTTCAAACGACCGGTGAAAATCATCAACGACGCCGCCATGCAAGCCTTGGGGAGTTACCGGCGTGGCCGGATGCTGTTTCTTGGATTGGGAACAGGCCTCGGCTCGGCTATGATTGTGAATGGCCTTCTCGAACCGATGGAATTGGCCCACCTGCCTTACAAAAAGGCCACCTACGAAGATTATGTCGGGATTCGCGGATTGAAAAAGCATGGCAAGAAGAAATGGCGGAAGCACGTCGCGGATGTCGTGCAGCGGTTGGTTGCCGCCCTTGAACCCGACGACGTGGTGCTCGGAGGCGGCAACGTCAACAACCTGAAAATTCTGCCGCTGGGTTGCCGGGTGGGCAACAACGCCAATGCATTTCGCGGCGGGTTTCGCTTGTGGCAGGAAACCGCTATTCGGCAAGTTTCCACTCACATAACGCATCGCCATGGCAAGTGCAACAGAACACAAGTTGATGCCAAAAAAAGGTGAAAAGATTATGAAGTGTCACCCGAAACTCGTGAGCGATTCGCATTTCAAAGATTACGTTTTGTTCCACGAATACTTTCACGGCGACAATGGGCGCGGCGTTGGTGCGTCACACCAGACCGGCTGGACCGGTCTGATTGCAAAACTGCTCCGACCTCGAAGGAAACCGGTGGAAACGCCAAAGAAAAATCCATGAGCGCGAACCATTACGATGTCGTCATCATCGGCAGCGGCGCGGGTGGCGGCACGCTGGCGCTCCAGCTCGCGCCGAGCGGCAGACGCATTCTCATTTTGGAACGCGGCAATTATCTACCGCGTGAAAAGGCAAATTGGGACGCGACGGAAGTTTTTGTGAAGAACCGCTACGTCTCGAAAGACATCTGGCATGACAAGGACAACAAACCGTTTCAGCCGGGTGTTCATTACTTCGTCGGCGGTGCGACCAAGGTCTTTGGCGCGGCATTGTTCCGTTTGCGGCAGCAGGATTTCACCGCGCATCGCACTGCTGATGGTATGACGCCAGGCTGGCCGATTGGCTATGATGAATTTGAACCGTATTACACACAGGCCGAAATACTTTACAACGTCCACGGCCAGCGCGGTGATGATCCGACCGATCCGCCAGCCAGTGCGCCGTATCCTTTTCCGCCCGTCAGCCACGAGCCGCGCATTCAGGAACTCACCGATAATTTGAAGCGCGCCGGTTATCATCCGTCCTTCGCGCCGACGGGAATTTTGCTGAATGAAACAGATATGCCGCACAGCCGCTGCATTCGCTGCGATACCTGCGATGGATTTCCCTGTCTCGTCCACGCCAAGTCAGACGCCGAAGTCATCGCGGTGCGGCCAGCATTGCAATATCCGAACGTAACGCTGCTGACGAATGCCCATGTTCAGAAACTTGAAACCAATGCGAGTGGAAATGAAATTACAAAAGTCATCGTGGAGCGCGATGGTCAGCGTGAAGAATATTCAGGCAGCATCGTAGCGGTGTCCTGCGGCGCGGCCAACTCGGCGCGTTTGTTGTTGATGTCCGCCAACGAAAAACATCCGCACGGTCTGGCTAACGGTTCGGACATGGTTGGCCGCAATTATATGTTTCACAATTCCATCGCGCTGGTCGCCTTGTCGCGGCGCGAGAATCTGACCGTTTTCCAAAAGACGCTTACGGTGAATGATTTTTATCTGCGCGCGCCCGACTATGAATTTCCGATGGGAAACATCCAGATGATTGGCAAGACCAAAGGGCCGATGTTTCGCGAGGACTCGCACGGATTTGCACCGGGCTGGACGCTGGATCAAATGGCAAAGCACGGCGTGGATTTCTGGCTCATGGGCGAAGATTTAGGATTGCCACAGAATCGCGTAACTTTGAATTCTCAGAATGAAATTCAATTGCATTATGAATTCACCAACCAAGAACCTATCAATCGTTTGAGGCAAAAATTGCAATCCATGCTGGAGCATTTGGATATGCACCCGCACCTCATCCCAAATAATCTCTATATGGGAAAACATATTCCTCTCGCCGGTGTCGGCCATCAATCCGGCACTTGCCGCTTCGGCACCGACCCAAAACATTCCGTGCTCGATGTGAATTGCAAGGCGCACGAACTCGACAATCTTTACATCGTGGATACCAGTTTCTTTCCCAGCATCGGCGCGGTGAATCCTTCGCTGACGGCCATCGCCAACGCGCTGCGGGTCGGCGACCATCTGCTCCAACGTCTCAAATAAAAAATCAAAATGGCGCAACGCAGCGAAATCCTGACCATATATGCCGCAGGCTTGATTCAAGGGGTGGCGCTGGTCACATTCCCGGCGGCGAGCGCCGTGTTCACGAGTTCCAGCGGCTATGGTCTGTCGAGCACGGAATACGGCGGGATGTTTGTGCCGCAGGCGGTCATGGCCATTATCTCATCACTGCTGGGCGCAGGTTTGAGAAAGCGTCTCGGCACCAAACGCATTTATATGATGGGGCTGTTCGCCAATCTGCTCGCGATGAGCCTGCTCGTCGTGAGCCGGTTTGTAATGAAGGAACATTCATTGGCTTACGCAATTCTGCTGGTCGCCACGGGCTGTATGGGGATTGGTTTTGGCTTCACCGTGCCGGCAGTCAATACGTTTGCTGCGGCATTCTTCCCCAAGAAAGTGGACCGGGCGGTATTGGTGCTCAACGCGCTCTTGGGTTTGGGAACGGCGTTCGCGCCGGTTTTTATCGCGCTGTTTGTGGGACTCGGAATCTGGTGGGGACTGCCCGTGCTTGTCGGCGCGCTAATTGTTGGACTGCTGTTCTTCAGTGTCACCCAGACTTTGAACGAAGGCACAACCGCACGCGCCGCGCACGCGCCAAAAGGCAAAAATAAATTCCCCGCACGGTTTTGGATTTTCGCCGCCTTTGCGTTGCTCTACGGCGCGTGCGAAACCATGAACGGCAATTGGGCGATCCCTTACATGACAAAACATTTTGGTGCGAGTGCCGCCATTGCGTCGCTCGCCCTGGCCATTTTTTGGAGCATGGTGACCGCCGGACGCATACTGTTTGCCGCCATTGAAAAATGGTTTCCCGAAAAAATAGTTTGCCGGGTCTTGCCGTTTGTGGTTGCCGCCGCTTTTGTTGCCACTGCGTGCGTGCCGAAAACTAATTCATTGCTCGGCGTTCTGACTTTTGCGCTGGCGGGACTCGGTTGTTCGGCTCTGTTGCCGCTGACCATCAGTTTCGGCCAGAAAGAACTGACGACGATTGCTGCTTCGGCGGCGGGTAGCCTGATTGCGTTTTACCAGATCGGTTACGGCATCGCCGCTTTTGGCGTCGGCCCGCTACAAACGTGGACGGGATTGGACTTGAACGTAATCTTCGGCGGAACAGCGGTTGTCGCACTCGCGATGGCAGCGGTATCTTTCGTCGTCACGCGAAAATCTTCCGTGCCGGTTTAAGATTTATTTCAATTATCACTGGCTAGTTTCACTTCGCTCAATTCTTTTACGCGGACTGATGCTGGACCTCGGATCGGAAAATGCATGAGATAGACTCTGGTGCCCTCGATCTCCGTCTGCCAGCCCCACTCGCATTTTCGGCTGCTGTAAAATGTGTTGAACGCAATCTTTCCGATGAAGCAAACCACGTTTGGCCTGTAATTCCGAATGACTCTTAACGCCCGTCTTATACCTGCCTGCTCCTCACCTTTTTTCAACTCTGTCACGTCTATCGTGGGACGATCAACCAGATTCACAAAATTCAACCCGTATTCCGGCAGAAACTTTTTATCATAAATTCTCTTGAGCAATTGGTCGTTTTTCAGATCACTTTCTGCTTCCTGAAGTAATCCGGCCCGGTTCAGCAGATACCAAAACATTTTGTTATTGGAAAAAGGCACGCCACGCCGATAAGAACCGGGATGCGGATTTATTCCGATAAACAGTATTCTTGCATTCTTCGATATTTTGTAAACGATCATTGATGTTAATCATTCTGCCTTGAGTGGCGACCGGTCGCGCTTCAGCGATGCCTTCTTTATAGGTAACTGCAAATTTTCAGCCGGATAAGTAATCGTTGTGCCCCGGACCTTGGCAAAGGGAGTAAGCGTGTGAACCGTGCGACGAGTCAGGCTCATGATGTCCTCGGTGCGGATTTTCCGAACCAGCAACGCATCGGCGATGAGCGAGCGATGACAACGCCAAGGCACCGCTTCAGCACACATGATCGCAATTTGTTTGTGCTTGGCCAACTGGATCAATTCTTCGAGGCTCGTCTCAAATTCCGGCGTCTGCATATAATCCGCATAACCTCGAAAGGAAGCATTGCGCCAGCCCACATTGAGTGAATTGAGTTTCGCATGACGCAGGCCGCCGAGTCCGGGTAGGTGAACATAGCCCAAGCCGGCTTTCTTCAATTCTCCGGGCAACGAATCCTTATTGAACTGCGGGTTGTGCCGGGAACGTGGGATCGTCCGCACATCTGCCACTAGAGAAACTGCGTGCGCTTGAAGCAGACCGATAAACTCCTCAATCGTGCGCGTGGAATGACCGATTGTCATCACCAGTGGCAAAGCTTCTTTCTTTGGCGCGCCTTTTTCTACGCCATCGCCGGATTTATTTATTCTTCGCGCGCTCATGATTTGTCTTTAAGTCGCTTGAGCGCCGACCCTTTGTGCATGGCAAGATGATCGGTCGTGTCGCTTTTGATCAAATACTGCGGATCTTCCTTCGAGGCGCGGACCGTGTAACTCTTGAACGTGATGGCCGAGGTGATCTTTTTCCGAATCGTTCCCCGGACGTGGCCGGCTTCCGAGTTCCACCCCACATGATTTCCAGCTTTGAAGTCTTTCTTCATCAGTATGATTTCCTATGGATGATTTGCGGTTTCAGGTCAGGATCGAATCTTTGTGAGAATCATCTTGAACCGCTTTAGCGCTTTGAGGGCGTGCGGCTGATTCGCGGGCAGGAGAATCATCTCCCCGCCTTGCAAGCGATGTGGCTGGCCGACAATGCTGATTTCCGTTTCGCCTTCGAGCACATGCACGAGCGCATCAAACGGAACCGTATGTTCCTTCATTTCCTGTCCTTCGTCGAACGCGAAGATGGTCACGCTACCGGTTGGCATTTTAACAATTTCGCGGGCGACCATGGAGCCATTCTGGTAGTTCAACAACTCAACGGCCTTAGCGACTTCGCCGCCGAGGAGTTTTTTGGGTTTGGATGAGGTTTCGCTTCGTCCAGTTTGGTCGTTCATAAAAGTTCCAATAAAAATATGCCGGCGAACCTTGCGATACCACTGGGGTGTTCACCCCATCCCACGGGCTGCGGAATCACGGTATGCTTTGCCCATGGGGAAACAAATTTTGATGTCGGATTCTCTCTGCCACAAACTGCTTTCGTTGGCAGAAGAAACACAATTTGTGCCAGACGGCATCGCCAGCCTTATCGTTCTGGCAATGTCCGATGAATAGAAGCAAACACATTGTCGTTTTGGGCGCTGGCTTCGGCGGGTTGATGTTTTGCAAACATTTTCAAATGGCCGATGCGCGGTTGACGGTGGTGGACCGCACGAATTATCATTTGTTTCAACCGTTGCTTTATCAGGTGGCCGCCTGCGGACTTTCCGCACCAGAAATCGCCCAGCCGATTCGTTCCATCCTTTCCCACCGGCCCGACATCACCGTGCTGCTGGACAAGGTGACGGGTTTCGGTCTCGCTCAGAAACAAGTGTTCCTAGAAAAAAACACGTTGGAATACGACTACCTCGTGCTGGCTCTGGGTAGCCAGACCGGCTATTTCGGCCATCCTGAATGGGAACAATTCGCGCCGGGATTGAAGACGCTCGATGACGCACTACGCATCCGCAGCCGTGTTCTGCTGGCGTTTGAAAAGGCAGAGAACGAACCGGACGCCGCCGAACGCGAAAGACTCATGACCATCATCATCATCGGTGGTGGTCCAACGGGTGTGGAACTGGCCGGTGCATTCGCCGAACTGGCGCGAACGGTTTTGAAGCGCGATTTTCGCCGCATTGATCCGACGCAGGCGCGTATTCTCCTGATCGAGGGTTCGCCCTATGTGCTTTCAAATTTTCCACCGGAATTGTCCGAAAGCGCCCGCCGCCAGCTCGCCGCCCTGGGCGTGCAGGTTCGCACTTCGACCCGGGTGAAGAACCTCCGCGAAAATGAGATAGAACTCGACAGCGGCGAAATCCTTCGCGCCGGAAACATTCTGTGGGCGGCGGGCGTTTCCGCCACGGCGTTGACGAAAAAGCTCGGCGTCGAACTGGACAAGGCCGGGCGCGTGAAAGTCAATCCTGATTTAAGCGTGCCCGGTCATCCGGAAATTTTCGCCATCGGTGACATGGCGCTGGTGCTCAATGAGGATGGCGCCCTCATTCCCGGTGTTTCTCCGGCGGCGATGCAGATGGGACGGCACGTCGCGCGGATTATCGAAAGCGAAATTCGCTTTGGAACAGGCCATGCGCTGCGTCTGCCGTTCAAGTATTGGGACAAAGGAACCATGGCCACCATTGGCCGGTCGGCAGCGGTGGCGTGGATTGGCAAACTCAAAATTTCCGGATTGATCGCATGGCTGGCATGGCTGTTCGTCCATCTGCTTTTTCTGATTGGTTTTCGCAACAAACTCGCCGTGCTGCTGCAATGGACCTATTCGTATTTCGCCTACAAACGCAGCGCCCGCATCATCACTTACCTGCCGCCAGAAACGACAAATGAAAAATCACCTGTAAAACCTGTGGTTTGATGGCAAAGGCGTGACTTCGCGTTGCTTTTTGAGATCAGGTTAATTCGTTCAAGTTGTTCGGCGGTTCAAGTCCAGGTTCTTTCTAGTTTTTCCGTTTCGGTTCGTTGAAAAAAGCAAAATATCTGGAACCGGCCAAACCGATGGGCAACAACAATGCGAGAAGCACAATCCAGTCGCGCGGTGCCTGATGCTCGAACATCTCCACCGCGAGAATGAGGACGGCCAGCAGCAACAATGCGAGGGAAATGCCGCGATGAAAACGGTTCAACTCCGATTGCAACCACGCATCCAGACCACTTTCCAATAAACGGCCATCGTCGGAATCTGTGCAATCTTTTTTGACGTGGCAGGCATTGCACTTATGCGCGGGCGCGCGGTAGTGCGCAATTTTGCGCTCGAAGTCAGTTTGTTCGCGTGTCAGATGGTGGCCGGTGGGACATTCCCAAACATCCATGTTCTTTTTGTAGGTGAAACCGGAATTGCGGAAATGTTCCGAGCGGTGGTGCGCATGACGCGCGACGAATTCCAGAATCACCGCGACACCGACGAGCAGCAGCGCGTAACCGCCGGCCAGCATGACTTCGATGTGGACGCCGTGGATCATTCTCCGCCGAGATTTTTGTTTTCCTGAATTTCCACGAAGAGCACACCGTCCGGCACTTCGCGGGGCGTTTGTTTTTTCATGTGCCACACGCCGAGCCAGCAGAGGTAAAGCACCGGCAGCGTGCCGCCCAAAATGAACACCGCGTCGCCGGGCAGCCGCAGCCATTCGAGCATGGAAATGGTATGGCCGGAAATAAATTTCAACGAACGGGCGTCAAAATAACTCACGTTCACCGAGTGATAGAGTTGAATCAGGCCCAGCGGAAACAGTGTGGCAAAAACCATCCACGCCAGACCGAGATTGAGCGACCAGAAGCTGATTTTCGCCGCGCGGTCGCTCCACAATTTTTCGGGAATCATGTAACGCAGGCAGAACAGCGCGAGGCCGACGGCGAGCATTCCATAGACGCCCATCATCGCCGCGTGCGCGTGATTGGCCGTGAGCGCAGTGCCGATTTCGTAATAGGAAACAATCGGCAGGTTGATGAGAAAACCGAAAATGCCCGCGCCGAGGAAATTCCAGAATCCGACCGACGCTAGAAACATCACCGACCAGAAATGCGGAAAAGGTGTGCGCGTCTGCGAACTTTGTTGCGCGCCAAGCTGGAGAAAACTCCACGCCTCGACCGTGAGGAACGTGAGTGGAATGACTTCCGCCGCCGAGAAAAACGCGCCCAGCGCCATGTGCAAGGCCGGTTCGCCGGAAAAATATAGATGGTGCATCGTGCCGATGACGCCGCCCGCCGAATACAGCACGACATCGAGATAAATCAGCCGCATGGCCACGCGTTGATTCACCACGCCCAGCAGCACGAAAATATAGGCGACCATGACCGTGGTGAACAGTTCCAGAAAATCCTCCACCCATAAATGCACAACCCAAAACCGCCAGAAGTCCGTCGTGGTAAAATTTGAGTTCGTCTGCACGAGCAAACCGACGGCATAAAACGCGGGAATAGAAAGCGCGGCAAAGAAAAACAGCCACGGCATGTTGCCCGCGTGTTCCGTCCGCAGCCGGTTTCGCAATCCTCGAAACAAAATCACAATCCAGAAGAACAGTCCAATTGTCAGCAAGATTTGCCAAAAACGGCCCAGGTCGAGAAAGGTGAAACCCTGGTGGCCAAACCACGACCAGCCATTTTGAATCCAGCCGAAGACGCCCGCGTATTCGCCTGCCATGCTGCCAAACACGACCAGCGCCAGCGCGCCGAGCAGCGCGTAGGCCAGTCCGCCTTGACCGCGCGGCTCGCGTCCGGTGATCATCGGCACGAGGAAAATGCCGGCGGCGAGATACGATGTGGCGACCCAGAAAATCGCCAGTTGCAGATGCCAGGTGCGGGCGATGTTGAACGGCAAAATTCGCGCCAGATCAAAGCCAAAAAAATTGGTGATTTCCGCACGATAATGTTCCGCCGCCCCACCCACCAATGTTTGCAGGAAAAACAACAGCGCCATGACGAGGAAAAATCCCGCGCATGCGCGTTGTGCCGGCGTGAGCATCACTTCATCCGGCGGACGAAAAGAAATGCGCTGCTCCTCGCGACCGTGCCAGCCGAGAAAATTCCAGCGTCCGAACGCGGCGAACAAAAGTCCGATGCCGCCGAGCAAGGTGGCGAGCGACAGCATACTCCAAACGATGGCTTCCGCAGTTGCATGATTGTCCACGAGTGATTCGGGCGGCCAGTTGTTCGTGTAGGAATAATTTTTGTGCGGGCGCAACGTTGAACCCGCCCAGGCCGACCAACTGAAGAACGCCGTGAGTTGCCGGATTTGTTCCGGGTCGGTGATGGCGTTGGGACGCAAACCGAATTTGGTCGTGGGCGAGCCGAAAAAGTCGGCGTAGTAAGCGGTGAGTTTTTGGAAGGCGTCGGCCTGCGCCGCGCTGCAAGTCAAAATGCCCGTCGCGGCGTCGTAACGATTCGTTTTGAAATCATCAATCGTTTGCTGCCGCGCTGTGCTGGAAGAATTTCCGCCGTAATAATCAATTGTCATTTCGGCGGCGCGATGCAGATAATCCGCCGTGAAATCCGGCCCCAGCCACGCGCCGTGGCCGAAAATCGAGCCGTATTCCATCAACCCGTTTTTGAGAAAAACTTCCTGGCCGGCGGTGATGTCCGCGCCGGTGAACAAAACATTTCCGTTGGCGTCCACGACTTTGGCCGGAATCGGCGGCTCGTCGGTGTAAGTATAATATGCGAGCAACCCCATCACAAAAAAACCAAAAAGCATGACCAGCGCGACCGCCTGAATCCAGCCTTTGGAGATCAGCATGGTTTTATTGGAGGATTCGTTCATAATTTTTTTCAGTGTGAAACTATTCTTCGCGACCGAAAGTGGTATCCAATGACTTCAGGTTGCGGGCGTTTTGGAGCGACTTCAGGTTCAACCGTGGACGGCGCAAAATCCAGCGAGGGGCGACCGCCCGTTCTTCCTCCGGCCGGTTTATGATAAAAGCGGCGCAAAGTATTTGCTTCTTAAGCCACCAGACGCTGAATTGCTTTTCATGTATGTTACCGCGATAGACGACCTGGTCATAGCCAGTCGCATCGCCCCAAAATTCATAAGAGAGGTCAAAAGCATCCGAGAAGAAATAGGGAACGTGGATGAACGGCTGGATTTTTCCCGTCATGTTGCGCATCGCAACTCGCCCTTGTTCCACGGCATTGTCCCAGTGTTCCACTTGCATACGACGATGGAAAACCTGATCGGGATAGTTGGCAATATCGCCCGCAGCCCATATGCCCGGCACATTTGTCTCAAGGAATTTATTCACCTTGATACCGTCGTCCGTGTCCAGCGGTGTCCGATGAAACAATTCCATGGATGGGGTCACTCCAATTCCCGCCACGACAAAATCTGTGGCCATTTGCTTTCCCGATGCCAAGACGACCTGGCACTCGTGATTTTTATGCGTCAAGGCAACCACCTTTTCATTTTTCACAAAGATGATGCCGCGATCCACAAACTGACGTTCAAAAAAAGTTGAAATGGGTGGCGTGAACAGACGTTTCCACACCCGATCATCGGGGAAAACCATGGTCGTGCGGACTCCGTGACTTGCCAGAACGGAGGCGACCTCCATTCCAATGAAGCCTGACCCGATCACCACGGACCGCTTTCCCCGTTTGATCTGCGCGTGAATGGCCTGCGAATCCTTCATCTGCCGCAGGTAAAAAACATTGGATTGGTTGGCTCCCGGCACTTTTAACCGTCGAAGCGTCGAACCCGTCGCAATGAGCAATTGATCAAAGCCGATGACTTTGCCGGAAGTGCTTTCGAGACGGCGACGGCGAAAGTCCACTTTCTTTACTAGGAAGTTGCGGTAAACAGCGATGCCATGTTTGCGATAAAAAGCGGCGTCAGAAATCTGAATGTCGCCGGCTTTTTCCTTGCCGGCCAGAAAGCCTTTTGACAGGGGAGGGCGTTCATAGGGCAGCGAATTTTCTGCCGTGACAATCGCCAAATCGCCTTTTTTGCCGCTTTGAGCAGCGAACTCCTTGGCGGCATATCCGGCAACCACACCCCCGCCCAAGATGACGATTGGAAAGGACTTCATGGTTATGGATTGGAATCTCCGTTGTCTTTTGATTTTCTGCAACCACCACCATGACATTCGCAGCCAAGGGCGTGACTCTGCCAAAGGCCGCTATTTCTTCAGGGCCGTGACGTGTTTCAAATGCGCTTCCACTACCGGAATGGATTTGTCGAGAAAGCTTTTGATTTCCGCGTCCTGCGTTGCAGCAGCTTCAGCTTTGAATGCCTTGGCATCCTTTTGGTGGGCTTTGATCATGCCGTTGATATAGGCATCATCGAATTCCGAACCCGTCAATGCCGTCATTTTGTCCACCATCGCCTGATGTTTTGCATCCAGGCTGTCGGACAACGTCACGCCTTTTTGCGCGGCCAACGCCTTCAGGTCGTCATTGATGGCCGTGTGATCCTTCACCATCATCTGGCCGAACGCCTTCACATCGGAGCGCGTGCCATTCTGGGCAGCTAGTTCGCCGAGCTTCACCTCGGTCATGCCGCCTTGGGCAGCCGCGAGGATAAAATTTGTGTCTGCCATGGAAACCGTTGTTTGCGCCTTGGCACATGGAGCCGCGAGGAGGAGTCCCACCGCCATCAAGCCAATGCCCAATTTAGTTGCTGAACTGCTGATGAATTTTGGAAACTTTGCCCTGTCTTGTTTGACCGTATGTTTTGATTCTGTCGTGGTATTCATAAGAGATTGCCTGTGAATGTTGGTTTGATTTGATTTATTTGATTTTTATTGTTGATGTTTGCCATCGTCGGCGTGACGGTAAAAATGTTTCGTTGAACATTTAATTCACCGAAATTATGGCTTCACCTCATTATTCGCTATGGGGTGAAACCCTACCATGGATTATGAGAGCCAACACATGCCGAAAACGAATTCAGAAAAAAGAACCATTTTATGGCGTCGCCGAAGTTTATTTCAAAGGAACCGTGCCAAATCCACGCAAGCGGCATACTTGCCTGGCCTACCCCAACGTTCGGATTCGGGAATCACTTCTCTCGGATCCTAGTCAGGCTCGCCGGTTAATTCCCGTTTGGCCTGTGCAAGGTCAGACATCGTCGCCCCATTCGGTGAACGACCGTCAATGACCGCCAGTTCCGCCGCGCGCGTATGCACCATATCCCGTGTCACTGTGCCGATGCCGACGGAATTTTCGGTCAAGAAACTTTCCTTCAGTGGATTTGTTTTCATGGGTCAATGATTACCTGCGTGCGGAAATGTTTGTGAGTTATGCGATGTTTTCATCTGGCGCGAGCCACGATTCTCACGTGTATCGCGGGATTGGGAGAATGTGTTGTCTCGCTTTTGAGACTTTGAGCTTGGGGCGGCTGCCTTGGGATTCGACCGCAACCGATGGAAGGTTTGCGGGAAAACAGGAGTTTGAGGTGTTTCCGCGAGTCCGGTGATGGATGTTTTCATCAATTTCGTAAATAGAAATTTAGTTTTGCTCGTTGAAAGAAAAAATATTACACGGATTTACCTTTGAAACTCGCGCGGTCGTCCGCTTCGAGCCAGTCGAATGTGGTGCTCTTCTCCGGGTTCAGTCCGAGCTTGGAGCATTCCTCAATAAAAAAGGCGCGCTTCTCCGAATTTTTCATCATGCTGTCAGCTTCCACTCCATCCGACCATGCTTTGATTTCGACCGGCGTTTTCTTCGTGCCATTGGTCTGCAACCAAGTGCCAACGTCTTCGTAATTTTTCGCAGCTTGAACGGCGGTCTTGAATTGACCGCCGTTGATGCCTTTGAAACTGAAGAGCATGTTGTCCAGCGGACAGTCGTAATGATATTCGCCCAGCTTTCCCGTGATGCTGGCGCGGCATTTGTCAACGGTGCGACTCGCGATGGCGAATCCGGCGATGCGTTCGCGTGGGCTGTGAGGAGCTTGTTTGGTTAGGTCTCGGTCAATAATGGAGGTGTTCATTTTTTTAACTTTCTTGTTTTTATTTTGTTTTGAAATCTGTGTTGATCACGATGCAGAAAACTTGGAAAAGACCTCATCACATTGCCGCGCAAGGGAGAAATCTTTTTCGGTGATACCGCCTTCATCATGCGTGGTGAGCGTCAACGTCACCTGATCAAAACGAATATCTATATCGGGATGGTGATTCATTTTCTGGGCTTTCGCAGCGATCCGGTTGACAAAATCAATGCCTTTTAGAAAGTCTTCAAACTTGAATGTCCGAAGAATGGTTTGCGCGCGTTTCGACCACTTCGGGACGGCCTGCAAGTGAATCTTGATCTCTTTGGAATGTAAGGCTGGCATAATAAAAAATTATTTCTGCTTCTTGCCGGAGCCGCTTTTTTTCCCGCCACCGGTAAGTTTGTTGACGGTAGCCCAAGCGCGGGCTTCCGCAGTTTTCGTGCTGACACCTTTTTTCTCGTAGCCGGCTTCGATGTGTTCCGCCTGACGTTTTTGTTTGTCGGTATAACTGGATTTATCGCCTTGAGGCATGGAGTTCCTTACTTGGTTTCGGCAATTTTTTTATCCGAAGGTTTTATCGGCGGCGGCACGTTGATGCCAAGCGCGGCGCTCAAATCAATTTCATGGTCCTGTTCCTGCACGATGATCGCGCGCAACGTTTCGCTTAAGCCAAATTCGCCCATCGCCTCAGCCTGCCGGATGCGTTCGCGATAACGCCCGACCGTTTCGCGTTCGTTCTCCAGGTCCGCACGCAGCATCATGACCGGGTTGCTGGAAGTTTTGACCGGCTTGGGCGTGACGCAGGGCATCCCGCCCAGATAATCAATCTGCTTGGCAATTTTAATGGCGTGCTGTAATTCCTCGGCGGCGTGCAATTCCAATTCCCGCGCGATGTCCGTGTAAGCCGCGCCCTTCAATACCTGGCTGTAAACCGTGTAGGCGATGATCGCCTGATATTCTCCGGCCAAATCCTCGTTCAACAACTGGATCAACTGTTTGCGCGTGATGTTTGAAGCGGCGGTCGTTTTTTCTTTGGTCATAAAATTGCGTTCAGTCGTTCACGGCGAAGCCGACCTTAATGGTCACCTGCCAATGATGCACTTTTCCCTTTTCAATGTTGCCGCGTGCTTCGATCACCTGAAACCAGCACAGGTTCTTGATGGTTTTGTGCGCCCGCTTAATGGCCTTTTCAACGGCGTCCTCGATGGAATCGGTGGAAGTGCCGGTGAGTTCGACAAGTTTATAGACGGGGTCTTTCATGTGTAGTTTTTAGATTCGCGCATTCGCAGCCTAAAAATGTCGGTTATTCGCAGCGACCGGCGGCGGACTCTTTGACAGCTTCACGGATTTCGCCGGTGTGCTTCTGAAGTTGTCCCAGAAGTTCCTCGGACTTGCCTTCGACATATTGAAGGCCGTCGTCCGTGAACTTGGCGCGTTTCTGTTTCAACTTGCCCTTGATAATGTTGCGATCACCTTTGACTTCCAGTGTTGCCATAAAATTCCTTGATTTTGGTGTTTAGTGTTCAACCGCATGGTCTGGCGTCGGCCTTTCATTTTTGACGGCAATTCTTTGCCCCATTTCCTAGTGTAATTTTACGCAGTAGGCCGAACAAATCCTATGGGGTGTAACCCTACCGTGGATTATTGGCCTAGAACAATTGGCGGTAAATCCGTCGTTTGAGAATTAGGACGAACTGCAAAAATTAGTTTAGCATCTTTGGGAATTGCGAGAAACTACGAAAAAGAGAACGTAGTAGTTGACGTAATCCGTCAGGTTTGTTCACTTATCGCCTCGCATGAAATCATCTCACCGTTTTGCCATGTCCATTTTTGTCGGGCTGGTTGCTTTTGTTTTAATCGGGTCGGGAGCGACGACATTAAAAGCGTCTGACGGCACTTCCTATGAGCAACGCATCACCCGGCTGGAACAACTGGCGGAAATAAATCAGGCTGCCAAGTCAAACATCAATTCCGGCGACAATGCGTGGATGCTCATGAGTTCGGCGCTGGTGCTGATGATGACCGCGCCGGGGCTGATTCTTTTTTATGGCGGCTTGGTGCGCAGCAAAAATGTGCTGGCGACAATGATGCACTGCCTGTTTCTCATGGCGCTCGTCTCGATGTTGTGGATGATTTTTGGTTACAGCATGGCGTTCGCGCCGGGCAATGCGTTTGTCGGAAATCCACTCACTTATTTCATGTTGAACGGCGTGGGTGGCGCACCGAACCCTGATTACTCCGGCACGGTGCCGCAGCAATCGTTCATGCTGTTTCAAATGATGTTTGCCATCATCACGCCCGCGCTCATCAGCGGCGCGGTGGCGGAACGGATCAAATTCAAGGCGTTTGTCATTTTTGTGATGTTGTGGGTCACGCTGGTTTATTTTCCGTTGTGCCACATGGTCTGGGGCAAGGGCGGTTTTTTTAACTGGGCGCTCGGCGGAAAAATTCCCGTGCTGGATTTCGCGGGCGGCACGGTGGTGCATATCAGTTCGGGCGTCTCGGCGTTGGTATGCGCGCTCGTTTTGGGAAAGCGCACGGGCTATTTGCGCGAGCCGATGATGCCGCATAATGTCGTGCTTTCACTTATCGGCACCGGTTTGCTTTGGGTTGGCTGGTTTGGTTTCAACGCGGGCAGCGCGCTCAACGCCGGAACACTCGCCACGAGTGCATTTGCGGCGACACATTTTTCTGCGGCGGGTGGTGCGTTGAGTTGGGCGATGATTGAATGGTGGCACAAAGGCAAACCCAGCGTGCTCGGTGCGGCGGCGGGGATGGTCGCAGGATTGGCTACCATCACGCCCGCGTCAGGATTTGTCACCGTGCCATCGGCGTTTTGCATCGGGCTGGTTGCGGGCGTGGTCTGCTATTTTGCCGTGACGAAATTAAAAGCGCATTTTCATTATGATGATTCACTGGACGTTTTTGGCATTCACGGCATCGGCAGCATGGCCGGAATGTTGATGCTTGGTTTTCTGGCCAGTGCAACGGTAAATCCGGCCATCGCTTCTACTTTTCAGGTCAACGGCGTTACAGTTTCGCTGGCGGGTGGCACTCATCAATTTGGCAATCAAGCCATCGCAGTATTGTTCACGACAGTTTTTGCCGCCGTTGCCACATTCATTTTGATCAAAATTGTTGATGCAATTGTCGGATTGCGTGTGGACATTGAAGACGAAAGCACCGGCTTGGACCTATCGCAACACGGCGAACGCGCTTACAGCGAATAAATATTTTTGAATTTATGAAAAAAATTGAAGCCATCATCAAACCGTTCAAACTCGAAGAAGTCAAAGACGCCTTGAGCGAACTCGGCATCCACGGCATGACCGTCACTGAAGTCAAAGGCTTCGGACGACAGAAAGGGCACACCGAAATTTATCGCGGCAGTGAATACACCGTGGATTTTTTGCCGAAAGTCAAAATCGAAACCGTGTTGCCGGACAGTCAGGTGGATCAGGCTGTCCAAGCCATCATCAAGGCTGCTAAAACCGGCAAAATCGGCGACGGCAAAGTATTTGTCTGGCCGATTGCCGAAGCCTATCGCATCCGCACCGGTGAACGCGATGATAATGCGGTGTAATTTGGCATCATTCAAGAGTTCGTCGAGCAGGCGAATCTGATTGAATGCGTGTGGCTAATCCTCAATGCCATTAAGCCGTTCGAGCAAGCGACCGAATTCAGGGCTGTTCGTTTGAGCTGTTCGCCATGCAAGGCGGAGAGTCTTTCCAGGGGTTTTTCGCCGTGACTTGTGATTTGAATAAACTCGTGAAGTTTTTGGGATCGGGACACCGGGAGTGAATTTACAACGAGGTTCGTGTCTGCCGCCATCATTCATTTGCTTGACAATATCGTATTACGATATAAAATAAGTATGCTGATAAATGAAGCGCGAACCAGCGATTTGTTCAATTATAAATCGCCAGCCAAACATTGAAGATGAATTGTTGGATTACAGCGCCGCGCGCCATGTCTTGAAAAAGAAGATATGAAGCCTCCAAAACATCAAATTCCTTCGTTTAAGATATGCCCGGATCAACAATTTCCGGAGGTGGTTTTATACTGGAACAAGAGTTTCGAAGGGGAATCTTGGAGAACGAATCTTTCATGTCCATATGTTGGCGATCATTGGAGCGATATGATCTCTTCTATCATTGTTATCTCTGGCACTTGGGAGTTTTGGTCTGACATTGATTTTACCGGAAGCCATTGCAAGCTTGGTCCAGGATATTATCCAAGTTTTAGGGGAGAGTGCAACCTCACGGGGTTTCATAATAAGGGCATTTCATCGTTTAGATGCGTGAGTCAAAACTATGTCGCGATGTCCACCACCTAGGCATGTATTGGCTGAAAAATATTATGAATACTCAAACTTCAATTGATAAATCTCGTGCCTACGTTATCAGCCAACGGCAGAGGCATGAAAACCTGGCCGCTGCACATCCGCAATTGCTGAAACCCGCGATTACAATCTCACATCAAACCGGAGCCGGTGCCTCTGAAATCGCGGATCAGTTGGCTCAAGTTCTTCAGAAAACTGAATCCATAGGGGATCACCCTTGGTCGGTTTTTGACCGGCAACTCATTGAAAAGGCGCTGGAGGAACAACGTTGGCCGAAGGAGTTGGCGGAGAAAATCACGGAAGAAAAACGCTTCTTCATTGATGAATTGATGGACGATTTGTTCGGCCTCCGTCCGCCTTCTTGGGTGCTTGTGCCCCAAGTGGTGGAAACCACTTTGCGCCTGGCGATAACAGGTCATACGATTCTGGTGGGACACGGTGCAACGGTGGTCACGGCGAAATTATCAAATGTGTTTCATGTGCGTTTGACCGGTTCGTTGCCCAAACGAATTGAGCGCGTGCAAAAGACTCGGAGCCTGACGCCGGAGGCTGCCGCTAAATTCGTCAGGAAAGAAGACCGTAACCGCAAAAAATATCTAAAAGCGCACTTTCACGCCCGCCTTGATAACGAATTATTATACGACTTGGCGATCAACACCGATCATATTTCGAATGCCGACGCAGTTGTGATTATTTCCGAGGGCGCGCGAAGGTTCTTTTCGGCATTATAGAATTTCAAGTATGCATGGTGATGATTTAAGCGACCAAAAACCACTGCATGTCCGGTTCGGAATGAATTTCATTGCCTATTTCTTGGTGCAATTAAGCCGTTCGAGCAACTGACTGAGTTCAGGGCCGATTCGCTTGAGTTGTTCATGGTGCAAGGCGGAAAGTTTTTCCAAAGTTTTTTCACCGCGGCTGGTAAGTTGAATAAGCACCTGCCGCCGGTCTTCATTTGACGGCGTGCGCGCCACCAGTTTCTCCAGCACCAACCGGTTAATCAGCCCGACCGCGCTGTGATGACGAAGCTGCAATCGCTCGGCCAGTTCGCCGACGGTCACACGGTCGCGTTCGGGAAAACCTTTGATGGCCAGCAACGCCTGATGTTGTTGGGGCGTGATATTGGCGGCCTGCGCCGCCGTTTCGCTGAAATGGATGAATCGCCGGAGCGCGTAACGAAACGCGGCGAGCGTTTCATACTCCGCCTTGCGAAGTTTGTCTGGTCTTGCCATCACGAGTGAGTTTAATACAAGTTCTGTGCCTGCCGCCAGTCGGTAGTGTCCTAATTTGAAATCCTAAAAGTTCTCGGCTCCTTAAAACTTAAACTGATTCCCTGTGGTTTCCGTATACATTCCAACAGGAAAGCGTCAACCGCTAACTGCCCTTCTGGAAATGATAATTTGAAGCGTTTTTCCGTCAAAGTGTGTTCGCCAGTTCTAACACATTTTTCGCAAATTTCTTTTTGAATCGCATTCATTTACCAAAATCAATGTAAAAAATCTGTCGAAAGTCAAATTAGGACACTACGTCCACCACATTTGTTTGACAATATCGTATTACGATATAAACTTTTTCTCTGAAAAATGCAAATTGAATCAGTAGTTTCCCCGGTCAAAAACAGCCAGCCAACCGTTGAAGATGAATTGGCGGATTTCACCACCAACCGCCGTGTGTTGCTATTATCCACCATGGCACTGGCTATTGGAGCATTCAGCGCCCTGGTCGCTTATGCTTTGATTTGGTTGATTGCCGCAATCACCAACCTGGCTTTCTACCACCGTTTTTCCGCCGCCCCGGTTACACCGCAGGGACATCATTTGGGATATTGGGTGGTGCTGGTGCCGGTGGTTGGTGCGCTCATCATCGGATTGATGGCGCGGTTTGGTTCGGAAAAAATTCGCGGTCACGGCATTCCCGAAGCCCTCGAAGCCATTCTGCTCGGTCGCAGCCGGATTTCACCCAAGGTGGCGATTCTCAAACCGCTTTCGTCCGCCATTTCCATCGGCACCGGCGGCCCATTTGGCGCAGAAGGACCAATCATCATGACTGGCGGCGCGTTCGGTTCCATTTTCGCGCAACAATTTCATTTGAGCGCGGCGGAACGTAAGACACTTCTCGTGGCTGGTGCGGCGGCGGGAATGTCCGCCGTATTTGCCACACCCGTAGCGGCAGTATTGCTGGCAGTGGAATTACTTTTATTTGAATGGAAACCGCGCAGTTTTATTCCCGTGGCCGTGGCGTCAGTTATTGCTTCGGTAGTGCGCGTGCCACTGCTCGGCGCAGGGCCAATTTTTCTGGTAATTCCGCACGCACCCGTTTCGGGAACGGAATTGGCAATTGCCGCTGGCCTCGGCATTCTGGCTGGTTTCGCCTCCGGCTTGCTCACGATGCTGGTTTATGCGTTTGAAGACCTTTTTCAAAAATTGCCGTTACACTGGATGTGGTGGCCGGCGATTGGCGCGGTGTTTGTCGGTGTAGGCGGAATTATTGAACCGCGTGTGTTGGGTGTCGGTTACGACACGATTCACAGTTTGCTGCGCGGCGAACTTGTCGGTGCGGCCATCATTGGTTTGCTGGTGGCGAAGGCGCTCGTTTGGTCAATTGCTTTGGGATCGGGAACTTCCGGCGGCGTGCTGGCTCCATTGCTCATCATGGGCGGCGCGCTCGGCGCTCTGGTTGGCTCGTGGATTCCGGTGGGCGACATCGGGCTTTGGGCTTTGATCGGCATGGCAGCAATGATGGGCGGCACAATGCGCTCACCACTTACAGCAATGGTTTTCGCCGTTGAACTGACCCGCGACTTCAATCTTTTTCCGGCGTTGCTCGTCGGTTCCGTGGCCGCGCTTGGCGTGACTGTTTTACTGATGCGCCGCTCCATTCTCACGGAAAAACTTGCGCGGCGCGGACATCATATCACGCGCGAATACAGCATTGATCCGTTTGAATTTGCGCGCGTGCGCGATGTGATGGACAAAGATGTGCCGACGATTCCCGCCAACATGAAACTTGCAGAACTTTCGGATCGCATTGCCGCTGGTGATGCCAATCTCAACCGGCGTCAGGGAACTTTGATTGTGAATGAGCAAAACCAGCTTGTCGGCATCATCACGCGAGGCGACATTGTGCGTGCCTTGCGGTTAAATGACACGGAAGAAATGACCGTGGCGGAAGCTGGCAGCACGAATCTTACGGTTGCATTTCCCGACGAGCCATTGCACACGGCACTCACGAAAATGCTTAACCGGAACGTAGGCCGATTGCCGGTGGTAGAAAGAAAAAAACAGACAAAGATAGTTGGCTACTTGGGACGTGCATCAATCCTTTCGGCGCGAATGAAAATTCATGAAGAGGAAAATATCCGTCAGAAAGGTTGGGCTTCGCAGCATATCATCAAACCAAAACCCGCATAATTTATGATCAACCTTGCCTTGTGGAAACTCCTCATCGCCACGCTTTCGGGCGCAATCATTCTTTACGCACTCTGACCATGCCACACTTCCGCTATTACCGTGATCCGCTCTTTCTGATTGGCTGCACTGCGTATGCCATAAACCGTTGGCTCGTCAAACCACACGTCCACACGGGATTTTTTCACGATCATTTTAATGATTGCTGGTTGATTCCCTGCGCGTTGCCGCTCGTTCTTTGGTTGCACCGGCGATTTGGCCTGCGCTTGCACGATAATCCTCCGGAGATTTCTGAAATTGTGCCGCACCTTATTTTCTGGTCGCTGTTGTTCAAATGGATCGGCCCAAAAATCTGGTCGCACGCCACACCCGATCCGTGGGATGTGCTCTGCTACTGGGGCGGCGGAATGGTGGCGTGGTTCTGGTGGCATCATAAATCACAATCTTATCGTCCGGCAACCAGATGAGCTTTGATACACTAGCACCGTATTACCGCTGGATGGAATTCATCCTTGCTGGCGGAAAATTGCAACGCTGCCGCATTGCCTTCCTTGATCAAATCCCGCGACCAAAAAAAATTTTATTGCTGGGTGAAGGTCATGGTCGCGGTCTGGTAGAGTGTTGCCGCCGGTTTGCCGATGCGCAAATCACCTGTGTGGATGCGAGCGAGCGTATGCTTGCCCAAGCCCGTCGGCAATTGGCGCGTCACAATCTGAAAGCCAGCCGTGTGGAATTTATCCATGCTGACATTTTGAATTGGTTGCCTTCCGGCAAAACTTACGACCTGATTGTCACAAACTTTTTTCTCGATTGTTTTCGTCCTGAACAACTTGAGCAAATGATTCCCAGAATCGCTGGCCTCTCGGCTCCAGATGCAAATTGGCTGATTGCCGATTTTCAAATACCGGACACAGGATGGCGACGCATTCGCAGCCAGCTAATTATTTGGATGCTGTATGTCTTCTTCCGCATGACGACCCGATTAGCGGCACACAAACTGGTCAAACCTGATTCGCTTTTAGAGAAAGCCGGCTTCACGTTGCACCGCCGCATCGAAAGTGAATGGGGATTGCTTCATAGCGACTGGTGGCGAAAACGGTAATTCCATGAAATTTTTGACCGGGAGTTTTCCAGATTTCCTTGTGTTTGAGACAAGGAATCTGGAATGTTTACGAAGCAAACTGATTATTTTATCCTGATTTTAATATGACACAACCCGACCCCAATAAAATCGCCGCGCATTATTCTGAAATTTTGAAAGAGCTTGGTGCCGACCTTGAGTCCGAGGGAATGAAAGAAACGCCGCTGCGCGCCGCCAAAGCTTTGATCGAAATGACGGAAGGCTCCCGCATGGAAACCGATCAGCTCACGAAAATGTTCAAGGCTGAATGTAAAACCGCCGTCTGCCACGACATGGTGATTGTGGAAGGGATCAAGGAAGTCGGCCTGTGCGAACATCATCTGCTGCCGATTCTCATGAACATCACCATCGCCTACATTCCCGATAAAAAGATACTCGGTCTTTCAAAGCTGTCGCGTATCGCGGGATATTTTGCCCGGAGATTGCAGAATCAGGAGCGGACCGCCCATTTGATTGCCGTTTTCGTCGAGCAAATCGTCGAACCGCTGGGCGTGGGCGTCCTGATTGATGGCAAGCATATGTGCGCCATGGCGCGTGGCGTCCGCGACACCCACTCCATCATGAAAGTGAACGTGATGCATGGAGCTTTTCAGAAAGATCAAAATTTACGCAATGAATTTTTTACGAGATTGGGTGCGACGTGATTTTACGAATGCGGATCATTGGCTGAAAAATGTGATGAAACAATTTCTTTTTTATGGTTTGGCCCTGCTGGTTTTTGGCTTGGGCATCTTATTGATCTTGGAGCAAGGGCAGAAGCTGCAACCATCTTTCTCCGCTGCTCCCAGCCAGTCATTATCTGTTGCCAATGCGGACCGTGTCACTGGCGTGGAGCCGTCCGCTTCGCTCCTGGAAAACTTGCGAGAAAATCTGGAAGACCCGCTCACGCGACTTTTCATCCAGTTGATTCTAATCATTGTTGCTGCGCGGTTGTGCGGCATGTTGGCAACGGCGGTTCGTCAGCCAGCCGTGGTTGGCGAAATGATCGCGGGTATTTTGCTGGGACCCTCGTTGCTCGGCTGGTTATGGCCGGACTTTTTCCATTTTGTATTTCCAACATCCTCGCTCGGATCACTGCGGTTATTCAGCCAGATTGGTGTTTGTTTGTTTATGTTCGTGGTGGGGATGGAACTGGACGTGAGCCAGTTGAAACAA
>Ga0182018_10001056_pt1 | contig 33134 bp, 31 predicted proteins | sample 812P2MmetaG_FD_120490 | JGI IMG/M metagenome (GOLD analysis project Ga0182018, IMG submission 120490) | Permafrost microbial communities from Stordalen Mire, Sweden - 812P2M metaG | ecosystem: Environmental > Terrestrial > Soil > Wetlands > Permafrost | place: Sweden: Stordalen | collected...
CTTCACGGCGGCTGCTGCCGGACCCAAAGCTTCGGCGGCACCAGTTCCGGCAGCGGCAGCGGTTCCCGCGGTTCCGGCAGCCACGCCGGCGCCTCATCCCCACATCCACGAAGCGCTCGAAGCGATGCGGGCTGCCAAGCATCATCTCGAAACCGCAGAGCATGATTTCCACGGGCATCGGGTCAAAGCGATCGAGCACTTGGATCAGGCGATCCATGAAGCTGAGATCTGCGAACAGGAGCCGTAGACAGTCTTGAAAAGCTGGAAGGCAGCGTCGGTTTTCGACGCTGCCTTTTTTATGTCCAGGACAAGAAATCAACGAGGACGCGTGCACCTATTACCTGGGACGCAACGTGTTACTTGGGACCGAACGTATATCCGAAAGAACCCCCCACGCGCAGCACATTGTCGGAGTGAAATTCAACGTTATTTACGATGTGGTAGAGGTGTGCCTCGGGCCGGACAAAGAAATGTCTCCACACCCGGTAGCGGATGTCGCCTCCAAGATCAACGAGAAGATGATTGCTGTTAAGAGTGATGCCGCAACCTGCGGAGAAACTGCAATTGCCGGATGGGCTATAAAAAAGCACCCGCTCGCCGCCCACGCCAGCCATGAGATCGGCATCCATTCTTCTCATCACGTGCCGAGAAAATACCCCGTTAAGGTCATAAAAAATAGGACGATATTCCTGGTAACCGTTGTAGAGCACCTGTTTATAACTAGTAGCAATTTCTGCGCTGTAGCCGAAGTGATTCTTCAAAATACGATCGATGCTGAAACTAGGATAGAGCCCGCCCTTTTCCGGTGGCGGCAGATAAGCTTCGGACGCATTGGTGTTCTTGGTGGAGAGAAGAATGCCAACGCCCACGGCAACGTCAACCTGCTGCGCATGGGCGAGAGCTGTCAAAAGAAGTACCGCACACGCGGATGGGATAAGTGCGAACTTCCTCAAATACAGCCCCCTTGTCGGTTCGTTCAGACTCTTGGGATGTGGTCGTCAGATTGATGCTGCGCACTCAGCAGTCGCGAGTGGTCGGGCTCGTAGAAGAATTGTGGCGGCCGCGGAGCTTCCTGCCCGGGAAACTCGCGACCGCCAATTCAAAAGCCTAGTCCGGGCCGCCGATAGTGTAGCCGATCGACGCTCCTAGCCGGATAACATTGTCGGAGGAATAGTCGTTCGTGTTGTTGAATATCCTGTAGTAGTGCGCTTCGGGCCGCACAAAAACGTGACCCCAGACGTAATAGCGGAGACCGGCTCCCAAATCGATCAGGAAGTGATTCGAACTCTGGTAGCAGGCGCCAAAGTACACGCAGCTGCTCGTGGGCTCGTAGCCGTAGAAGCGAGTGCTCTGCCAGCCGATACCCGCCATCAGATCGCCGCCTACTTTTTTGCTCAAACGCGGCTGGTACACCCCGTTGAAGTCAAACAGGAGGGGACGGTAGGGTTGACCGCCAAGCCCGCCGTAGGCGCCCTGACCGGTTCGCCAAGCGGCATCGAAACCGAATCCCAGACGCTTGTGGAAAATGACGTCGGCGCTGATATTTGTGTACAGGCCTCCGTCTTCAGGACAGGTAAAGACAGTGGAAAATGACGCGCCGCACGCTGCCGCCCCGGGAGACACGACAGTGCCGAAGCCCAGCATGGCGTCCCCCTGTTGGGCCGAAGCCAGGCTGGCAAGGGCAAAGAATGTAAAGACGGTCGCAACGAAGACAAACTTTCTCAAGAGTAACCTCCCATGATTTATCGTTGATGGCGGTAAGATGCGACCGCCAAACCATTTGGATGCAAGCGCATGAGTGACGTAATCATCATAATTTCAACAGCGCCAGAATTCAATTGACCACACCTGCTCTCATCGGCATGGCTATAGCAAACTCCAGCGGAAGGGAGCAACGGCAGGGTGAAACCCCGCGGGCGGGAAAAAGTTGCGCTGGCGATCCGCTATAAAATTTCTGTGCACATTTCTGTTTCTGTGCACATCGTTTTCTGGGCGCATCATGAGCGCCTGGAGGCACCCCTGCCGCCACCGCGCAGTACGTGGTCAATGGCAATCGGACCTCCGCCGAAAAAGATGATAGCAAAGGCCAGGGCAAAGGCCGCGAGGGCGAACTCATATCCAGGACGGTCGGGAAGTCCGATGAGTCCGTTGTGCAAGTGCACTTTCCAGATGGCAACAAACAGATCGAGGCAAACGCCCAACGCGGCGACCCGAGTGAAAAGTCCCACCAGAATCAGCAATCCGCCGAAAAATTCGGTGAAGGCGGAGACGTAGCCCAGCCATGCGGGCAGGCCGAGACTAGCCACCATCTGCGCATGATGGTGCAAGCCTCCAAAAACTTTGTGATAGCCGTGAGCCACCATGATGGCGCCCAAGGCCAGGCGCATGAGCAAAAGCGCGAGCGGCTGCAAGCGGTCGAGATAGTGCAAGCTGTTCCTCCGGACCGAGGGATCACATTATCGCAGCCCGGCGGCATGAAGAACATGAAAGAAGAAAAGGCGAAATGCGAGAAAACAATTGCGCGTCCCTACCCGGTTTTGATAACGTGTCTCCGCCTCCCTTGTGCCCAGAAAAACGATTCGGAATTAACTCGTCAACCTGCGCCTTGCTCACTTTTTGCTTTGTGGTTAGGCAGCCGGATGAAATCTTTGAGTTTTGGAGTTCGCGATGCGTCTTGCGATAAATGAAATTGTCCTGCGGAAGTATGCTTGGTTCGCACTTCTAATGGTAGTTCCCGCGCTAGCCTCGGCGCAGCAGCACAAGCCGGCACCGGCGGCACATGCCAGTGCTCCCGCCCATTCGTCGCCCAGTACGCAGCATACGAACACGGCGAGCCATACGAACACGGCGAGTCATACGAACACGGCGAGTCATACGAACACGGCGAGTCATGCAAACACGGGGAGCCATACGACGACGCCAAGCCATACGACGACGACCCACGCCACAACCACAACCCATACAACGACCGCCGGGCACGGAACCACCGCGGCCGGACACGGGACTACCACGGCCGGACATGGGACCACAACCGCCGGACACGGAACCGCCATGGCCGCGCACGGAACGATGACCGCGGGGCACGGGGCCACGGCCGGGCATGGAACCGTAGCGGGCGGACGCTCGAACATGGGCCATGTGGCTCCGGGCAGACAAGTTTCCCTCCGGGGCGGCGGCTCGGCGAGCGTTCGTCCCAACGGGCAAATTCGCTCCATCAACCGCAACGGCATGCACATTGAGCACAATCTTCACGGCGGCCGCACGATTGTGAGGGAGCGCAACGGAGCTCGCATCGTGAGCACGGGAAGGCATGGAGGCTATGTACAGCGGGCTTACATCACGCGCGGCGGACGTTCCTATTATTCGCGGACGTACTATTATCACGGCGGTTACCGGTCCGGGGTCTATCGCGGCTACAACTGGCACGGTCATCCGTATTACGGTTACTATCACCCGTACTTTTTCCACGCCGGGTATTACGGGTGGGCGTACAACCCGTGGGGAGCGCCGGCTTACTACGGATGGGGATGGGGCGGTGCTCCGTGGTACGGATACTACGGCGGGTATTTCGCGCCCTACCCGGTCTATCCTTCGGCCGCGTTCTGGCTCACCGACTATCTGATCTCAGCCAATCTACAGGCAGCCTACGCGGCTCGGGCGGAAGCCAATGCTGACGCGGCAGCAGCGGCGAACAACTCCGCTCCATCTGACGATCAGGTGGCCAGCAACGGCCAGCCGGCATCTGCGCCGGGTGGCCAGGTAGCGCTCTCGCCGGAGGTCAAGCAAGCCATTGCCGAGCAAGTGAAGGCTCAAATCGCTGCTTCCCAGGCTGAGGCTGGTAAGGCGGGATCGTCGGACGGCGGGCAGGGCGGTGGGCAGCAGGCCGCCAGCGGCGAAGTGCCTCCCGCGCTGGATCCGGCGCGGCGCACTTTTGTGGTCTCCGATGATCTCGCCGTTGTGGCCGATGGTCAGGACTGCGCATTGACGCAGGGAGATGTGATCACCCGGCTCACCGACACTCCCGATGCCGATCAGAAAGTGAATGTGAGCATTGCCAGCAGCAAGAAGACCGATTGCGCCGCGGGCAAAACGGTTGCGGTTTCGGTGGACGATCTGCAGGAAATGCAGAACCACTTCCAGGAGCAGATTGACGAAGGCATGAAGACGCTGGCTTCCAAACAGGGAACCGGCGGCCTACCGAAGGCGCCGGACACCTCTACGGTCGCCTCCGATGTTCCGCCTCCGCCGCCGGATAAAACTGCCGGCAAAACGCTTGAGGATCAAGACGCAGAGGCCGACAAGACGGAGGCGCAAGTCAAACAAGAGGTTGCATCGCCGGGCGGCGGTTCGCAGTAAGTCCGCGGGCTGGTTCGCGCCGTGCGGCTCTGAAATGCCAGACGGGCGTCGCCCAATCGGTGGCGCTCGGTGTTTTTCTGCCGGTCAGGATCCAGTAAGAACCCAGCATGGTCGATTCGGCTTGGGCAGATACTTAAAGGAGAATTCGAGCCATGGGTCAGAAGTTGCAGAAGTTAAACGGGCAGAAGTTAAACAGAGTGATACCGGCCATTGTCGCCATGGTTTGCGCCACTGTCTTCTCGCTGGCGCGTGCCAACGCGCAAGCCGCACCGGTTTCTCTTCAGGAGCAACTCGCCGCCCAATACAAGCTGGTGAAGATGGGATCCGACACCAGTGGTTATTCGGTGATTTCGGCAGGCACTGTGCTGGCCATTCAAAAGGGCGGAATTTTAGGTGTGCCCTATTCCGACACCAGTATTCTCTCGACCAAATATGAAAGTGGAACGGTGCACACTCCCAGCGGCATTCTGTCGAAGGGGATCGGTCTCGGCATGGGGAGATTCGGGAAGACGCAAACTACGCACCTGTTTCAGGTGGGCGACAAGGTTTATGCGTCAAAGATCGAAGTCAATCCCAACAAGGACATTGTGGCGCTGAACATCGTGGCTTGCGACGCCTGCAACAAAACCGATCCGCCGACTTATAACAAAGCGCAAGTAATCTTCCAGTTTCCCCGAGGAACCCTGGCAAAGGCGAGCGCGGGTGACGTCGAGGACACGATCGGGCAGTTGCTCTCCATCAGCGATGATACCCAGCAGCAGGATCAAGGCCAGCAGCAGGGAGGTCAGGCTGCGCCGGCAGGGCAGGATCAGCAGGCCGCGCAACAGCCCGAACAACAAGCCGAACCGCAGACCATCGAGAAGGGACAGACCACCGACCAGGTGCTAGCTGCGCTCGGCAAACCGGACAAAATCGTTAATCTCGGGGCAAAACAGATCTACGTCTATAAGGATCTGAAGGTGACCTTTCTGAACGGCAAAGTTTCAGATGTGCAGTAACAGCCCGCGCACGTGGTGCAGACAGACGTGCAGTAACCGAGAAGGTCTGAGAGTTTGCGCGCGATTAAACCCTGCCTATACAGCAGTTTGAGCGAGCGACATAGTACCTCCGTACCGTGCCTAGTACTTCAGTTACCGGTACGCATGTGACTGCGTATCTTCCGCATAACGAATACCTCATATAGCACAGGTCGTACGCTGCGCCCCAATATATAGACTTCCCGCTAATTCTCTCGTTGCCAAATTCCAGAAAACGGGCAAGAAACCCTAGCCAACGCGGAGATTCGCTTCCAGGCGGGGTTTTTGGGGGTTGAGATATGCTCGGAACACCGAAAGCCCTGGACCAGGCAGTCTGCGGTCGGGGAAAGCGGAGCGGGAAATGGACGCGGTGGAAAAGGCAAGAGGAACTATGGCCGACTCGCGAGAAGTAATGAACATTCGCCAGGCGTCGCAATATCTGGGCGTGAGTCCGGATACGCTTTACAAGTACGTGGGCGAGCAAAAGATTCCGGCGTTCAAGCTGGGCAATCGCTGGCGCTTCAAGAAATCGCGGCTGGACCAGTGGATGGAAGAGAAGTCGAGCGAGATGGAACCGCAGGGAAAACGCAAACCGAAGGCGGCGACGAAAGCTGCCGGGTCACAGTAAGGAACAAAGCCGGCAGGACGCCGGCGCAACGAAAAACTTGAGGGCCGGCGAAACGTCGGCGCTACAAAGGTGGGCACATGTTTGGAATGGGATCGAAGTCCATTGTTGGCCTGGATGTAGGCTCTTCTAGCATTAAGGCGGTCGAGCTGAAGAAGAAGGGTGGGCAGATTGAAGTCGCACACCTCGGCCTGGAGCCGCTGTCTTCCGACATCGTGGTCGATTCGATGATCGTGGACTCGGGCACAGTTTCGAGCGCGATTTCGAAGTTGTTCCTCGACAATCAGATCAAGACCAAGGCCGTGGCCACCGCGGTGAGCGGGCATTCGGTGATCGTGAAAAAGATCTCGCTGCCCTCCATGAGCGATCAGGAACTGGCCGAGACCATCGAGAAGGAAGCGGCGCAGCATATTCCTTTCGATCTGGCCGATGTAAGTCTCGACTACCAGATTTTGTCCGACGAAGTGGGCAGCCCGCAAATGGACGTCCTGCTGGTCGCAGTCAAGAAGGACAAGATTTTGAACTACACCAACGTACTCTCGATGTCGGGACGCACTCCCGCTATTGTGGACATCGATGCGTTGGCTCTGCAGAACTGCTACGAATACAACTATCAGCCCGCGCCCAATCAAGTGGTAGCGCTGTTGAACCTGGGCGCCAGCGTGATGAACATCAACATCGTGAAGGGCACGACTCCCTTGTTCCCGCGCGACGTCAGCGTGGGCGGCCATCAGTACACCGACTCGCTGCAGAAGGAACTGGACCTGAGCTTTGACGATGCCGAATCACTGAAGCTGGGGAACAAAGTTGGCACCGTGAGCGAGGACGCAAAACAGCCGATTCTGCAGCAGGTCACCGAGATCATCGTGCTTGAGATTCAGAAGACGTTCGATTTCTTCCGGGCCAGCGCGGCCGGTGAGCACATCGAGAAGATCTACCTGGCGGGCGGCTCGTCGAAAGTGCCCGGCCTGGTGGAAGCGTTGCGCCAGGAGTTTTCCATGCCGGTGGAGTTGTTGAATCCCTTCCAGCGGGTCACTCCGCCGGTCGACGGACACGGAGCGGAACTGGTGGAGCAGAATCCCGGCCAGATGGCAGTAGCGGTGGGCTTGGCCCTGAGGAGCTTTGACTCTCTATGATAAAAATCAACCTGCTGGAAAATTCCAAGGGCAAGAACAAGCGCGGCGGCAGCAGTGGTCCGTCGATGCCCACGATGGAAATGGGCGATATGGGCTCGCCCAAACTCAAGATCCTAGCGGTGCTGGTCATCGCCGGATTGTTCAACCTGGGCTACTGGTACCGGCTGGATCATCAGGCGAAAGCCATCGCGGCGCACATGAAAGTGGCGGAGCAGAAGAACCGCGAACTGGGAGACGTGAAGGCGCGCTTCCTGGAGCGGCAGACCCAAGCTGACAACTATAAGCGGCGCGTGGATGTAATCGACGGGCTGCGCTCGAACCAGACTGGGCCGGTCAACCTCCTTGCCATGCTGGGTGAAACGGTCAATAACACCGAAGCCGTTTGGCTTAACAAGATGGACGATGAAGGGCCGAGTGTGAACCTAGAAGGAACCGCGCTCAGCACCGACGCGGTTGCCAATCTGATTGCGAACCTGCAAAAGACTGGCTACTTCAGAACGGTCGAGATCAAGGAAACGTATCAGGACGAAGCGATTAAGGATATGCAGGCGTTCCAGTTCACGCTGACTTGCGAGAAGGGAAAGTCGTAAAGGCGGACCTATGGCGATGAATTTTAGCGAAATGTCGGGGATCAAGCAGTGGGCAACGGTGGTGGTCGGGGGAGCGATTGTGACGGGGGCGTTGTACTTCACCCTGTTCAAGAGTCACGATGAAAGCAATGCCACCGCGCAACATGCGCTCGAAGACAAGATTCGGGAAAATAATGAACTCGAGTCCTACCGGCCCAAGTTGAAGCAGATGGAGCAGCAACTGGCCGAACTCAAACAGCAACTGGAGATCGAGCAGCGCATCGTGCCCGATGAAAAGCAGGTGGACGGTTTCATCGAAACCATGGGCGCCGAGGCGCAAAAGGCGGGCGTGGAACTGCGGCGCTACTCGGCCAAGGATATGAAGTCACAGCAGTACTACACCGAAGTGCCCTTCGATATGGAACTGGACGGACCGTACTATTCGGCACTGAATTTCTTTGACCGCGTGAGCAAGCTGGAGCGAATTGTCAACATCAGCGGACTGCTGGTGTCGACGACCAAGACTCCAAACGCGGCGAAAGTGAAGCACACGTACCAGTATGCGCCCAACGAGAGCATAGTTGCATCGTTCACGGCGACCACATATTTCAGTCACGATTTGCAACCTTCAGCGGCAGTCGCCGGGAAGAAGCCGGGGGCGAAGTAGGATGACTATGAAGCTGACGACAGGAATTCTGGCAATGGCAATGGTGGTTGGCGGGTCTGTGGCCACGAAGGTTGTGGCGCAGAACTCGGATGCCATCGACAACGCGCGCAGCACGGCAAAAGCGCTGCAGCAGACGCAGGCCAACGATCCCAACCCGACTCCGGCCGCGGCCGGAGTTCCGGCGAAAGCCAAGCCGGCTCCAGGCGCTCCGGCTGGGGCGATCAAGCCGGCGGCGACGTCCATCTTCGCTTTCGCACACCACAACCAACTGCGGCGCGTGAACGTGGTTCCCGGAGCGGACAGCGTCCAGATCGAGATCAGTTCCAGCCAGTCGGTCACGCCACGGCTGAGCAAATTGAACTCCCCCGACCGGGTTGTCGTGGAACTGCCCGGGACGGTGATGGCCAGCTCGCAGAGCAAGATTTCCGTGGGCAGCGACGGAGTAAAAGGCGTACGCATCGGCATGGACGGCAGGACTCCTCCGACGACCAGCGTCGTGATCGACCTGGAGAAGCCGTTGGCCTACGAGTTGACTCCGGGCTCCGCCGGCAAAGTAATTTTGACTTTGCATTCGCAAGGAGCAGCGCCCAGCGTGGCGAAGAGTAATCCAGCTCCGCCACTGAAGGTTTCCAATCCCGCTCCCGTCAAGGCCTCGAGTTCTGCCCTGGCAGGGAAGGCCGCTACAGCGGCGACGCCGCCGACGGCAACAGCTAAGTCGGCCATCCTGGCTCCGAAAGTGGCAGACGTGAAGGCTTCTGCCGCGAAAGCAACGGCCTCCAAGCCGGAGCCCATACTGCAGGCCAAGGTTGAATCACCGGCCAAGATCGCGGCCTCTGCACCCAAGGTTGCCGTACCGGCCGCCAACAGCGTCTCTCCCGTAGTGGGCGCTCCGCTGTCGGCTTCGGCCAAGAATGCGGTTGAACCCAAGCAGCCCAAGCCGGAGGAGAAAGCGAAAGAGAAGAAATGGGCGATGACCGGCAAACGCGATCCGTTCTTCAGTCCGGTAGTGCAGCAGAACGGTTCGGGCTGCTCGACCGGAAAGAAGTGCCTGGACATCGGCGCAATCAATCTGCGAGGCGTCGTTAAGTCCGATGTCGGCTTCATCGCGGTCGTGACCAACAGCCTGAACAAAGCTTATTTTCTGCGGGAGAACGACCCTGTGTTCAATGGTTTCGTGGTGAAGATCACGGGCGACTCGGTGGTGTTCCGGGAGACGATCCAGGACAAGCTGGGTAAGTCCTTCACGCGGGAAGTGGTGAAGAGGATCTTCACGCCGGCAGTCTAGGCAGGACGGCGAAACCGGAAACCGGGGCGCCGAAATCAAGTTCTTAAGAAGGACACGCGGGCCCGGCCCGCGAGTTGGGGAGAGCGAAATGCGAAAGCAACAAGTGACAGTGACAATGACAATGTTCGTATCGTTGCTGCTGTTGGTGGTGGCCGCGGCCGCACAGACACCGAGCCAGCTTGATCGAGTCAACGTAGTCCGAGGTACGGACGACATCCGGGTCGAGATGAGCTCCCAGGGCACACTCACCCCGAAGCTCAGCACGCTGGACTCGCCGGTTCGCGTGGTGGTGGATCTGCCGGAGACCGTGATGGCGACCGGACAGACCCGCATCCTTGTTGGTGCAGCTGGGGTTCAGGATGTGCGCATTGGCATGGATGGCCAAACACATCCCACCACCCGCATCGTCGTTGACCTCGACAAGGCTTGCGCCTACGAGTTGACGCCGGGTCCGGCAGGCAAGCTGGTCCTTACTCTGCATGCCAATGCCGTCGCCGGAGTTCCCCCCGCGGCAAAGACCGTAGCTGCGCTTCCGGCCAGCCAGAAGACGTCGCCGTTCGCGCCGCCAGTGGCCGACACGCAGTCCGAACCGCGGACGCCGGCAACCGATTCCATGGCAGCGAATTCGGCTTCGCCCAAGGATTTTGTCTTTGTCGAGCCTTCTTACCAGGCCAAGCCCCAGACGACGACTCCGACACAGAGCCAAGGCCCGGCTGAAATGAAGAAAGATGAAGCAGCCGACCAGCCCACGGTTCGCGCCCAGGAAGCTGCGGCGCGATTCGCGGATAAGACTGCCGCGGAATTGATTCCGGTAAGCGCTCACGCAGCCCAGTCTCAAAACGCTCCCAACAACATTACCCCGGCGGTCAACCTGGCAGCAGAGCAAAGGGCGCAGGCTGGACAACAACCTGCCGTAACCGGACCGAAGTATACCGGTGAGCCGATCTCGGTGAACCTGAAAGATGTCGACCTGAAAGACTTCTTCCGGCTGATTCACGAAATCAGCGGGCTCAATGTGGTGCTCGATCCGAATGTGCACGGCACATTGACGGTAGTGCTCGATGACGTGCCGTGGGATCAGGCACTCGACATCGTGCTCAAGAACAACGACCTGGCGCGGGAGTTGGAAGGTAACGTCCTGCGCATCGCGACGGTCGAAACTCTGAAGCACGAAGCCGATTCCCGCCGCGCCCAGGTCGAATCCGAAACCCTGGCCGTCGAAAAGGTCTCGGTTACGCGTTTCCTGAGCTACGCGAAGGCGAGAGACGTGGTTGTCACCGTAAAGAAGTTCCTCTCGCAGCGCGGCGATGTGGTGGCCGACGATCGCACCAACGCCGTCATCATCAACGATATTCCAAAGGTAATTCCGACCATCGACCGCCTGCTGACGCAGCTCGACCGCAAGACGCAGGAAGTCGAAATCGAAGCACGCGTGGTGGCCGCGACACGGCAGTTTGCCCGTGATATTGGCACCCAGTTCGGTTTTGGCTTCGGCAACAGCGGCTCCGCACTGGGCGGAAATGCGGGGGCTGGTTCGTCGCCGACGACAGTCGGTCTGCCGACCGGCCAGAGTCCCGCCTACATCACGGTGCCGGGAACCGGCGCGACTACTGGATCTTCCATTCCCCTGTTTTCGAACCTGGGATCGACCGCGCCATCGAGCGGTTTGAGTTTCGTTACCGCTTCCCAAACCGTGCGAATTGACGCTGTCCTCTCCTTGGCTGAGTCGCGCGGCTTGCTGAAAGTACTCTCCCGTCCGCGGGTGGTTACACAGAACAACATTCTGGCCCTCGTGAAACAGGGCGTGCGCGTGCCGATTGTGACGCAAGCGCAGTTGGGTGGTCCTCCGACCGTAACCTACATTGATGCTTTCCTGCGGTTGACGGTGACTCCGCAGATCACGTCGGAAAATACCATCTTCCTGAACGTCGACGTGGAAAACACCACGCCGAACTTTGCTCAACAAGTGCAGGGTAATCCGGAACTGATCACGCAACAGGCCACCACTCAGGTGTTGGTGACCGATGGCGGCACGGTAGTAATCGGCGGCGTTATCCAGACCCAGAACTCGGTCACCATCGATCAGGTGCCGTTGCTGGGCAACATCCCGATCCTGGGCAACCTGTTCAAGCACACGCAAGTAAACACCAGTAACCAGGAATTGATTTTCTTCATCACGCCGCGAATTATTCAGACATAGCAGCGAGTTCGAAGATTGAAACCGCCGGCCTGAAGAACCTGTCAGGCCGGCGGTTTTGTGTTTGCAAATAGGTTCTCAGTTCCTGGTTAAGAGCGGGACGGGTGGGGCCGGTGCGCGCCCCGCAAATGGTTCCCACCCGCGCTGGACGGTTGTTTAGGAGTCGGTTGGTCTCTTCTAAGAACTAAGAACTAAGAACTGAGATCTTCGCCCGTCCTGCTAGACTCAACCGAATGGATTTCGCGGCGCGCCAGAAGAAATTGCGGGACCATCTCTCCACCACCCGGTTCGATGCGCTGCTGATCAGCCATCTTCCCAACATCCAATACCTCTGCGGTTTTACGGGCAGCGCCGGGTTGCTGCTCGTGGAAGAAGCCGGAAGCGTGTTCTTTACGGACGTTCGCTATGACACGCAAGCCCACGAACAGGTGAATGCGGCGAAGGTGGTGGTCGCGCGCCAAGCATTGTTGCCGGGTCTCGGGGAGTGGCTTGGCGCGCGGCGCAAGCGGGCTCGGGGATGGACGATTGCAATCGAGGCCGAGCATTTCACAATTGCCGACAAGAAGCGCCTGACTCGTGTGCGGCCCTCGGGCATGACTTTAAAAGATGCGCCCTCCGTCGTCGAACGGATGCGCATGATCAAGGATAGCGACGAGTTGAGTCGAATCCGCGCCGCCGTGGCCCTGGGGGCAAGGCTATTCGATCGGGCACTCGAGGTCTTGCGTCCGGGCATGAAAGAAACCGAGGTGGCCGGCGAGATGGAGCTTGCGGCACGCCGGGGCGGTGCGGAGGAGATGTCATTTCCAACGATCATTGCTTCCGGGGCGAGGTCCGCACTCCCGCACGGGCGCGCTTCGGAGCAGGCAATTCCCCCAGGCGGATTCGTAGTCTGCGACTTCGGTGTTATACTCGCAAGTTATTGTTCGGACCAGACCCGCACTGTCTGGGTGGGGTCTGTGGCAGATGAGGCCCGCCGGGTTTACGCAGCCGTGCGGCAGGCGCAGCAGGCGGCCATTGACGCCGTCGCCCCGGGGATTGGGGTTGGTGAGGTAGACGCTGCAGCGCGTAAGGTATTGCGTAAGGCCGGGTTAGGACGTTATTTCACTCACTCCACCGGACACGGGGTGGGCCTCGAAATTCACGAAGCTCCGAGAGTGGCCGACGGGCAGCGCGAGATTCTGCAACCGGGGATGGTTATCACGATCGAGCCGGGCGTATACTTCCCCGGCAAATGGGGCGTGCGGATCGAGGATATGGTCGTGGTCACCCCCAGTGGTTGTGAGGTGTTGACTCCTACGAGCAAGGATTTCTTGGCAGTCTAGTCTTCTGGGCTTCAGTTTCGGCCGGGTCCGCTTCTTCGCGGGTTCGGTGCGCGTTTTGGTTCGCAGTTAAGTAGCGAAGGGTCCCACCCCTACACGAATGAATCAAAAAGAGCTGAAAGAACTCATTGAGTTTTTGATTGAGAAGGATATCGCTGAGTTTGAACTGGAGCGGGGCGATGTCAAGGTGCGGATCAAGCGCGCCGGCGAGCATACCGTTGTCCACTCTCACGGGGAGCCACGTTTCTATGCGGTACCTCCGGCGCCAGGGTCAGCTCCCGAAGTAGGTGCCGTGCCCGTAGTGGTCGGCGCGCCAGCCGCACCTGCGCCGCCCGTTGGCCCCGCTCCCGAAGAAGGGCTTCACACCGTGAAGTCTCCCATTGTTGGAACGTTCTATGAAGCACCCTCTCCTGGCGCTCCTCCGTTTGTGAAAGCTGGAGACACGGTCGAAGTCGGACAAGTTCTTTGTATCGTTGAAGCCATGAAGCTGCTCAACGAGATCGAGTCGGACGTTGCCGGAGAGATCGTCAAAAAGCTGGCGGTCAATGGCCAGCCGATCGAATACGGCCAGGAATTGTTCGTGATAAGGCCGAAGAAGTGAATCTGGCATTTTCTGCTGCGGCGCGCCGAGTCGCGCCTCTTTGTTTTCCTCCAGCGGAAGCGTTTCCAACCACCGCGCCGGGAAAGAGTGCAATAGCAGAGAGCTGACAGCTCAGAGCTGAACGCTGAATTTCATGTTCAAGAAGATCCTGATCGCCAATCGCGGAGAGATTGCACTGCGCGTGATTTGTGCGTGCAAGGAACTGGGCATCCGCACCGTCGCCATTTACAGTGAAGCGGACCGCAACTCGCTGCCGGTTCGTTTTGCCGATGAAGCCATCTGCATCGGACCGCCGCAGTTGGCGCTCAGCTACTTGAACATTCCCGCGGTCATCAGCGCGGCAGAGATTGCCAATGTGGAAGCAGTGCATCCGGGCTACGGGCTACTGGCGGAAAATGCGAACTTCGCCGAAGTATGCGAGACCAGCGGCATCAAGTTCATTGGTCCACGGCCCGAAGTCACTCGTCTCATGGGCGAGAAGGAAAAAGCCCGCGCCGCCATGAAGCAAGCGGGAGTACCCATTCTGCCCGGCTCCGATGGCATCATTGCTTCCGACGGCGAGGCATTGGAGTGGGCGCGCCAGGTCGGCTTCCCGGTGATCGTGAAGGCTTCGGCGGGCGGCGGCGGCCGCGGCATGCGTATCGTCCGCAACGAAGAGGAACTGCCTGCGCTCTTCAAAGCGGCCCAAGCGGAAGCGGCCGGCGCCTTTGGCAATGGCGATCTCTACATGGAGAAGTACGTCGAGCATCCCCGGCACATCGAATTTCAAATCCTGGCCGACGAGCATGGCAATGTGGTGAGCCTAGGCGAACGCGAATGCTCCATCCAACGGCGCCATCAGAAACTTCTTGAAGAATCTCCCTCGACCCAAGTCACTCCAGAGTTGCGCGACCAAATCGGCGTAGTCTTATGCAAGTCACTAGCGGCGATCGGCTACAGCAATGCCGGCACCATCGAATTTCTGATGGACCAGGACCGGAGGCTTCATTTCATCGAGATGAATACCCGCATCCAGGTCGAACACCCAGTGACAGAAATGGTGACGGACGTCGATCTGGTGAAAAGCCAGATCATGATCGCGGCCGGTGCGCTCATGCGCGACGTGCTGCAGGGACCGATTATCCATCGCGGTCACGCGATCGAGTGCCGCATCAACGCCGAGCATCCGGAGAAATTCACGCCGTCGGCAGGGAAGATCACGGCGTTCCATCCTCCCGGAGGAACCGGGGTGCGCGTGGACACTGCCGCCTACGCTGAGGGCGTGATCCCGCCATATTACGATTCGCTGATTGCGAAGCTGATCGTCCGCGGCAAAGATCGCAGCGAAGCTGTGTCGCGAATGTCGCGGGCGCTGGAGATGTTCATCGTGGAGGGTATCTTTACCACGATCCCGCTGCACCGAAAGATTCTGGCGGATGAAGACTTCCGGGCGGGGAGGATTGACACCGGATTCATCGAGCGTTTCCTAAAGAAGAATGGTGTGGGCTAGCGGTCTCTGAAGGCTGCGGCGCAATTGGTTGGTTCGGTACCGACGATCAGACAGGCGAGAAATGTTTTCGCAGCTTAGAGCTTCATTGTCCATGCCTCTTGTCGGGCTGCTCCTCGCGGCTGGAGCTGTCGTTTTTGCCGTTGTTTCGCTCCGGCTTGGCTTAGCGAAAACCGGGCGCGAATGGTGGGCTGTGATCGGGGCACTCGTGGTGGCCGCGAAGAGAGTGCACTCGCCTGTGGGAGAGGAGCGATTAAGCACGGCCGTTCTATGTTGCGAATTCCTCTCCTCTACGCCATCGTGGATGCGGTGTTCTTTCCGGCGACCCCAGAACTGGTGGCATTTTCCCTGGAACTTGCCGCGGGCGGGTGCACGCTGTTGCAGTACCGCAACAAGTCGGGGAATGCGCGCGGGATGCTGGAGCAAGCACGGGAACTGAAGCAGCAGGTCGGAGATTCCATACGGCTGATCATGAACGACCGCGCGGATATGTGCCTGGCCGCCGACTTCGCCGGAGTCCATGTTGGGCAGCAGGACTTGTCTCCCGAGTCCGTGCGCGGGATTATTGGGCCGGACCGCTGGCTCGGCCTCTCGACCCACAATCCCGAGCAACTGCGGGAGGCCGATCTCACCTCTGCCGATTACCTTGCCATCGGGCCCATTTTCGCCACTTCCAGCAAGGACAATCCCGATCCCGTGGTCGGCCTCGAAGGCCTGCGCCAGGCGCGGCAACTGACGCGTAAACCCCTGGTTGCGATCGGGGGCATCACGCGGGCCAATGCCGCCTCCGTCATGGAGGCGGGTGCCGATTCGGTGGCGGTGATATCTGATTTGTTACGAGACCCACGCAAATCAGCAGAGGAATTTTTCCGCGTCTTGAGGTAAAGTCGGTTGACCCCGGTTGGTTCGGCTGCGAGGGTGGGACGCCCTGCGACGGCCGGCGCTACACGTCCGCTGCTGCACGTCCTGGGAGGGTCTCTGAGTACACCGACAACGCAGCCGCCAGTCCGCAGCGACTGGGAAATTCATAGTCATCAGGACCAGGAACTGGTGCAGGGGTTGGGCCTCACCAGCGCCACCATGCTGGTGATGGGGTCGATGATCGGCTCGGGCATCTTCATCGTGTCGGCGGAAATTGGCCGCGAGGTAGATTCCCCGGCGTTGCTGATCGGAGCCTGGGCCGTCGCTGGATTCATGACCATCGTGGCCGCTCTCAGCTATGGCGAGTTGGCGGCGATGATGCCCCGCGCCGGTGGACAGTACGTCTATCTGCGCGAAGCGCTGGGGCCGCTCTGGGGCTTTCTTTACGGCTGGACATTATTTCTTGTGATCCAGACGGGAACCATCGCGGCTGTGGGCGTGGCTTTCGGCAAGTTCCTCGGCGTTTTCGTTCCTTCGATTTCTTCGACGCACTGGCTTCTCCATCTTTGGAGAGTTCCGCCGATTCATCTTGGCCCCATGGTGCTCGGCAACATGGACGTGGGGATTAACACCCAGAATCTCGTCGCCATCCTGCTGGTGATTTTCCTCTCGGTGGTGAACATCTTTGGATTGAAAACCGGCGCGGCGATTCAGAACATCTTCACCGCCGCCAAAGTTGCCGCTCTCCTGGGTTTAGCGGTATTCGGTTTCGCACTGGGACGCAACCTGCACGCCATTGCTGCGAACTTTGGCGCAAATTTCTGGCATAATGCCGGACTCAGCGCGCAGCATGCCGTCCAGGTCGGGGTGGGCGGACCGATCGTCATGGTGGGTACGCTGACCATTCTTGCCGTGGCACAGGTCGGCTCGTTGTTTTCCGCCGACGCGTGGAATAACGTAACCTTCACCGCCGGGGAAGTGAAGAATCCCAGCCGCAACCTGCCGCTCTCGTTGGCTCTGGGCACAGGCGTGGTGATCGCGCTTTACATCGCCTGCAACTTTATTTACCTGACCGCGCTGCCGCTCGATGGAACCCCAGGCGCAGCAACGATTCTGCAACGGGGCATCAAATTCGCTGCGGAAGAACGCGTCGGCACCGCGGTCATGACCCAAATGTTTGGTGCCGTTGGTGGCTTGCTCATGGCCGCGGCCATCATGATTTCAGGTTTTGGCTGCGCCAACGGACTGATTCTCTCCGGCGCGCGCGTCTATTACGCCATGGCGAAAGACGGTCTCTTCTTCCGCAAAGTGGCCAAACTTCATCCCACCTATAAGACGCCCGCGATTTCTCTGATGGTGCAGATGGTTTGGGCGTGCCTGCTCTGCGTCTCCGGCAGCTACGGACAACTTCTGGACTACATCATTTTTGCCGTGCTCTTGTTCTATATTCTGACGATCGTAGGATTGTTCGTCCTGCGGCGCACGCACCCGGAGGCGAGCCGACCGTACCGCGCGCTGGGATATCCGGCTTTACCAATCATTTATATTGGGATGGCTTTATTTATCGATGTCGTACTATTACGCTACAAACCGCAATACACGTGGCCGGGCCTGATTGTGGTGCTGTTGGGAATTCCGGTTTACTATGCGTGGGCGCGGAGTGCGGGTGCCAAACGCGCCTCGGCGTAGTTCTTAAGGAGAGACCAAACGGATGGCAAATCTGCTGGCAACCAAGCCGCTGAATCTGCTGATGGAAGAGGCCCGCGAGACCGGCGAGCACAGCCTGAAGCGCACGCTCGGAGTCTTTCAACTCACCGCGCTAGGCGTAGGTGCGGTCATCGGGGCGGGCATCTTTGTCATGGTGGGACTGGGAGCGCAGTATGCCGGCCCGGGGCTGACATTGTCGTTCGTTCTATCCGGGTTGGGATGCGCATTTGCCGGGTTGTGCTATGCCGAGTTCGCGGCCATGATTCCTCTGGCAGGCAGCGCCTACACTTATGCCTACGCGACACTGGGGGAGTTGATCGCTTGGATTATCGGCTGGGACCTGACTCTCGAATACGCCATGGGCGCCAGCACCGTATCTTCGGGCTGGTCTAACCACTTCATCGAATTGCTGAATATCTTCCATATCAAGATGCCGCTCTGGCTGGCCTACGATCACTGGACAGCGCTGAAGACCGCTGAGAATATTGTCGCCCGCCAGATGGCGCAAGCTGCCGACTCATCCCTGGTGCCGGGCACGCAAGCTTTCCTCGATAAGGTAAGCGCCGTGGTTACTGCGCAGTCTCCCGAGTTGTTGCAGCGGGCGCATGACCTGCTGGGCGCGCCCCACCTGTTCGGGACCGAGATTGGTTTTAACCTGCCGGCCTTTCTCATCGCACTCGTGATTACGGCGATTCTCGTGGTTGGCATCAAAGAGAGCGCGCGCTTTAACACTGGGATCGTCGTGGTAAAGGTGTCGGTCGTACTCTTCGTGATCGCGCTGGGTTCTCACTACATCAACCGCGGCAACTGGGGCACGGACTGGCACTCGTACGCGCCCCATGGCTTCGCCGGAATCGGGGCGGGCGCTGCCTACATATTCTTTGCCTACATTGGTTTCGATGCGGTCTCGACCACGGCGCAGGAAGCCAAGAATCCGCAGCGCGACTTGCCCATTGGCATGATCGCTTCGCTGGCGATCTGTACCGTCTTGTATATTGCCGTGGCCGGCGTGCTCACGGGGATGGTTCATTGGCAGCAGATCAACATTGAGGCGCCGGTCGCCGTTGCATTTCTGGACCGCGGGCTCACTACTGCGTCGCAGATCATCACCTTTGGGGCGCTGGCTGGACTGACAAGCGTGATGCTGGTGATGTTACTCGGACAAACGCGAGTGCTTTATGCGATGGCCAATGATGGACTGCTGCCGAAAAAGTTTTTTGCCGCGGTCCATCCCAGGTTTCGGACCCCATGGAAAAACACGATCCTCGTCGGTTTGCTCGCGGCGATCGTGGGCAGTCTCACTCCCATCGATGACATCGGAAAGATGGTTAACATCGGAACGCTGCTGGCCTTCGTCATCGTGTGCATTGCGGTAATGGTGTTGCGTCATACCAATCCCGCCCAGCCGCGGCCATTCCGTACACCCTGGGTGCCACTCGTTCCGGTCCTTGGAATCATTTCAAACGGATACATGATGTACAAACTGGGATGGGTAAACTGGGCGCGATTGGTTATCTGGTTAGTGATTGGCCTGGTCGTGTACTTCACCTATAGTCAGAAGCACAGCCGGGTGCAGGCCTTGGCTGCAGGTAATGCGAAGCGTTTACCCTAGTTGCACTTGTTCTTGCTTTGGGCTCTCCGCACGGCGCGGAGGGCCTTTTTGCTTTATAGTCAGTCGTTGGGCATCAGTCGTACGGCTGCGCATTCCGTCGATTATCGTACGAAGAGCACTGCCAAAGACCAAAGACCAAAGACCAACAACCAACGATTAAACGACCGCCCCTATGAAAATCGTTACTGCAGCAGAAATGCGTGCCATTGACCGCGCCACCAGTGAACGTTTCGGCGTGCCGTCGCTCACACTGATGGAAAACGCCGGCTCTGCCGTGGCGGAACACGCTTTGTCGCATTACCCCGAAGCGCAGCGCATTGTGGTTTTCTGCGGCAAGGGCAACAACGGCGGCGATGGATTCGTCGCGGCGCGGCATCTGCATGAGGAAGGAAAGACGGTTCAGGTTATTCTGCTGGCCGATCGGGTGGACCTCCGGGGCGATGCGGCGGAGATGTTCGAAAAGTTGCCCATGTCGCCCATTGTCGTCCACTCCAGCGAGGATTTGAAAGGCGAACAGGTACGCCTCGCTTTGCCTTCGGATTTATATCTCGACGCGATTCTCGGCACCGGCTTCAAGCCGCCCATCAGTGGTTTGTATGCCGATGCCATCGCCCTTCTGAATGCGAGTCAGGCGCCCGTAGTTTCAATCGACATTCCATCCGGTGCGGATGCTGACACCATGAGTCCGCAGCAGGGAATGGTCGCGCGAGCGGATTCGATCGTTACCTTCACAGCCCCACGTCCCGCGCATGTCTTCAGTTTGCTCACCGCCGGTACGACTTGTGTTGCCGAAATCGGATCGCCACAAGAGGCAATCGCTTCATCTCTGCAACTCAATGTGATTACTACCCGCGATTTCGCGTCGCTGATCGGTCCGCGCCCGGCGGACTCGAACAAAGGAAAGTACGGGCACGTTCTGGTGGTCGGCGGATCACGAGGCAAATCCGGCTCGGTTGCAATGGCGGGGATGTCCGCGCTGCGTGCCGGAGCGGGCTTGTCCACGGTCGCGACGGCAGAGTCGGCGTTGCTCACGGTTGCCGGATTTCATCCCGAGTTGATGACGGAGCCTCTGGCAGAAACCGTCGAAGGCACGATTGCGGCGAGCGCGGGCCAGCGCCTGGACGCGCTGATCAAAGGGAAGAGCGTCCTGGCGATCGGGCCAGGAATTTCCCAATTTCCCGAGACCTCTGAACTGGTACGAACTCTGGTGAGCAAGGTTGAGGTTCCCATCGTTCTCGATGCTGACGGGCTGAACGCGTTCGACGGCCGCGCGCCAGACTTGAAAGGCAGTGAACTGAACGGCAAGAGCCGTCTGCTGGTCATCACTCCGCACCCCGGCGAAATGGCGCGGCTGGTTGGTTGTTCCATCGCCGACGTTCAGAAAGATCGATTAGGCGTAGCCCGGCGATTTGCGCGCGAGCATGAGTTAATCGTCGTGCTCAAGGGTTACCGGACGCTCGTAGTGCAGCCGAATGGCGAGGCTTGGGTCAACACGACTGGCAATCCTGGGATGTCAACCGGCGGCACGGGAGACATTCTCACCGGCATTACCGCGGCCATGATTGCCCAGCACCCGAACGATGCGCTGCTGGCAGTTATCGCCGCGGTTCATCTGCAGGGGCTCGCCGGCGACGTAATGGCCGAAAGTACGGGCGAGCATTCCATGGTTGCGACGGACCTGCTGCAAGGTCTGCCAAAGGCCTTCCGGCGCGCGCAGCAAAGCGCGCGAGAAAAGTTCGTGTGCTGGGGCGGCTAACGCGCCCGCGGCGGCGAAAGCCGAGTTTTTCTGAGCGGCCTGTGGCACGGTTGAAGCTGTACCTTTACTATTCTGTTCTCCTCATAGCGGGTAGCACCACGGTTTTTCCCGCGGCTGCCGAACGCCGCGCTGCGTCGAGAATCTCCGTCACCGTCACGTTCGTCTCAAGCGACGACAGTTCATCCGGCTTCGCTCCGTCGAGAATCACCGCACGCAAATACGAGAGCTCATTGTCGTAAGGTGCAGGTACGGGCTTCGCTGCAAGTTGCTCTTCGCGGCTGTTCTCTCCGCCGCGCCGCACACGAATGTCATTCCCCTGAACTGTGATGGTGTATCCCGTCGCGCCGTACACTTCCATGTCCTTACGACCGAAGGGCCAGTTCCACGATGCCTGCACAATGGCCTGCGTTCTCGGGTACGTCAGGATGATCGTCGCCTCGTCATCCACTCGAGAATAAATTTCTGGTTTCAGTTGTTGAGTAACGGCGGTGACCGTTTGTGGCCGTTGCCCGTCCATCAGCCAAGTCATGAGGTCGGCGCCGTAACATCCAAAGTCGAATAGCGCGCCCCCGCCATTCAGTCTTGGATCGGTCAACCACGCGAGAAATTCGGGCTCGACGCCAATTTCCTTCGGCCCGTTATGGCCGTCATGCACCACCACTTTGCGCACAGCGCCGAGGTCTCCTTCATGCACCAGGTCATAGGCGGCGTGATTGCTGCGATACCAGGAAGTTTCGTAATTGACCAGCACCTGAATCTTGCCGGCGTGCGCGGCTTTCTCCATGGCCATAGCGTCCTCGAGACTGACCGCGAGCGGTTTCTCCATCATGACGGGAACGCCGTGCCGGGCGCAGATTTCCACCACCCGCCGGTGATCGTAGGTATTTGTGTAGACGAGAACGGCCTGCGGGTGAGCTTTTTGCAGCATTTCCTCCAGATCGGTAAACAGCACGGAATGATCAAAACCATATCGTGCCGCAGCCTGGGAAAGCAGACCAGCATCCGGCTCGGCGACTCCTACGATCTCAATCTCAGGGCTGTGGCGGGATTGGTTGAGGAATCCGTGCACGTGGCCGTGCACCAGGCCAACAATTCCCACGCGGAGTGGCGGTGGGGCAGGCGAGGCCGAGAACGCAAGTCCGGCGAACAACAACGAGAACGCGATCAGTGAACCAATTCGCATCACGACAGCCCTCCGAGAATTCGCTCCGAGAGAATAGGCAAACACCCGGTAGTCGGACAGCGTAAATCGGCTGGTCCAGGCAATACCGGAAATCACTCATCCTAGATATTAACTCTGCCCCATGTTCATCAACTAGTTACTGTCCGCTCAGTGTCTGGTAGGACAGGCCATCGATGCGGCCATTCGCCGCTCCCAGTGCGGAATCCGGACGAGGGGCTTCGGTAATCTATTACTCGATATCGTCTAGTGCCATAGTCATCAAGTATGACCCATTTCCCCCAACCGCACCCATCGCGGCGCGCGGCCCGGGTCCAGCTCGGAGACTCGGTCCTGGCTGCGATTCGTCTCGAGGACGGCCGGCGCACAAAAGCCAAACTCCAATCGATTTCTGTGACCGGCGGCCTGCTGCAAATGTCCCATTCTCTGGGACAAGGCGACTTCGTCGAAGTAGCTTTTCAAACGCAGGCGGGCCTGGTGCACGGCATGGCGGAAGTTCTCACCCCGATGCGTAAGATGCCCGAGGGCGTGCTGCAGCCGTTCCGGTTCGTCGCCCTTGAAGATGATGACCATCGCCGCTTGCGGACCTCGCTCGAGCACGTCGTGGATCGGAATTTGCTGGGCCTGAAGTCCGGCGCATTTTGCAGGTATTGACGATGGGCGCTGAGGTTCGCCGGTTCTAGGGCAAGAGCGGGCAAGAGCACTCTCGCTATACTGGACAGGTGAACGGCCAGAGCAAGGCGAAAAGAGATCTGCGGGAGATCACTACGCACTCGGCGGACGAAACCATCGCCTTCGGCCGCACTCTGACAGAGTTGCTCACGCCTCCGAAGTTAGTGCTGCTGCGTGGCGATCTCGGCGCCGGCAAGACCACGCTGGTCAAGGGAATCGCCGCTGCTTTTGAGGCCGCAGCGGAGGAAGACGTCACCAGCCCCACCTTCACTCTGGTGCACGAATATCGCGGGTCTCAAGTCAACCTCTACCACATCGATCTCTACCGCATCGACACGCCGCGCGAATTTGAAACGCTTGGTCTGAATGACTTGCGTTCCGATAACAGCATTCTGCTCATCGAGTGGGGAGAGAAGTTTCCACATCTGGGGCGAGAGTGCGATATCGAGATTTCTTTGGAGCGTCAAAGCGAGCTGGAAAGGAAGATCAGAATCAGGAGCTAGAGCATGAATGGCACCCCGTGGTTGCGCTTGTCGCGATGTATTTGCGATTTACGACCGCACCAACTCGATGATCTCTTATCGGATTCAAAGGGCGGGGATTTTCGCCAATAGGGGGAGGTTCGTGGTCCATCACCGCCTCCGGCTGTTATTCTTTTTCCTTCGTAAGGAGCGTACATGTCCTCTGACTTGCAGGGTCGTAATGCAGTTGTCTTCGGAGTCGCCAACAAGCGCTCGATCGCGTGGTCCATTGCCCAGGGTTTGCACGCCGCCGGCATGAAGTTGGCCATCACCTACCAGAATGAGCGCCTGGAGCAGGAAGCGAAGGATCTGATTCTGTCCCTGCCCGGGGCCGAAGCCTACATGTGCGATGTTTCCAAGGACGAGGAAATCGACCGTCTTTTCACCACGCTGAAAGAGCGCCACGGAAAACTGCATGCACTGGTGCACTCCGTGGCCTACGCTCCGGCCGACGAACTGAAGGGAGACTTCATCAACACTACGCGCGAGGGCTTTCGCGTGGCGCTGGATGTAAGCGTGTACTCGCTGGTCGCGGTCGTGCGAGCTGCCGCCCCGTTAATGGAAGATGGCGGCTCGATCATAACCATGACTTATTATGCGTCGGAGAAAGTCGTGCCGCGCTACAACGTGATGGCTGTGGCGAAGGCCGGCCTGGAATGCTCGGTTCGTTATCTTGCCTACGAACTGGGGAAGAAAAGGATTAGGGTGAACGCCATTTCTGCCGGTCCCATCAAGACTCTGGCAGCGCGCGGCATTGCCGGCTTCGGCGACATGCTTAAGGGCCACGAGGAACGCGCTCCACTGGGTCGCCGTGTGGAAGTCGAAGAAGTGGGAAGCACCGGAGTTTTTCTCGCCTCCGACGCCAGCAGCGGAATTACGGGCGAAGTGATTTACGTGGATTGCGGCTACAATATTATGGGGTTTTGAAACCAGTTCTAAGTTCTTGGTTCTAAGTTCTGTATCCTCAAACCGATATCTGGTGGGACAATCCCGGGGGAACAATTAAAGCTGTGCGCAAGAAGCATCTTACATTCGCCCTCTTCGCCGCCGCCATTCTTTTCTCGATGGTTCGGGAATGGAGCGCTCCGGTCTCTTGCCCACGAGCCAACTTCCCGCTTTCCCCTCCCGCGGCGCCATTCGGCCCATAGGCTCCTTGCCTGCGCCCAGTCAGCGATATGGAACGGCTTGGTTGCCTACGTCGGGGAATCAAATCCGGTGGGCAGGAATCTTAACTACTTTTCGTCGTAAAAATCAGGGTGAGAGGGCCCTAAACAGCGAAGCGGGGGCGAGGGTTGGAGCCGGGACGTTCAGTTCGCGAGGTGGTAGTCAAGGAAGTAATAAAACATTTGTGAGACATTGTTTTGCATCGAGAGGGTGATTAGCTTGGCCCAGTTCTACAGCCCGGCGGGCGAGTACGGCCTTTCCACGCAGATCTCCAAACCCCCGTATTCTGATGGGTATTCGAAATAACGAATCCGCGATTCATACCCTACGCAGACAAATCGGTTGGACTGCTATTGCTTGGGGTAGAAGGATTCGAAGGTGAGCCAACTGGGTAGCTTACGTCACTGGATCTGGATCACACTGGCAGGGGCGTTCACTCTGATCTCCGTCGTGCGGGTGACCACGTTTCGCGCGAACTCGTAGATTGATTTGGCGTGTGGGGAGTTTTCGCCTTCCAGCACTACGGGTGTGCCGCCGTCGCCAGACTTGCGGACTTCGGGGTCAAGTGCGATATTGCCCAGGAACGGCACGTTGAATTTGTGCGCCATTTTTTCGGCGCCGCCGCGGGAGAAGATGTCCACTTCGTGCTGGCAGTGCGGGCAGGTGAAATAGCTCATGTTCTCGACCACGCCCACGATGTCCACTTTCATCTGGCGAAACATTTCGACGGCTTTGCGCGCGTCCTGCAGGGAAACGTCGGAGGGAGTCGAGACCACCACCGCGCCCGTCAGCGGTACGGTCTGGACCAGCGACAACGCGATGTCGCCTGTGCCCGGCGGCAGATCGACGATGAGATAGTCGAGCTTTCCCCACTCCACCAGGCCTAGAAATTGGCGGATGATCTGATGCAGCATGGGGCCGCGCCAGATGATGGGCTTATCGCCGGGATTGAGGAATCCGACGGAGATTACTTTCAGGCCGTAGGCTTGCAGCGGCTCAATGCGGTTCTCGCCAACCATGCGCGGCTGGTCGTTGACCCCCAACATGAGCGGGACATTGGGACCGTACACGTCCGCATCGAGCAGGCCGACTTTGTGTCCCATCTTGACCAGAGCCACGGCCAGGTTCACCGACAGCGTGGTCTTGCCCACGCCTCCCTTCCCCGACCCAACGGCGATGATGGCGTCCACCCCCGGCAGCGGCTGCGGGCCTTGCTGCGCGGGACCTTGTCCGTGCTGATGCGGCATATGTGCGCTCAAAGAATCACACTCCAGAGAAGAATGACGAAGAATGAAGGAGACCTGTTCTCGATTATACAGGCGGGTGGTGGCACTGCGGGTGCGAGAGCCTCGCTCCTCAGCATGGCACGCCCCGTTCTTGATCAATCTAGGGTTGGCGCCAGTCGGTCTTTTGGACCGACAGTCGTTGTGAGGGGATTCGTGACTCGGGGGTTATCATTCGCCTGACCCGAAGGTCTCATTCGTGGAGACGGAGACATGGAAAGCCGCAAGCCTGATGGGGAGCGAATAAGCTCGGCCAAATTTACACGACTCATGATTGAGGCTCGCCGTTTGTACAACCTGGGCATCGGTCTGATCGACGCACACCGAATCGCCTCCGTATTGGTGGCTGCGCCCACGCTTCTGTGGACAAGAGATAAGCGACTCCGCCAGGTCGCCGAAAATCTCAGCGTTCACGCCAGCTTGCCCTGATTTCCATCCGCCGAACCTAGCGATGGCTTGCGAAAGCTAGCCGCAACTCTCCATCGCAGCTCCACATCGCACCTCTACATCAGGGATCAGTGGCCTTCCCCCTCCAGCCGCACTTTGCCCTTGAACATGCGAAACAGCAGGGTGAAGTAGCCGAGAGCGAGAATCATCCCGAGAGTCCACCAGGTAAGGCCGACGCTCAGGCCGTGATGGCCGGCGGCGCTGTTGTAGATCGTCAGATCGCGGGCGGGATCCGCGCTCGAAGGGAGCACCACGGGATAAAGAGCGAAGGCCGCGCCTGCGAGCATGCCTACGATAGATACGGCTGAGGCGACGAAGGCAAGCTTCTCCTTCGCCAAGTCTTGTCCCTTGCGGATGGCATAGATCATGACTGCAAGGCTGCCAAACACCGCGACGGGAATTAGAAATCCGACGGCATGTTGTTTGTAATTGGCGAGAACCGCAGGCCGCACGTAACAGGTTGCGACCACTCCAAAAATCGTCAGGATAAGTTGCAGCAGCCAGACCCGCTGCGCCACGAGCCGGGCCCGGCGATTCAAATCGCCTTCTGTTTTTACGGCAATGTACAAGGAACCGTGCGCGGTTAGCGTAAGCAGCGCGATCACGCCGGTGAGAACGGTGTACCAGTCGAGGATGCCGGGATTGGAGCCGGCGCGGAAGTTGGTCCAGAGAGGTTCGAAGAAGTAGCCATCGGCTCCGAGAGGAACGCCGCGGACGACATTTCCCAGGGCAGCGCCGAAAAAGACGGTGAGGAGCAAACTGGAGGCGCAGAAGATGAAATCGAAGAATCCCACCCACACCGGATTCGTCGTGTGCGCGCGCAGTTCAATGCCGATGCCGCGCAGCATCAGCAGCCAGAGCACGATGATGAGCGGCAGCTAGAAGCCGCTGAAGCTGGAGGCGTAGAGCCGGGGGAAGGCGAAGTAGAGCGTGCCTCCGGCAGCGATGAGCCAGACTTCGTTACCCTCCCAGACCGGGCCGCTGGCGCGCATGATGTTGCGGCGCTCGTCGGGTGTTTTGGCGGCGCCACGGTAGATCACTCCGGCGCCCAGGTCGAAGCCGTCGAGCACGACGTAGGCTGCCACCATTAGTAAGACGATCAGGAACCAGAGCGTTGCCATTTCACTCCTTGCGTGCTTCCGCAGGGACTAAAGCCCGTTTCTTTTTTTCGGTCTGACGGCACGGCTGAAGCCGTGCCCTTTTAAAACCAGTTGTGGACTCTGCCACTACTCGTTTGCCACGCCACTTTGCCATCGAATCTAGCCAACGTTTTGCCTCGCCCCGATCTGGGGGGAGGGATGCCCGCACGACAGCCGCCGGGACGGCGGCGCTACCTCAATGTTCCGATGTTGCCGCAGCTTCCGGGCCTTGCTCAACTTCTTGGCGTACTAGAAATAGGAAAAGAATTCCTAGCATCGTGTACATGCCCATGAAGCCCAGCAGGGTAAAGATTCCATTGCCTGCCGAGACCGTTTTCGAATAGCCGTCGGCGGTGCGCATCAGCCCGAACACTAACCAAGGCTGTCGTCCCAGTTCTGCGGTTATCTACCCAGCGGTATTGGCGATGTAAGGGAATGGCAACATCAGCAGCAGCATCCACAACATCCAGCGGCTGGAAAACAATTTGCCGCGCCACAACAGGCCGTCGCGACCACCGAGACGGCGATAAAGATCGTGCCCATTCCCACCATGATGTGGTAGCTGAAGTAGAGCAGTGCAATGTTCGACGGCCATTGATCTTCGGGGAAGGCGTTCAGGTCCTTTCACTTCCGCCTTCCAGGCGCGGTAGGTAAGAAAACTGAGCGCGTCGGGAATAATGAGCGGATTGTCGATCCTGCGCTGATCGACATTGGGCTGACCGATCAATACGACGGGCGCTCCTGGCTGGCTTTCAAACAAGGCTTCCATAGCCGCCAGGGTTACCGGCTGGTTGTGTGCGATCAGGACGCCTTGTCCGTCGCCGGTTGGAAACAGTTGCAGGACACTGAAGATCAGCCCCGCGACCACTCCCAATCGCACAAAAATGCGGGCGTGCGCTTCAAACTTTCCCCAAAGCAGATAAAACGCACCCACCGACGCCATGACGAAGGCTCCTGTGATCACGGCGCCACTCATGTTGTGGGCGTATTGCCACCATGCCCAGGGATTCAGCACCAGAGCCCAAAAGCTGGAGAGCTGCAGCGATCCGTCAGCGGCCTTGGCGTAGCCTACGGGATGTTGCATCCAGGCATCGGTGGCGATGATGAAAAATCCCGAGAGCCACGACCCAAGAAACACCGCGACTGCCGACCACCAGTGGGCCCACGGACCGAGCCGTTTTTCTCCGTACAGCAACAGGCCGAGGAAGGCCGACTCTAGGAAAAAAGCGAACACGCCTTCCATGGCGAGGGTCTGGCCGATCACGCCGCCGGCAAAACGCGAGAAGTGCGACCAGTTTGTGCCGAACTGAAATTCCATGGGGATCCCGGTCACCACGCCGAGGACGAAGTTAATGCCAAAAATCTTGGCCCAGAAGCGTGCCGCCTGATGGTAGGTTTCATCGTTGCGACGGAGTGCCAGCGTCAAGAGCACGACGATGAGAGGCGCCTGGCCCATGGTGAGCTGGGGGAACAGATAGTGAGTGGAAGGTAATTGTGAACGCGAAGTGCAGGCGGTGAACTAAGAGGGCACTATCCATGAAAACTTCAACCACTTACGGCGGGCTGAAAGCCGCGCCCTTTCAAGACTGAGCCGCATGGTCGGTCAAGATTTGCGAGCTTTACGCCGCCGTTCCAATTCGGAGCGCCGGATCTCGCGGCGCCGTCCAGCGTCGTCGTAGCGGCGCTGTTGGTCATCCGTCTCGGGAATGACCGGCGGAACTTTCAGGCGCTTGCCAGCGCCATCGATGGCCACAAACGACAGGTATGCGGAGGCCACGTGTTCGGCGGTGTCGGCAAGATAATTTTCCACGTAGACTTTCACCCCCACCTCCATCGAAGTTTGGAAGACACGGTTGACCGAGGAGCGAAGAATGATGAGATCTCCAACCCGAACCGGGACCAGGAAGTCGATGTGATCAACCGAGGCGGTCACTACGTAGTTGCGCGAGTGACGATGCGCGGCCATGGCGCCGGCGAGATCGATCCAGTGCATTAGCCGTCCGCCGAGTAGCGCGGCGAGCGGGTTGGCGTCATTCGGCAGCACGATTTCGGCCATTTCGGATTGCGAATCCCGCACTGGGCGGGGCGTCAGCGTGACGTCGGTCATGAGTGTCTTTCCTTTGTGGCAAATCCGCTTGAAACCTTTGCTTTTAGGATTTCTTTTTCAAGTATGACTCCAGGAAACATTCCGCCATCTTCTGGATGCGCGCGTCGTTGTGTCGCCGCCGCCAGATCGCCCGCGACACGTCGAATTCCAGATCGCCATGCTCGACCGGTCGATGATCTCGTTCGCAAACATAGCCTAGGAGAAGGATGCGGATAGTCGCGGCGGTGTCTCGGTGCGGGATCATTGCCGAGTCGCGCGGCGCGGAGACCGCGAATCGCACTGCATCCCACCGGCGCTCCGGTGGCGACCAGCTGCAACCGCCGGCGTATCCCAGGTTGCAGAATGTTTCCAGAACATCTTGCGCCGGAAGTTCGCCTTCATGGCCGGGGGCCGTGCAATGACCGCTCCATCCAAATCCCAGAGGAAGCCTCGCAGGATGCGGCCAGTTAGCATTTTCCAGTTTCGCCACCGGCATGAAATAGGGGCAGGCCAATTCACTCGTTCTCGCATTCAGGAATTGTTGGGACTGGCAATTGTAATCAGTTGGAGGAGGTCTGGCCAGTTTCGCTACCTAGGTCGCAAGTTCCTTGCTGCGGGCTTCGCGCCAAGCGTGGCTCTTCGCGGGCTTTTCCGGTCACCGTGTCGATCCGCGCGAGATTCCCTTCGACTTCGCACAGAGCAGGCTTTCGCTCCGCCGAAAAAAACTACCCTCGGGATATCGCCTCAAGCCATACCCGCCTGCGCTGCCCGGAGCTGATTGTAGTAATCTCCTCTGCAGAGGACAGGCTAGACTCTATGGATCGTATCGCGACACTCAACGAAATCCTGACGGAAAATCCCAAAGACGCTTTCGCGCGTTACGGGCTCGCGATGGAGTATTCCAAGCAGGGCGATTTCGACCGCGCGCTGGCGGAATTCTCGATTCTGCTGGAAGGACATCCGGAGTACACCGCAGGATATTTCATGGCGGCGCAAACGCTGGTGCGGGCTGAACGAGTCGAAGACGCAAAGAAGATGCTGCAGGACGGCATTGCCTCGGCGCGGCGTACCGGCAATCTGCATGCGCAATCGGAAATGGAAGCCATGCTGGCGGAACTGGGGTAATCGGGATCGCGATTCGAAGGACGTTATTGCGGGACGCTATTTCGCCATCCTGCCCATCGCCCACTCCACCGTGCCCGGGAATAGTTGATAGACCTTCACGGGAAAATGCATCGTCCATGGGACAATCACCTCACGTTTGTGCTTCAGGTAACCGCGCAGGGTGGCGCGGGCCACGCGTTCGGCGCTGATGCCGCGAAGCGAACTCGGGCGTACCTTCTTTAATTCGCTTCCGCGAACAGCGTTTTCACTGAAGGCTGTACGCACATAGCCGGGACAAACGGTGAGCACGTGAATCCCGTCTTTTTTCAGTTCGACGCTTGCTGCCTTGCCAATGGCGTTCAGCGCGAACTTGGTGGCGCTGTAGGCGGCGTGAAACGGTAGAGGGATGTGGCCGGCGACGCTGGAAATATTGATGATCGTGCCGCCGCCTTGCTGGCGCATGACCGGGATCACTGCCTGCATCGCCGAGAGGGCGCCAAAAAAATTGGTTTCGAACATTGCGTGGCATGCCGCCATGTCTAGTTCCGCGACGGAATCGATCAGGCCGTGCCCGGCGTTACTGATCCACACATCGACGCGATTAAAGTGATGCAGGGTCAGGCCTAAAACGCGATCGATCTCCTCAGAAAGCCGGACATCGCAGGAAAGAGCGACCGTGCGTTCCGGACACCCGATCCGCAGGCGCGCAGCCTCGGCTCGGCCGGCATCGCGCGAGAGCAGAACCACGCTCGCCCCTTGCCCGGCAAAAAGTCTTGCGATGGCCTCGCCGATGCCCATTGAAGCGCCCGTGACCACAACCACTTTCCCCGCAAGTTCCATGTTCGGTTTGTATTCTCCGCGACCCGGCAAGTCAAGATGCGAAGGCCGGTCAGTAGGAGAGGCAATGCCGGACCAACGGTGTTGGAGAAGCCATGTCGTACACGCCATGTCGTACAATCGGACCGCTCGCGCCGGTGTGCGCGCACTGCTATTGGAGACTTCGTGGTAATGCTTCCCCTGTTCCCGCTTGACGTCGTACTGTTGCCCGGCGCTCCCCTGCCTTTGCACATTTTCGAGCCGCGATATAAAGAGATGATTGGCGAGTGTCGGGCAAACAATGCGCCCTTTGGCGTAGTGCGCACTGTGGAGAGCGGCGTCGCAGAAGTTGGATGCACCGCGGAGATTGTCAGCGTTACGAAACAGTATCCCGACGGGCGTCTCGATCTGGTTGCGGAGGGACGCAAGCGCTTTAAGGTGCTCGAACTGAACCGGGAGCGCACTTTCTTGCAGGCGGACGTATTGCTGGTGCCGGATGAAATTGAACTGGGCGCTCCGCCCCCGGAGGACAGAGCGAGGGCGATTCAGCTTCACTTGGAGATTCTGTCGCTGGCCGGGGCGGTGCCGGATCTTTCCGCAGCCAGTCCGGGCGCGCTTTCTTATTATCTGGCGGGCTCTCTGCCGCTCGATCTGGACTTCAAACAGAAACTGCTCACGATGCGAACCGAAACTGAGCGTATCCAGGCGGTCGCGGCTTATCTGGGAAGCATTGTTCCCAACCTCCGTCGAGCGGCACGGGCGCGCGAAAAGGCTGGTGGCAATGGGCATGCCGGCTAAGGGTGCGGGCAGGTCTTGTGTCTGCGGTGTCAGCTCTTGGGCGGCCGGGTGAGGGGCGAACGCGCGCTGATCACGGCGCGTATAATCTTGGAAAGTTTGATTGTGGGGGTTCCGTTCATGAGTAGTCTTCCGCGCACCCTGGGTGAGCTGCGCCGCAGCATTTTCTCTGAAGAACGTTTACGCACGCGCCGCGTTAAGGACGAACTTCGCGAGAACCTGACGGCCCGATTGCGTGCAAGCGGCGACGCTCCACTGTTTCCGGGCATTGTCGGATACGATGACACGGTGGTGCCGCAGATCATCAACGCGATTCTTTCGCGCCATAATTTCATTTTGCTGGGGCTTCGCGGCCAGGCGAAGAGCCGCATCCTGCGGGCGTTGACTACTCTGCTCGATCCTCACATGCCGTATCTCTCGGGCTGCGAAGTTCACGATAACCCTTACGCTCCGATCTGCCGGCGCTGCCGCGAAGAAGTGGCACGTCTGAGCGAGGATTCGCCGATCGCTTATCTAGCGCCCGACGACCGCTACGTAGAGAAGCTGGCTACCCCGGATGTAACGATCGCCGATTTGATTGGCGACATCGATCCCATCAAGGCGGCCCGTGGTGGTCATGAACTATCGAGCGAATTGACGGTTCACTACGGCTTGCTGCCCCGCGCCAATCGCGGCATCTTCGCGATCAACGAACTCCCCGATCTGGCGGGAAAGATCCAGGTGGGATTGTTCAA